>Ga0306864_1000744_pt1 | contig 14527 bp, 10 predicted proteins | sample AntRauTorckE5430_FD_190448 | JGI IMG/M metagenome (GOLD analysis project Ga0306864, IMG submission 190448) | Saline lake microbial communities from Rauer Islands, Antarctica - Metagenome Torckler E5 #430 (v2) (version 2) | ecosystem: Environmental > Aquatic > Non-marine Saline and Alkaline >...
CAAAACCTGTCAAACCATATTAACTATCTAGTAGTAGCAGCAAGGCTATGGAAGCACGTACGAGCGACATAAGTGATGCAGCGAAGTGGAGTCACAAAACACAGCAAAACAACGCATTATGTGTGTTTTAAGAGGTTTTAGGCCTGTTTTTAGGAGTTCTCCACACTCGACGCCACGCTCCACTGAAAAGATCCAGCAGCTTCATTTTATTCATTTAATCAATAGTTATTCAACAAGAACGACATAATAGCATACAACATATTATAGCATCACATATATTATAGCATACCACATACAGCATACTCACATACAGTACTGTGCCTATTAGCAGTAGGATATTGGTCGGTCCGAAATTTATTATCAAACCAACCATCTTGATCTGCTACTGCTGCTGCTACCGCGCCCACTTCTTGGTATCAGAATGAATGATTTTGGAGAACTGAGTGCTACAGGTGTCGTTCTATCCAATGCTGAAATGAAGGAACGTAGATTTAGGAGAGGAGAATGTGTTATATGCAGTACCAAATGCTTCAAAAAAACAATCTTCAAGACCGTACCTTTGACAAAGGACGGTAAGGTTCTCAGAGGAAGATGTTTGCAATGCAATCCTCTGGATAAGGATGAAATGAGAAAAGAGGGATCTATCCTGACGGCTCAGGTTGAGATTGCTAGTGAAAAGGATCTGCGAAGGGCCACTAGTACAAGGAATGGATTCGCGAGGGGGACCCAGTCTTGGAACGCTCGTCGGAAGAGTTCGGTCGAGAGCACAAGCGATACTACTTCAGATATGATTCGAAGGTCTGCAAGTGCTAACCATGTTACTACTGCCACATCTCAAGAACATCTAATATGGCGTTCGTCGCGAGGAACTAGTCAGGTTGATTCACGGAATGCAACTTTTTCGTTGCTCTCCCCTTCTAAATTATCTACCAATTCTGGCGTTGGTGCTCAGAATGTGCAAGCAATTGGTGCAAGGAACGGATTCGCGAGGGGGGCCCAATCTTGGAACCTTCGTCGGAAGAGTTCTGTCGAGAGCACAAGCGATACTACTTTAGAGATGATTCGAAGGTCTGCAAGTGCTAACCATGTTACTACTGCCACATCTCAAGAACACCTAATATGGCGTTCGTCGCAAAGTACTAGTCAGGTTGATTCACGGAATGCAACTTTTTCGTTGCTCTCCCCTTCTAAATTCTCTACCAATTCTGGCGTTGGTGCTCAGAATATTCAATTAATTGGTGCAATGAAGTCGCGTAGCAGTACATTAACTATGGCGACAAATGGGCAGCTGTCGTGTAACAAAGATCCCAGAAGAAGTAGTATGAACAGGAGACGGTTTTCTATTGATAAAGAAATTGACCTACATCAACATTTAGGGACTCAGTCAAGCATGGCTTTTCCATTAGATGATTCGTCTCAATGTTCTTCACAGAAATATCTCCACACAGGAAAGTCGAGTGATTGGTCACTTGGCACTGATAATGTTTCCACTAATGGCCGTATCATTTCTAAACCAAATTCGACCCTTTCCACACTCATACAAACTGCTGCCGACCATGAAGATAAATCTGAAGCCAAGCCTCATGCTGTGAAAACGTTGTGTGATCTAATTTGCGATACTAACATCACGAGAGATAATATAAGTACCATTGTTAATGAGAGAGGTATACAACTGTTACTTGATGCAATGGATGCAAATCAAGGAAACCAAGTGATGACAACGTCCATTTGCTCTGCAATATATGCACTTAGCGCAGACAAGCGCATTCAGGTGGCGATTGCCAATGAATGTGGAATATTCACCATCATAAAGGTAATAGATGAAGTGTCTGATAATCAAAATATAGCGGCGCTGTTCGTTAAAACCATCGGAGAACTTTGTGAGAATGGAAATAATGCAGAAATTCTGGTTCGGGCAGAAGGCCACAAGAAGATTGTAGATATTATGAGTAGATTCGGGGAATCGGCGAATATTCAAGAAATCTGTATAAAGGCAATCATGAAGATGGCACATGACGAACTTTTGCATCAGAAATTTTTGGAAGCAAACGGAGCTCACCAGATTTCGATTGTCATGATCATGTTCTCCAGTAACGTCCATTTGTTGGAACTAGCAATGAATGGTCTAAGAAGTTTGGGATCAGGAAGCTCATCAAAAAAGGAAGCTGTTGCAAACACAGGTGCAATTGATTCGATAGTGTCTGCTATGCAAATACATAGAAACGACCCTGCTATACAATCTGCATCTGCACGAACTCTTGGTGATCTGTCCATGTCTATTGCAGCTGCCAAACAAATAGGAGAATGTGGTGGAATTGACCTTTTGACAAGGGGGGTTTATGTGCATATTGATGATCTGAAAGTGACGAAAAGGATTTGTAGAGCAATGGAGTTCCTCAGTAAATGCACGGATAACCATGCGCTCATGGTTGACATTGGGGTGATCAAAGCGGTCATTTGTGTTATGCAACATCAATCCAACGAAGCGCCTGTTATTTCTTCTTGCTTGGCAATTTTATCAAATCTAGCAAAAGGCAGTCCGGAAATAGCAATTTCAATAGTTGAAGACGAAGCTCTTGATTCCATATCGATGTCAATGGTGATGCACAGCGAAGAACGATCTCTGCAGAAAAACGCATGCTCTGTCCTTGCAACCTTGATGTGTGAAACTACACTGGACAGTCTACTAGCCATTGGAGTCAATGATTTGATGGCAGCTGCAGTGCAGAAGTTCCCTTCTGAATGCAAACATAATGTTGACAAGGTTCTTGCTGCTATTAGACAGCTTATATGAGTCAAATGTGTAAATTAATAATTAATATCCAATTATCAGTCCACCTCAGGCCGCAGGGACACTTTCTCATATTAATTGCTCAATAGTACGTGGTACGAGTAATACAAATCTTCAGGAAACAGTTTTGTAACGATCGATTACTTCAATGATCTTCGCCAAGTACTTCTCAGGCAGGTGTCACTTTATTGCAGACTACATACATAATTGGTTCTGTAACTTCACCACGACCCTCTTCTTGTAACCTCTTGATAAGATCATTTCGATAAAAAAATTAAGTCTTAACAGTTAACGTATTCTAAAGGTTCCTTGGAAAATAGAATAGTAATACTGTATCCCGGGCCACCTAGAGGTGGTTGGAGATAATGGTCTTGTGTGGTTTTATGGCCTGTGGATTTGTGGCCTGTGGTCTATGGGGTGTGGTATATGGCTCTGTGCTCTGTTGTTCCATTTTTGTATTCTGCGGGGCTGTTATGTTCTGTTCTCTTCTGTTGTTGTTTGTTCTGTTCGTCTGTTCTGTTCCGTGCTTTACTCTGATTGTTCCATTTTTGTATTCTGTGTTCACACAGATCTTCCGTTGGGATGTCTAGCTAGAGTTACTAGCGGGGCTGTTATGTTCTGTTCTCTTCTGTTGTTGTTTGTTCTGTTCGTCTGTTCTGTTCCGTTCCGTGCTTTACTCTGATTCTTCCATTTTTGTTTGATAAGATCATTTCGAGTGAAGGGTCGACGACGTACTGATGATTCATAATATCCGGAATGAATTTTGATCTCTTTGTAACGTCTATATTGAGAAGCGACTGGTCGATAATCATTGTAGGTTGAAACCTGTCTCTTATTAATTCGGAAGAAATCCCTTTCGTAAGCACGTAACATTTGGTGGAGATACTGTTTTTCAGTTCTGAGATCCTGCAAGTCTTGGCCCTGCGCTGGTGGCAACGAGTTCGATGACTCAGACTGCATCTTCGAAGACCTATTCGGAGCTCGCGGTCCAGATGGAAGCGATGAAAGTTGATGCGTCGAATCGGTGGCGTTGCTATTGAAGTCTGGCAAAGTGTGTATGGAACCTTGACTGGCATTTCCGGGGGACTGGGTGTGTTTCTGCAATGGAATTCCTGAAGTTATTCGGTTCTTCAGAAAGTTGTAATTTTCATAAAGTTTACGAATTGGCTCCTTCTCTACTTTAACAGGCATCCTTCCGTGCTGACGGTGGAAGTCCATATCATACTTTTCCAGCATTTGCTTCAACTTACGTTTATGAGCTTGTAATTCAGAAAGTGTGTAATAATTATCGCTGTCAAGTTGAACGGAGGTTGTTGCTTTTGCTCCGCTTACCGAATCCGCATCATCGGTGCAGATGCTCATCATATCGGTCATCACGGTGGAATCAGTGCTTAGAGTGACGAGTTCGTACTGGTCTGTGGCACCACTGCTGTCGCTGCCTCCAGATCCATCATTGGTCGAATCCTGCTCTTTTCTCTCATTAAATAGGTATACCACTAACATGAACTGACCAATAATAATTGGGATCAATGCATAAGAATACTTAACATGCCCAGGACAATCGCCGTTCCAGGCAAAAAAAAAGAAATAAGGCGCAACGATGCCTGGAAAACCGAAGGCGAGACCCATAAACAATAATGTAACAGCGAGGACACAGGTCTGCTTTAGATCCGAGGAGAGAGTTTGTGAAAGCTTAGCATATCCAGCTTTTCCGGGAAGTACCAGAACCTCGATGGAGTCATTGCCACTACGATTGACAGCTTCGTATGTAGCCTCACTCACATTGAAAGACTTTTTCTTTTGTTCCGTTTCAGTAAAGTTCTCTTCGTCCACTTCGTTTGAAGGTTTGAGTAACTCATACTTGGCACTGGCTGCAGCTTCAAATTTTGTGTGCGTATTCAAGCTAGGTACATCGTACATGACCCACAAATGATAACTATACATCCGCTGGCTCGCATCATGTGGTGACTTCAGACGGTTATAAACTCGACCTTCGACCGGGATGCCATTCATGCGAAAGTGAATGAACCGAATCAAATCAACGATCTTCCCAATGCCAACAACAATGAAATACAAAGAATGTAAACAAAAGGGCAAACAAAAAAGAGAAGGGGCACAGTTTATGGCAATATCTATCCCGCCAGCCAAAATCAGTATCAAGTCAAATCCTTGAGCTGAGAGACATGGAGCTGAGAGACATGCAAGCATCTTCCTCGAGTCGGGCATGATGCAGATTGACTATGTTCAAAGAAAGGCGAATCGGTATAGTGTGGCAAGCCGGTTGATTGAATACAGCAAAAATTAAGACCCAAGGTGAGGGGACAGGCATTAGCAAATTATCGATTAACCGGAATGAAGAAATTCTTTTTCGTAGCTTCCCGAGGCTTCCCTGACACTTGACACTACTTCTTCGTACCCTCGAATTGAGGCGCGTCATACGTACGTCATACGATTAATTCAGCCTTCTTTCCTCTTCTTTCGAACCCTACTATTACAAAGTGATTAAAAAAAACCGGGATTAAAATTAACCAAGATTTTTTTTGATGCCCTGAAAACCTTTCATCCATACTCCATGCATCTTCTATCTGCGCTTTTAGAATTAACCCGCTTAACTTATAGTAAGGAAAGCGCAATGTTGCAGAATTCTTTTTCATACTCTTGCTTCATCGCGCATCAGCACATTTTAATTAGCAACAAATCAAGTAGAACACACCTGCTATGTCATCGCCAAAACCTCAGTGTGGCGACCGCTTCTCACCGATCCTCTATTGTCACTTTCGTATGCACGTAACATTTGTTGGAGATGCTGTTTTTCAGTTATGAGATCCTGCAAGTCTTGGCCCTGCGCTGGTGGCAACGAGTTTGATGACTCAGACTGCATCTTCGAAGACCTATTCGGAGCTCGCGGTCCAGATGGAAGCGATGAAAATTGATGAGTCGAATCGGTGCCATTGCTAATGAAGTCTGGCAAAGTGTGTATGGAACCTTGACTGTTAGATTCCTCAGAGTATTGTAATTTTCAAAAAGGTTGCGAATTGGCTCCTTCTCTGCTTTAACAGGCATCCTTCCGTGCTGAAGGTGGAATCTCCTCCATATTAAACTTCTCCAGCATTTGCTTCAACTTACGTTTATGAGCTTGTAATTCAGAAAGTGTGTAATAACTATCGCGGTCAAGTTGAATGGAGGTTGTTGCTTTTGCTCCGCTTATCGAGTCCACATCATCGGTGCAGATGCTCATCATATCGGTGGTCACGGTAGAATCAGTGCTTAGAGTGACGAGTTCGTACTGGTCTGTGGCACCACTGCTGTCGCTGCCTCCAGATCCATCATTGGTCGAATCCTGCTCTTTTCTCTCTTTCAATAGGTATACCATTAACATGAACCAACCAATAATAATTAATAATTGGGATCAATGCATAAGAATACTGTACATGCCCAGGACAATAGCCGTCGTCGGCGAAAACCAAGAAAAAGGCAAAAAAATGCCTAGAGAACCGAAGGCGAGACCGCCCAACAAATATATAGCAGCTAGGACACAGGTCTCCTTTAGATCCGAGGAGAGAGTTTGTGAAAGCTTAGCATATACAGCTTTTCCGGGAAGTGCCAGAACCTCGATGGAGTCATTGACACTGACAGCATCGTATGCAGCTTCACTCACATTGAAAGAATTTTTCTTTTGTTCCGTCTCAGTAAAGTTCCCTTCGTCCACTTCGTTTGAAGATCTTGTCTCTTTGAGAAACTCATTTTTGGCACTTGCTGCAGCTTCACATTCTGTGTGTGTGTTCAATCTAGGTACATTGTACACGACCCACAAATGATAACTATACATCCGCTCGCTCGCCACGTCTTTTCCATCATGTGACTCACGACGGTTATAGACTCGACCTTCGACCGGGATGCCATTCTTGCGAATGTGAATGAACCATATCAAATCAACGATTTTTCCAATGCCGCCAATAATGAGCAAAAAGAAAAGGGAAGGGGCACAGTTTATGGCAATATCTATCCCGCCAGCCAAAATCAGTACCAAGCCAAATCTTAGAGCTGAGAGACATACAAGTATCTTACTCGAGTCGGGCATGATGCAGATTGACTATGTTCAAAGAAAGGCGAATCGGTATAGTGTGGCAAGCCGGTTGATTGAATACAACAAAAATTAAGTCCCAAGGTGAGGGGACAGGCATTAGCAAATTATCGATTAACCGGAATGCAAGTTTGTCTGACACCTTCCCATACCCTCGAATTGAGGCGCGTCACACGATTAATAATTCAGCCTCCTTCTTGCGAACCCTCGTAGATAATAAAAAGTGATTATCTACGAATCTAAAAATAGGTTTGAATCCCATATTCCATCTTCTTTCAAAACTCTCGTCCCATGCAATGATCGGCTCTCGTGACTGTTCTCCTTGACATGCATGGGAATACAGCCAAATCTAACACATTTATATGCAGCATCTATCCCCATTGTCTTTGAGATATGGCACCTGCGGTATGCACGTGTAACATTCTATTCCATTCCATCAAATGTTTTGGCTGATCTTCTAAAGATCATCCCCCAAAACCACTTCTCGTCATAATGTATGAGTAAATATCTGCTGCCTCCTTCCTTTTGATTTCTTCAACCGAAGTGATTCGCGGTCCGGATGGAAGCGATGAAGATTGATTGGTCGAATCGGTGGCGTTGCTATTAAAGTCTGGAAAAGGTTGCATGGAACCTTGACTGGCATTTCCGGGGAATTGGGTGTGTATCTTCCACCATTGAATTCTCAGAGAAACAAATGAGGGATCTTTTTCAGCTGAAGTGATTTGGTTCTTCAGATTGTTGTAATTTTTATAAAAGATGCGAATTGGTTCCTTTTCTGCTTTAACAGGCATTCTTCCGTGCTGACGGTGGAAGTCCATTTCAATTTTTTTTAGCTTTTGCTTCAACTTACGTTTATAAGCTTGTAATTCAGGAAGTGTGAAAAAACTAACATCTGCCCTGGGTGATCCATCATTGGTCGATTCCTGCTTCACCTTCCAAGGGGAGGATACCATTAACAAGAACCATCCAATAATAAGCATGAATGCATAGGAAAACTTTACATGCCAAGGACAATTTTTGGGGTCGAGTTCCTCGGAATCAAAAGTAAAAGGCAAAACGATGCCTAGAAAACTGCCGACGAGACAGGGAAACAAAAGAAACAAGAGCTGGGCCACAAGAAGCAGTAGATCCCAGGAGAGATTTTGCGAAATCACACTAGCTCTTCCATTAAGTACCAGAACCTCGATGGAGTCATTGCCACTACGATTGACAGCTTCGTACGTAGCTTCACTCACATTCGCATTGAAACACTTTATCTTTTGTTCCGTTTCAGTAAAGTTCTCTTCGTCCACTTCGGTTGAAGAGCTCGTCTCTTTGAGTGGCTCATACTTGGCACTAGCTACTGCTTCACATTCTGTGTGCATATTCAATATAGGTTCATCGTACACGACCCACAAACGATAACTATACAGAGGCTCTCCATCACCGTTTTCTCCACGATTTGACTCACGACGGTGATAGACTCGACCTTCGACCGGGATGCCATTCTTGTGAATGTGAATGAACCGTATCAGCGAAACGATCTTCACAATGCATCCGAAGAAGCATTGGAGAGATTTGAAAGCAAGGGGCAAAAAAAAAAGAATCAGGGCACAGTTCATGGCAATATCTATCCCGCCAGCCAAAATCAGTATCAAGCCAAATCCTCGTAAAACAGAAGCAGATCTTGAGAGACATGCAAACATCTTACTAAAGTCGGGCATGATGCCGATTGATTATGTTGAAAGAAAGGTGAGTTGGTATAGTGGGCAAGCCGGTTGATTGAATACAACAAAAATGAAGACCCAAGGTGAGGGGACAGGCAATAGCAAATTGTTGAAGAAATTCTGATAGCTTCCCTGACACCTGGTAAGTTTAACTTGGTTTAAGCTACTTCTGTCGTAATAGAAGAGTACCCTCGAATTGAGGCGCGTCACACGATTAATTCAACCCATTCTTGCGAACCCTTTTAATGATTTCACCCCAAGTATTCAAAATGCGGGGACACTGCTAAATTAGTAGTAATATGTATTTAGGCTCACAGATTTTTTCGGAGAGATAGCTCTCATCAGCTCTCTGTTGAAGATCTCTCTCTATTTACTATTTACCTATTTTCACGACCTACCATACATTCACATGGTAATATAATCAATCAATACATCTTCTTTTTGGTGCCAGTGTACAGTGCATTTAGCTCAGTTCACCAACCTCACATCGTTCCATTTGTAACTCTTTGCAAAAGGCAATATAACAACAAAGACAAGGTTGCAAATCAGCAAACATCTACTCCTTTCCTTCTCCCGTAATTACATTCATTCATCCATCACGACAAAAGCTAAATAGACGCTAAATATCTCTTGGAGGATCTTAGATATCGAACCTTCCAAAACATCAAGTACCAGCGTTCAGCAAACATGATATCGATCATGACTACAGCCTTCCTTCTCATCTTTGTGAGCAATTGGATGTTATTGACAGTCAGTGCCTTTGGATCTCTGCCAACATATCATGGACAATATATATCTACATCTGCAAATAGTGCATTCTCTGCATCTTATTCCGCCTCGTACTATGCATCACCTGTAACCCTGTCCACATCTGCATCCCTATCCGTTTCTACAACACAGCTTTCAGCTTCCAAGAATACAATGAAGAAAGGAGTCCCCCGTGTTGCAGTTAGGCCGAGGCCACTCGTTAAATTTGATGAATCAGGATTGTATAATCCTGAAGATCAGTCTGCTGGCAGGTTCGACATAGTAACAGACAACGATGAAAATAATATGGGCATGAGTACACGTATGAACACGAATATGCCCTCATGGAACGCGTTCAAAGATGGAGTCAGCAACTTTGTGGATTTTATTACCCGAGCCGATAGCAGAAACACTATCGAAAATACCATCAAGAACCGGAAAATGGCAGTTGCATATTCCGATACGGTCGAAGCGCATATGGGGGGAAAGAATGGAAAGAAAGCCGTTGCCATTGTACCATCTCCAACAGCATCTATTGCAGCTCAAGATTCAGCTGAAACACTTGGAAAGAACGTTTTAAATCAATATCAGGCGAGTCTCAAAAATACAGATTTCAGCAATGGGGAGAACTTGTATTTTTCCCCGTTGCGAAATTCCTTTGATGCTGGTAAAGATATTTTTTATGGTACCATTGATTCCCTCACGTCCACATCCAACAATGTTAATGTCGATACGGAAAAAAGAGCTTTATACCCTGATACACGTGAGGAATCCAAGGTTGCGGCGAGACCATCCGTAAATAGAGATGAGGATGTGGCCATTGCGGCAGAATATGCTTCCAGTCTAACGTCGGTGAATCCCATCAAGAGGCTAAAGGCAAATATTGCTATTGCAGCAGATACACAAAGGCGCAAACGTAGACTTGAACAGGAGAGGCGTGCAAAGACTGTGAATAGTATAAGGCAAATCCTGGTGAGTGATTTATCGCACGGTTTATTCCTGATTATGCCGTCATCAGTACGGTTATTTGTATCGTATTTGCATATTTGCTCACATCGCAATCGTTCCTTGCCATTATTGTCTTCCAGTTTACTTTCGTTGACTCAATCCAGATCTTGTATAAAGTTCTTGTGAATGTTCCGAGTGAAATAGAGAAAAGCATAGAAATGACACAATACGAGATTGAAAAGGCTGCGGTAAAGATTCAAAAGTCGCCAGAGAAGGTGCAACTAATGATCGAAGACACTAAGAAGACAGTGAAGGAGACTCAAACAGCTACAGTCAAGATCGTCAATGAAGCTCAACAGATGCCGAAGAGGGTTGGAGATACTGTGGCTGGGACTGTCAAAGAAGTACGAGCTATTCCCACCAAGGTCAATAAGTCTATAGAGGACACGAAGAATGAAGTTAAGTATTTTGTGCAGGAAGCCAGATACAGGACAGGACTTGAAATTCGGCCTCGCCCCCCTCCTCCACCTCCCCAGGCCAAGTCTCTAGAGGAGCTAAGGAATGAGCTTGCTTTGAAGGTGGCAAAGGAAGCTGCTTTATTTGCTGGTAAGGCCAGTATTGTTATCGCGACGGGCACTGCAGGTATGGCGGTTGGTGGAGTTAAAATTGCTTTGCAAGCTGCCAAGGCTGCCCAAGAGAAATCAAAGAGGGAAAGAAAGGATGGCGATATGGTCCGCGAAAGTCAATTAGCAACCCCCATTACAACTGCACCTAAAGTGACACCATTATCAATTGCTGAGATCGATCCGTCTTTGGAAAAAGAAGTATCGGAAGCTCTCCGTCTCGTAGAAGTTGCTATGAAGGAGTCCAAGGTTACTGAGATCTCAAAACCTGAAGTAGAAGTTGCTATGAAGGAGTCCAAGGTTACTGAGATTTCAGAACCTGAAGTGAAGATTGAGACAACTAGAAAGGTTCTTCGTAAATCGAGACCTTTGGCAATCAGTCCGAATGATATTGATATCAACGAAGCTGTTAAGAGAGCAAATCTTGCGGCGGAAAATGCACAGAAGGATGCTGCTTTTTTGAAAGCATTCTTGAATAAGAGGAAAATGTCAAAGAAGTAAAAATCTTGGGGATGCTTCAAGGAGTAGTTTACGAAGAAGGTGCGCACATTTACACCAGACTTTCGACACAATCAAGATGTAGATAATGCAAATGCGTAAAACTAACTATATTGTACAGTTGCTTTACAGATTTAGGTCCACTGCACTAACCTATATTACTGGTGTTGTGGCTTCTAGTAGACTAATATGATCAAGATTTCATTTCGAGAAGCGACTCTTGCACCAACTCCCAAATGGCGTCAGGGAGCTAATCCCACTAGAGATCGAGCTATTTGTCATTTGCTCGAAAAAGGGAGTTTCGTCAAATTCTGGCTCTTGAGGATCGGGTTGGTATGATTTCGACATTATGTCAAAAGGAAAGGGCATTGGAATGACCTCAGCATTACGAATTAACCCTAGACCGCTTGTAGTCAATGCCGCTTCTTTCGGCTTGCCACAGCGGCACGGAGCTGGGTAACTTGCATACAATCGATCAGTCATCTGGTCTCCTTTTAAACGAGAAACAAACAAAATTCCAAGTTCAAAGTTGCTGTAAGCCCTCTCGTCTTCGTACGAAATAGAATTGTTCTTTTTTACTGTGAAACCTTGAGCCCCTCTAGAGAAGCAAGCGCTAGATAGCATTGTCCACGCAAGGGGATTTAAAATGTCTGATCCAATTTTCTTTTGCAACAATCTCGAGTAAGTTTTGATGTGGGGAGTCAAAGTCAGTGGAAGAGGAGCTGGACTGCAACTTTGATACAACTTCATTTGAGTACAGACGGCTAAATCAGAGCTATTGAGACCTTGGCTTTGTAAGAACACAAAATGTTGAAACTCGCGGTCATCTGGGCATATCTTTCTATGCAATTTGCCAATAGACTCCATGAAACTCATAGATGGCCACAGAATATCAGCATTACCAAGTAGAGATTTTCCCAACTTGGCATTATCTTGGGGGTCGTCGTGACCCATGTATTGTCTCACTAATTCCTCGAGGTGTTGAGAGGTCCATTTTGCCCCGAAACTCGTTGTTTGGAGCACTAAGCGATCGCTGTCGGACAAGATATTGTCTGGCAACCAAGGTTTCTGTGAATAGGTTTCATCGCAATTTCTGCTGGTCCCTTCGGTCTGTACTTGCGAGCCCTTCTCACCTAACTTGTATAAGATATCCGCAACACGCTGAGGTCCATAAAGTACTCTTTGGCCAAGATTTGCCAATGGATTCAAATGTCCAGATGTGAATCGTCCTGGATAATATCCTGGCACTGTCGACACAAGATGCACACGAGCAAGATCAAACCTCCACCCTTTACGAAAGTCATGAAAGGTTTCAAATGCACCTATGTACTTTCGAAGGAACTGGATAGGAAGAATTGCTCCTTCTTTGGTCCCTTCAGATTGCTTCTGCATATAGTCTGCAAGTACATGTCCAAAGTCACTTCCATCACACCTCTCATTGAGCTCTTTCACAGAAGGGTCATTGAAACATTTCGTATTCGTAGGCTCAAATCTTTGGATCCAACTACCATCCACAGGTTGTTGACTAGTCATATTCGCACTGGAAACTACCACAACTACAGCTCCACTTTTTTCAAATAATAGCATGTATTTTGGGTGATAGGTTCCCTGTAAAAATCTCCGTTGTTTTGCCACCACAGGATTAATCCCAAACGAAGTCTTGCGTTGATTGCCATCATCGTCCTCGTCTTCATGATCAGAATCATCTAGGACGATGATATCTTTCGGATCGGAACTCTTACCAGATTTCTTGGAATTGTGTGCCATACACGAATTTTCGACGACGCTTGGATGAAACTTGCCTGGGGGTAAGAACCTACTCTCCACCTCGGCAAAATAAACGTGTTCTCCGAACAACGACGATATACTCTTGCCGTCTATTCTTCTCGAGCTAATCGTTCCATCCTCATCTTCCTTTTTCATTGACGTGGAGGAGTTATTGGAGTTATTCTTTGCTGGATCCTCCTTTACATATTTAGTTTTCATTCCATCTACATCGTCGGTATGGTGTTTCACTGCAGGCATTTGAAACAACTTCTTTCTATGCTTTTGCGCAAGATATGATACATCCATTCTATCCCTTTTGTGTATTGTGTGCTGTCTATTTGACGATGATTCCATCTTGACCTTTTCTTTTGAAATAGGTTTCTTGCATCCAACGATTTCTACTTCATCTTCGTCATTACTATCGTCATCAATTTCAATTACCTCGACCTGAATATGTGCATCTTCCCTGTCGCTATTTGTGTCACCTTTTGAACCATTACGCTTTGGTTTCACAAGAGGAGGTTTGTCTTGCATCTTTTGCTTCTGGAAGACTTGAAACAATTGCCTGAGGTCCTCATCCTCACTGCTTTCCCGTTGATCCTTTGCAGTTTCTGGGATCCATTTCCTCCCCATCAATATTCGATCTAGACCCTTGACGCCATGCATCACCAACGTCGGAATTTCCGACATCATCTCCCCTTTCTTGGATGATTCATCCCTGGAAAATAAGAGCGGTAATTCGTTCAAAAGATAATTTGGTGAAAGAGTGTAGGTGCCAATGATGGCAGCTTTCAAATCGAGGGAATTGATGAGTTTATTTCTGTCAAAGGTAGGGGGGGGATCTTGACATTTGCAATCATTATTGGGTCTAGTTGATGCATGCGTTTTAGGGCTGAAGTACGATATTCCAGTTGGTGCATTGAGGTAGAATCTATCAGCGTAGAATGTCTGGTGGTCAAAGGTGATGGAAGATGCTGGAGCAGCAGTGCTCGTGCTGCTGTGAGGCCTTTTCCGTGAGTTGCTGCTCATCGTGGACCTAGTGGCTGTTTTGATTTCAGTTGTGAGTCAATCCACATCCACGGCACGTACAGACAGTATATAGCAGAAAGGACAAATGGCTCTAGCAAATGGCAATTGGTCATTAATATGGCAAATGACAATGGGTCATATTATGCAGTTGCTTTGCGTGAAGCGGCGTCAATAAACTGAATAAAATTGTGGCGTCGTGATGATGATGATTCGTGATGAGATTGTGTGAGAAAAATTACCGCCCCCCTCGCCCCTCCCCCCTGAGATCCAATCTCAAATCATGGGACTCAAAACTCACCCCACCACCCACTACCATACACTCGCACGCACTCCT
>Ga0306864_1000749_pt1 | contig 14476 bp, 8 predicted proteins | sample AntRauTorckE5430_FD_190448 | JGI IMG/M metagenome (GOLD analysis project Ga0306864, IMG submission 190448) | Saline lake microbial communities from Rauer Islands, Antarctica - Metagenome Torckler E5 #430 (v2) (version 2) | ecosystem: Environmental > Aquatic > Non-marine Saline and Alkaline >...
ATGCACATCTTAGCAATTCATCCACAATTGTTGTTTTGCCATGATCAACATGCGCTACGATAGCAACATTGCGAATGTGATGTACTTTTCTCAAATCTTCTTGCGTATGTGTATCATCAGATGTTTCAGCAGAAAATGCTCTCGTGCACATTGTAATGCGTCTATTCATATTTATAAAGGAAGGAGACAAGAGTGCATTCGACGGCTTTGAGCTTATAGAAGATGTGAAACACCGATGCATTATAGATTCGTTGGATGACGGGATACAGGATGCCTCATTCTTCGTGTGGTTCAGATGGATTGAGGTTAGAGCTGCTTTATTTACAGCTCTGCTTGCAAGGCGAAGCTTGGGAACAAGAGCTTTCCGAATAGAGAGCATGGCGGCAACTAGCTAGAGATTATTATAATGTGCCACTGCTATACTGCAGAACAATAAAGTGATCGTAGAACAATTTAAGTTAAAAGTATTCGTCATTCGTCATACGAATACCATTCGTACGATACCTATCTGCCTCATCTGCGTTTAAAATCAGAGGTGGCAAATCAGAAAGAAGAAAACAAAATTTTGCTTGGTGGACCAAAATACCAACCTTTCAGGGTAGCAAGACTTTTTTCCTCCCCCCCCAGCCCCCCCCGCCAACTTTGTCGAAGTGTCAAGAAATGAGAAGCAGTTTCAGTTCTATTTTAATCTATTTTAATACTACCGTTCAATCAGGTTCAATGCCAAAATGCCATCATTGTGTTCTGTTGTTCATTTTTGTATTGTGTTCGGTTCAACAAAAGATTTAACTCAATCATCTATCTTGGTTCAGATCACACCATCTCACCCATCTATGTCACTACTGCTAGCAGCACCACTGGCAAAAGAATTCTTCGCTGAAGAATCTTTTGAAGAAAGAGATTGTTGTCCTATACTCGTAGACCACATTTCTACTCAAACTATGAACGGATTCTTCATCAAAGAATACGAAGTCCCAAGCGAGGGTTGCTTCCACCCTTTTAGAGAGATTGGTACGATGATCGATATGATCATCATATGGACAAACACTGTTGGAAGAATCTAGACGATTCAAGACCACCTGCTCCTCCTCCTCAAAAAAAGCAGAATTCAAGAAAATTCTATAATCAAATCAAATGCAATGTAATGAATAAAGTAAATGTCAAATCGAGACAACAGGAATTCTAATGAAGTTGCTATATAATAACTTTTAAATCAGTCAAAACGGGAGTCTTTGGGAACTGGAGCTTTGTACTCGCTTATGTCGACAACACTAAACTTCAAGTTTGCATGGGTCTTGAGCTTCCTTTGCAAATAGCGCTGTCTCTCCATAGATGCCCAAAACGGAATTCGATCAAACTCATAAAACGGAATCCGGACAATAGTCCACCCTTGCTTCTTCAAAAGTTTGTACTTGAGAACTGTATGCCCCAGTGCTCTAGGAGGGTCAGCCTTTTGCCCGTTTATCGACTTTAGTTTTGTGAAATGAGTGGGACCGTCAAACTCAACGGCGACTCTTTGCGTATATTCCATAGAATCAGTGTGTTCTGCAGAATTTGTCCATTTGCTATCGGACCTTATTACGAGAGCTAGGTCTATGTCCTCATCGTGTTCATTGTAATGTTTAACGCCCATGAAGTTGAGTGTCTCTGATAAAGCAAGGTGGCGAGCGCTTGACGTCTTTTGTCTCGATTTTTCTTGTTCCCAAGTCTTCTTTAAGAACTGACGTGTTTCAGCATCCACAGTTTCTATGGCCTCTGGACATTCCTCTTCGAGAATAAAGATGCTTTGCCAGAATTGATGGGCGTGCTCGAGGCGAATCAGGTTACCTTGTTTACAGGTCGCTGCACAAACAGTGAATATATTACGTAGGAGGTCTACGGCTTGCCTGGAATTGTGTTTTTCAAGTACTGCCATTGACCACACAAGATTGGCCTGTTCTTGCTGTCCCAGATGGATCCTCTGTAATGATTGTTGTATTTCTTCTACGCTCTTGCTAGAGGCATCATTCGCCATGTGCATCCTATAGAGTAGCGCTTGAGGAATCAATTCAACGAAATCATCGAAAACTTGGCCAGACTCTACCGTGAGGTACAGTCGTGCTTGCACCCATAGCAAAGCAACCAGCTCTACGTCTCCAAAGAATTTGAAGTTCTCATTCAAACCATCTTGTGCAATTTTTTTATCCTTCGCAGCAAGACTTTCTCTCATTGACGCAAGAGCTTCGCTAAAAATGTGCAGCAATAAATGCTTTCGATCCAGTCTCCCGTGACCCAGTGCAATGGCCATCTGGACACAGTCTGCACTTTTCCAATGTTCGAGCGGTCTATCCAACGAATAATCAATCAGATTATCATTGACAACACTGGTAAAGTGATCCAATGAATCGGAAAGATTGTGGTTATCACTTTGCATAACTCCCAACGCCCATGCAATTTCCGTGACATCCCTTGGAAGTATGTCTTCCTTATCCTCAAACCAAGAAGATTTTTCGATACGAGCTGTTGCCAAATCAGCCAGATTGAGAATGAGATTTAACGCAGCAGAACTTCGACAATAACCTCTGTTAGCAAACGACCATGCAATCGTAGATATTTCCTTCCAATCACATTGTTGAAGCATAGAGCGACCATTACTCTGTGGTATCACTACTGACTTCGCCATGGCATCAAATAGCTTATCTACGGTAGAAGTCGGTCGAAATTCCTCTTCTTTTCTTTGACTAGTACTAGAACAATCGCTTCCTGAATCTTGAATGGTTTCAAAGATAATCTCATCTTCATCACCTATTTGATGTTTCACCAGTTTCACTCCTGATTTAACTTGATCTCCTGTTTCCATCTGCCCCACTCGTGGAGGAAGCTCCCATCCAGCAGGAACATGTCTCGGATACACAACAGAGTATGCCCAGCAAACCATTGCCAATTCCACCTCGTTCATCCCTTTCCTTCCGTTCAAGTTCATTTCAGGTGTCACGATTTCAGTGAGCTGATGAGCAATCTCATCAAGAGTTTCCAAAACTCTTCTCTCCGTCTGATACTTCTCGTCCTCTTTCAAATCCAACCTTTCTGCAATCGAAACAGTCGATTTTCCTGGTGCATCTGCATAACTCCCATCAGAAGCCGCTACAAAGTTCTTTTCATGGAAGGAAGGCGGTAGCACCAATTCATCATTTGAGTAATGTTTCGCAAGCGCCCATGCGGCATTTGCCAATTGTCTCGTATTCAATCTCCTCTTTTTCACCAGACGATGCAGAATATCGCACGTATCATGCAACAATCCTCGGAATTCATGTCTCCTCTGTGCATTCTTGGGAACAATTTTTGCCGATAGCGTGAGGGCACAGACTACATTGGAAGGATTGCACAGCACAGGATCGGTAGTTAAGAACGCTCGAATGACGGAGGATGCTCTGACGATGGGGGATGCGCGCTGTTTGCCTGCAAGTTTTATTTTCTTTTGGGTTTTGGAGGATCTCTGATAGTTGGCTCTCCACGCTTTTCCAGGTTGCGTAATTCTTTTTTTCAAGGGTGTGGCTGGTTGAGTGACTGTCTTCTCAACTGTGGAATGGAGGCGCGTGTAATTTGGGCTTGCATTCTGTGTGGTGCTTCTGATGGTTCTGCTGCCAGAAGTTGGAAAAGTTGTCAAAGTGAAGGCTTGTTCCACTCTTGTTGTGAGCATCAGAGACACGAGTGCTCCAGGAAGTATCCGCATTGTCGCTGTTGTTAGGAATGAAGTATCGTAGGAATTGGAAGAAAAAGAGAGTTGAAATTCACTCTGCTGAATGGCAACAATGATTGATGTGTGTAATTTGAATTTTTTCGTCAAACAGAAAAGCTGTTCTTCTGTCTGCTGTTTGTTGGCGTCGTCGTTCAATCATCAATCTATTTTTTGTTGCACTACTGATGGATGATGGATCGCGGCGCGTACTTCTTCAACTTGGATCTTAACCTACATCATACTTATACCAATGATGATTATGTTCTCGTGTCATCGCTGATAATTGTTTTTAAACGTGAAAGAAACAAGAAATAAATGCAAGAGCAACGAGCAACGAGCAACGAGCAACAAAGTCGCTTCAACTATAAACACTTTTGCAAACATGGAAAAGAGAAAAGAAGCGCTGCTTGTGAAATTCAAATCAGCAGGTCAAGACCAAGTCTTCCAATACTGGGACTCTCTCTCTTCAATCGAAAGATCCCTTCTCCTCGACCAACTGGAATCCATTGAAGTGCACAAACTTGGTGCATACCTGCTCCACGCTGCCACCAATGAATCCACAGCAGATCTAAACCAAACCATTCAACCTTTTTCTGGGAAAGTGGGCAAAGGGCACATCTTCCAATCAGCCGAAGGCTCGGATGTTGATTTATACCAAGTGGGGATGAACGCCATTCGAAGCAATAAGGTAGCAACTGTTTTACTTGCTGGAGGTCAAGGAACCAGGCTCGGTTTCTCAGGGCCAAAGGGAATGTATGATATCGGTCTTTCCAATGGAAAAACTCTCTTTTGTCTCATTGCAGAGAGGATCGTGAAAATCTCGCAGCTCGCCAAGGCGTCACAAGAACAGAATGCAGACGTCAAGATTCCCCTGTATATCATGACTTCTCCCATGAACCATGAAGAGACAAAGGCTTATTTTGAATCCAATCATTACTTTGGATTACAAGCTCAAGACGTGATTTTCTTTTCTCAGGGAGTTTTACCTTGTCTATCGCCAGATGGAAAAATATTAATGGAGAAACCATATCAATGCTCCGTGGCACCCGATGGCAATGGGGGAATCTACCCCGCTATTGAGAAAAGTGGAGTATTAGCAGATATGGTAACGAGGGGTATTGAGCATATTCATACATTTGCGATTGACAATTCGCTCGTCAAGCCTGCAGATCCCAACTTCATTGGGTATTGTATCCAATCAAAAGCTGATTGTGGGAATAAAGTTTTATGGAAGAGTGATCCACATGAAAAAGTTGGTGTCATTGCAGAAAAGGATGGGAAACCCTGTGTTGTGGAATACTCTGAATTAAGCAAGGATATGGCAGAGCGGCTGGTTGCGAAGGAATATATGGAAGATGATATTGATGATGATCCAAAGCTTGCATACGGAGCTGCAAATATTTGCAATCATTATTATCATATCGACTTCATGCAACACAAAATTATTCCGGATGTGGGCAATATGTTTCACATTGCTCATAAAAAAATTGGCACCTGGGATGATGCAAAGAAGGCAACGGTCATACCGACAGTCAACAATGGGATTAAGCTCGAAAGTTTCATCTTTGACGTGTTCCCACTATCAACTTCTATGGCGATTTATGAGGTGGAAAGAAGACACGAGTTCGCTCCAATAAAAAATGCTCCAGGATCGGCATCAGATTCACCAGATACTGCCAGGGCAATGATATCGTCATTGGCGAAGGAATGGCTCCATGACGCTGGGGCAAGAATCTCTGCAAATGTAGATGCTACAATTTGTATCTCACCGCTAACATCTTATGGAGGCGAAGGCCTTGAGATGTACAAGGGGAAGGACATTAAATGTGCATCACTCTAGGTTTTAATACAAATAAACTTTAATTATTTCAAGGTTTGAATTAGCAATGCTAGCTAGGGATATGTTCCTTTCTTGTTCTGCAAATCACTGATATTATAGTTACAAAGTACAACAATAATCCTGACCAATCCTCTCCCTGATTAAAATCACTACTGCTCTACCAACACAAATTATAAGATAAGTATATCCTTCCGTTTTAGATAGCTTCTAACCGAATAACGGCCATTCTTGTAATGTCTCCAGTCTACGCGGGCTATTTAAATTGGTCCCTCCTCCCCCTCGTAAAATATTTTTTAAATTTCAATTTTAAATTTCAATTGGTCCCTCGTTCACCACTAAAAACAAAAAAGTGCCAAGTGCCAACTCCAATCTCATATCATATCTTTCCCTTTACCTTCACCTCCTCCACCTTTACTCGATGACAAAGATAAAAATGACTATTCAGCCTACATTGCCATCATCTCTAAAGCGAAGAATTATCGAGAAGATTCAGTTGAATAAACTGACAATAATCGTGAGTATTTAATTTCATTTTAAATTTTCCACACGTGCGTAGATCAATTAATTCCTCCGCTTTATATTGCATACTACTCTACCTTGTACCATACCTCTCAACCTGGTTTTAATTCTTTCTTGCTGTAGGTTGGTCCCACTGGCTGCGGAAAGAGCTCCATCGTACCACAACTACTATTGGACAGCATTGGATCGCCGATTCTCTGCACGCAGCCACGTAGACTTGCCGTCGTTGCCGTGGCGACATATGTTGCCAAGCAAAGAGTGGAAGCGAGGCTCGGGAAAGAGGTTGGATATCATGTTGGCCAGGATAAAATGGCAAACCACGAAACGGGACTTTTATTTGCCACCGCTGGGATTTTGCTCGAAGAGCTGAAAGGCCAAGGGCTGCATGCCCTGACAAAGTATAAAGTTGTCATTATCGATGAATGTCACGAACGAAGTTGTGAGAGCGAATTAGTTTTGACCATCATCAAGCAATTCATGATTGCGAACCCAAGATCAAACTTGAGGCTTGTTCTCATGAGTGCTACCTTCAATCATAACCTGTACACTTCATTCTTTCACGGTGTGCCCGGGTGCGAATATGTTGATACGATCACATTGCAGACCGCAGAAAGCATTGATGCCTTTTATTCAAAAGTCCAAACTCATTATTTGGAGGATATTTCAAGGATGCTTGCGAGCTCCGTGGCTGAACATACTGCTGACTACATGACCTATTGCAATGCTATGAAATGTGACCCAATGGTCGAGCTAGATGGCAGTGGTGGTGGGAAAGCTCTTTCACATCAGCTTCTGCTTTGCATCATGTCATTGGTGAATCATTTGCATTGCGACGAGTCCCCTGATTCCATATTTTTGGTTTTCGCCCCCACATATCGTAAGTCATTGACCATCGATTGTTGCTTGCAGAAATTCCATTGCATATAGTGCATCTCATCTGCCTTCTTTTATATTTGTATTCCTCAGGGCACCTCGAACAGATATATTCACTCCTTGGTGTGTTTCAGCACTTTGATTTGGGTGTCTTACATTCTACAATTGATATTGAAGATTGTTTAAAGTCCATGCAGGGAGCTGCAGGCAGTAGCAGGCGGAGCGGAGGTAGACCTGAGCGAAGGAAAATATTGCTCGCATCTGCCATTGCAGACAGTTCGATCACTATCCCAAATGTTACTTGTGTAATCGATACTTGTAGGTCGTTGGAAGTGAAATGGAATTCTGAAAAATCCAAATACAATGTAGCAAACGTTTGGTCTTCACGAGCCATTTGTGATCAACGAAGGGGGCGAACGGGAAGAACTTGTTCTGGAAGGGTGTTCCGTCTTGTCCATCAAGGTTTCTACAACAACTCCATGGAAGAATGGGAGCAGCCAAAGATAGGTTTGGCATCGTGTCGTGATGAGGTATTGTCACTTCTTTCCTCCAAAAACAAAGTGATGTCTGATCCACAAGCGCTACTCGAAAAATGTATTGATCCTCCATCCACTGCCAATGTGACGAAGGCCATCGATTACCTCATAGATATTGGTGCAGCCAGGCAGGAGATAATTGCGAGAAAACGTAAAGTGATCCTCACCGAACTCGGGAGACTGATATCCTCACTGCCATTTACAGTCGAAGAAGCTGGAGTTGCCGTTCATGGGGCAAAATATGGACTTTTGCACGAAGCAGTAGCATTGTCAGCGATCAAAAGTACCAGGCCGCACCCCATAGTCAATGCATTTGGTGACGACGAATCAAATAGGTTCAATCTATCTCGTTACTTTCCTCAAGTTGATGTGAAAGATCCCATGTCAGTCGCAATAGCAAATCTTGCTGCATACATCTTTTGGTACGTGAATTGGAACACAATTCGAAGGCATGAAATGAAGGATCATTTTAAGAAATGTACAGGGGAAGGAAGCGGCATCTCGAGTCATTTTTTTGGTGAAGACTCCTCTACCCTTAATAGAGAGGTTGGATGCAATGTAGGGACTTGGACTCCGGCCATGGATCAAGCGCACAGTGACTGGTGTCGTGGACATTTTATCAATCCTAGCAGTGTAAAATCGATATCGCAACATATAGCACTTACTATGAACACATTTTATCGTTCTGAATTCGAACCTGAGTGGCTGAAATGCCAACAACTGGAACCGATGTGGAACAGAGATCAAATAATTCAGATGCAAAAAAATGATGTGTTTTCCTCTCTTTATGGACCCGCCAAAGGGAGAGAACTTTCTTCGAATTCTTTGGTGAGGCTTCAAAAGCAAGCACTCTCCCGACATCAAGTAAAAGCTACAGAGTATGCATGCATCCATTACCTCAATGGACACTGTAGATTCGGAGATTCCTGTAAGAATATCCACTCGCTTTCTGCACCACGACCTCTTTGTCAATTTCACTTAAGAGGAGGTTGCACAAATTCTGAGTGTTTGTATGTGCACCAAGAGCCAGCGGATATCGGTGACGAAAAATTTATGGTTCCTCCTATCTATGGTAACTTTCTTGGTGGGGCAGGTGCATGGTATCATCAAAATTCAAGTTCAATGTTTCTATTTGGAAAATGTGGACTTCGACAGTCACTTGAAGCTATGGGATCACCGCCTAAACTTGCACTGGACCGTGGATCAACTATTGGGTTCGCTCGGTTCCACACATATAAAAACTCGTTGCAACTGCACACACAAATTACAAAATGTGCTTGGAATTTCCCATGTGTGGACGGCAGTGCTAGCGACGAGGAGAATGAATCTCTTCTTCAAGGATTTTTTATGAGTGCCGCAGCATACTTCCAGCCCAAGCTGCAGACAATGTCACGTCTTGAAGTTGGCCTCACACTCCAACAAAATGAATTTTCGAAATGGAACGTAATGCATGTAGCACAGAATGCAGGTTTTTGCTTGGAATGGTATGATGTCTTTGATTGTTCAATGTTTCCCAACTATGAACCACGTGATTCCAACAACGAACTAATGGAAATCCAAGATGCAAGATTTTATGTCTTTCGCATGAAAAAGAACGTTCTACATAATCCTCCTCCGAGAATGATGGAGCTGCGAGAGGAAGCCCAGTTTGGCATTGAGCTGGAAATGAGTTCTACAGGATATTGGACTCTGGAGAATATTGCGCTCGAAATATCAAGTTGCGGTACCTATTTAGAGAATATTGGCAGCTACAGGGAAGGGAAGATAACATCAAACAATTGGAAGCTAGTAACTGACGGAAGCCTCCATTGCAACATATCTCAGCCTGATTGCCACAGATTCGAGCTTGTGAGCCCTATCCTTCTATCCGAGAAAGGTCTTAGTAGCGTAGCAAACATTCTCGAAGAACTCTCAGACAACATTAATCTGACAGTGAATAAAAGCATGGGATTTCATGTCCACGTTGATGTGAGCAAATATTCCATCTCCGACCGTATCAAAATTTGTCAGCAATTCATGAAATACGAAAATGCAATCGATTCGATGATGCCACATTCAAGAAGGACTGGCAGTAAAGAATCTGATCACTACTTCAAGAGTAATATCAAGACGGCAAAAGAAAGTCTTGGCAAGAGTGAAGAGGGCGTGATGAACGCACTTGAATCATGCAAAGGCATTGAAGAATTAGCGAATATTGTGAATGCTGACGGACGCCGTTTTTACAAATTGAACCTTCAAAATTTAGTGAACCGCCGGCAACCCACCATCGAGTTTCGGCAGCACTCCTCTACGTCAAATTATGAGAAGGTAGATGCATGGGTACGATTCTGTTTGCGTTTTTGTGAGAATTCAGTGAGCTTGGAGTCACCTGCATTTTTTAGTAATGGGTCACAAAACAGTTGTATTGACGAACAATTTGATGATTTATTCAAGAACGTGATCAGAGACAGCGTCCTCTATTCATATTATAGGAAAAGAAGGCATTTATTGTCAGTTGATGATCAAGGCGATGCTTGTTGTCATGGATGCTTGCTTGGGCGAGAATGTTCCAAGTAGGTACGAAGTACGAAACAATATCTCTCTATGGCTTCACCTTTATAAAGGCACCTTTACCTTGTCTACAATCTACTCGTTATCATAGAGCTAGCTCTTGACTCCTCTTGATACTTGTAGATAAGAAATTCGTTTACAAATAAAAAGCTGCGCAGACATCGGATATTTTGTGAGGACCAATGACCAAGGACCAATGAATGAGATAAAAGAGAGGAAGAGGGAGAAAGGAAAAGAGAAACTGATGTGCAATTCTTCTCATTTTTAAGCTCCGTACAATAAAATGACTTCTCATTATTCGTAGCATTCACATGCACGATACATGTAGTGTGATACATGATACTGAAGTGACACCACTACTCTCTATAACATTTGGCGCATACAGTGCTCAACCCAATATGTCATCGTCTGCCGATTCTCGCACAGGTAAAAATGGGCATCCGAAGAGAAAGACTGCGTTGAAAGGGAGATTGAAGGAGATTGTTTTGTTAGAACTCCGCGAAGATGGGTGAGTTACTACATACTGTATTAATTATATTGACCATTGCAACTGTTGTAATTATTGTAATTATTGACTACTGTGGACTGTGGACTGTGGTCAGATGTAACGAAAGGAATGCACCATTATCACCCAACTTCTAATGGAATATCATGCATGCCATCCTTCAAAAATTATGTACCATCGCCATCCACCCACTTTCGTAGAGGAAGAGAATACCATACCATGACTCTAAGAGCTTTATATGATTACGTCATCGCAACTATCGTGACTGCTGGAAAATACCACAGCACCCAAACTAAACTTGCAGAAGACAATCTTTATAATCCTGTGAGTCTTCGCAGAACCCGACAAGCATCTGTTAGTTCTCTTGAAGAAGCTGCAGCTGCTCTTCCTTCACCTCCAAATGTATCCATGCAAACTGCGCTATCATCGATCCCAGAATCAAAGACTGTTCTACCTTCTCCACCTCGGGATCCAGCAGGTCCGGAGAAACAACTGTCCGTCAAATCTGTTGTTACGAATGCAAACGCAAGCGGGCAGGAACAACAGGTTGTCACAATCCGTGAACGATTAGGTGGATACTTACATCCGCGTGACATGCGAAGGTTAGTCTCACCGTTTTCCCCATCCAATGAACCTGAACTCATGGTCAGGAGACATGTAATCCTCTTGAACGTTGATCCGCTGAGAGCTATTGTGCTCCGTGATAGATTACTCGTAATTGTTCCTGATGGTGCAGATTCCATCCTCGTCAGCCTGGAAAAGAAGGTACGGGGAGGAATTGGAATTGATGAAATTGAGAATCAATTCTTTGGTGATTATTCTTCCAATTCTTCTCATTTGTCGGAAGTTGTGAACCCTGTGACAAAAGAGATTGATTACGTCCCTACAACTTTAGTTGAAGGGTTAGAAACTGTGAATGCTGATGAAGGGACTGCAGATCAGACCCATATTAGTAAAGGACTCGAGGAAAGAGTTGATAATATGGATTCCAACACATCTTTGGGTGATAATCCTAGTGAATCTGACAGTGGCATTAGTTTCGAAAATGGCGATGATGACGAGGATATTGGTGACGGTGATGAAGTCGAGGATTGCGATGAAAAAGATGGTGATTCAGCAACCACTGTATATTCCGAATATGAATTAGAAATGGACAACGAATGGGATGAATTTGAAGCCAAAGATTGGATTGAAATGACCTTCGAATTACAATCGGTGGATGCGGTTCTATCATCCGTTGTTAAAATGCTAGCCGACGATTCGTTATCTTTGCGCAAGAAAATATTTCATGTCATGGAAGAACTGCGCGGAGACGGCACATCTTCGATACCTGGAGATCATGTTCAAGAACAGCTAAGAATATTGAAGGATCGTGCCAGAGAAATGGAAGGGAGAGTTCAAGGTTTTGTGCGTGCCATTAATCAAATTCTCGACGACGAGGAAGACATGGCGCTCATGAATCTATCGAGACTCATTACAAATCCAGAACGTTTTATTCAACCCGTATCGCAGGACGTTCTGAACGAGGAATCTGATGAACCAGAGCTTATTTTGGAGGTATACCTTCAACAAGCTTTAAGTGAAGTTAATGCCCTTGTACTATTGAAAGGAAATATCACAAATACAGAGGAGTTGGTCAGCTTACAAATGGATACTATTCGGAATCGTCTTCTTTACATTAATACTGTTGTCTCTGCCGTTTCCCTCAGTGTCACTGTGGCCAGTTTAGTAGGTTCCCTCTTCGGAATGAACTTGAAAAATCATATGGAAGATGATCCGAATCTATTTGTAGAAGTAGTCTCAGGGACGTTAGTGGGAGTGGTTGTGATGTTGGTTTCTATACTCGTGCTTATTTCCAGAACAGGTGTCATGCCTGCAAATCCTCGAAACGTGTTATATTCCAAACGAAGAATAGATGTTGATGTTGCGCAGTCAAATTCGTCAACTGCGCAAAACAGTGGAGGTTAATGATGTAAACAGCTTCATAAAGTGCATCTTTAATTAATTCCTAAATATAACCTGGTGACCAAGTGCTATCAGTGACGCGACATAAACCTATTGTTTTCTTTGCTTCTTCGGCGGCATAGCAATTGGTGGAGTCTGAACGTTTCTATTACCATTCGTAGCTTCTGTAGAATACTGATTCATAAATTCCATGGCACCACACTGTACAGCAAGCAAAGTGGCCAATGCCTCACTTTGAGCATTAGTTAATGGTCCAATTCTTCCACCAACGCGAGTACGCAAAATATCATTGACTAGGGGGTCGGTATCTTCGAGTGGAGGACACTCAAGACTTACTCGGACGCGTATCTGAACCGGAAACGGAGATGATGTTGCCTTGGGATTCTTCGAGAATGCCCTCGGTTCAATATTCAACGTTGCTGGTGTCACTGCTTCAAAAATCCCAAAAATTAAGCGATCTGTCACATTGTACAAAAAGATGGACGAGCCTGGCTTTATTCCTGAAGCAACATGCTTCATGTGAGCTGGAAGACCGAATATACCCCTCCCAAGGCATTCATCCATTGTTTGGGAATTGCACCCGAAAATAAACCCTGGCCCTGGCATGACTGGCCATGAAGGTTCATTTGATGGCGAGCATCGAAAGTCAATGAGTGCTTCTTCATCTTTTGGTGGTTCTTTTTCACCGGTGCAAGATTCGTAGAGAGTGACAATAGGAGAGTTCCACAATGCTTTCATCACTGCTTCTCCAGTTTGGCATGTCATATCTTCACATAGTTGCGTCTGAGTAGTGGGCAAAATTAGATTTGGTGCAGCCTTTACAGCGGTTGACACTGGCAGTTCAGTTGTTCTATACCATTCACACTTGAATCTATAGCAAAAGCTATCTTGTTCACCTTTAATGTCCATCGTTTCTTGATACGTTGCCATTGAAGTCATCAGCGCAGCCCCTTGGATATGGTCAGAACCACTCACATGGAAGAATACCATAACTTGTTTTCCCCCGTGAAACGCTGAATTCATCTTCTCTGCATGCTTTCTTTGGACACACCACTCCTTTCGGACAGTACTTACTGCGAGAGCCTTTTGCGTCGATGCTCGACAAATGAAAAAAGCTGCACTTTCAGGTTCAAGGATAGGAGTTGGTTTGCCATCTCCAGTTCCTACACTTCCACCTCGATAATAGTCTACTGTCGTGCTCTCTTGATTGCCAAACATATTTTCGGATAGTTCCGCTTCTTCTCCTTCTCCTTCGGTTTTACCAGGTTCACCTTTTTTAGGAAATTTCTTCAATTCGTGTTCTCCATGTGCAAAATGACAGCCATCTCCGAAAGGGCATTCTCCTTGCATAAAGTGCTTACAAAGACTGATCTTGAAAAACTCGTTAGGTTTAGGCGCAGGTCTTCTCGGTGTGATCCCATCTTTGCCCGCTTGCATCTGACTCAATCCCAAGGTAAAATCAGCAACAACTGGTAAATCAATTCTATCCCTTCTGACATGTTTGTACCTGCAAAATGGTCCATGAATACAAAATCCCTGACTGTAGAAAACACACTCCAATCGGTCGGCCTCGCTTATGTGCCGGAATGGGCAATCTCTGATCTTACACTTGTCTCCGTGTCGACACAGAGGCATCTTGGATAGATCATATTGATGAAGGAATTCGCATGCTGCTCCTTTCATACATAGGTCACGAAGCCAATGGCGGCACACGACTGTACGGAGGCGAGGGTCGTTCTTCGCAGAGGTGACTTGGGGCTCAGCCTCATCACCTGTGGCGAATACAGATCCCGCCTTTCGGTAGGGTAGAGGATCCACAGTATCTGGAATTCCATAAGTCAGAGCATAGTCTTCAAAGTCGAATTCTACTTGATCTATGGAGGTAGAAATAGTTTGATTCATTGTTTATTGCTTGCTATTGTGTTGTACCATGCGCTGTGTTGTGATTTGTTGTGATAATATTATGAGCC
>Ga0306864_1000750_pt1 | contig 14474 bp, 13 predicted proteins | sample AntRauTorckE5430_FD_190448 | JGI IMG/M metagenome (GOLD analysis project Ga0306864, IMG submission 190448) | Saline lake microbial communities from Rauer Islands, Antarctica - Metagenome Torckler E5 #430 (v2) (version 2) | ecosystem: Environmental > Aquatic > Non-marine Saline and Alkaline >...
GAAAAAGATATCTTGCTTTCCAAGCTCGAAGGAATGCTTGAAGCACAATGACTGCTTGAGTTTTTCTGCACTTGCTTCCAATCGTTGTCAATCTTTTTTTGTACTTTTCTATGATCATCTTTAACGTAATTTTCAAAAGCAGAAAGACAGGTTGTGTGGAATATGTGGGAACAAGAAAGAATCCATTGGTCCATATTTGCTGAATCCTGTCCATGCAGACGATAGTATTCATGACAAATTGCACAGTGAGAAGACTGACATGTCCGAGACTCTGCTTCAAATTCAACCCTTGTCCAGTCCACATGATCGATTTGAGGATTAATTGCGATAGATAATAATGAAGACACAGAAGGAACCTTTTTCTGCTTCGTGCCAAATGAAAGATTGTATCTATTCGAAAGACATTCTTGAAGCTTACTTGAATTGCCCACGCATGATCTACCTTTCTTCCTCGTTACCATGATTTCAATAATGTAAATTAAATAGTGAGGAATTCCCGTTTTTGAATTACAGAGTTTTCGTGATCGTATTGAAAAATCCACAGTTTCGAACCCATTGATAATATTGAAAACATTAATATTGAAGTAAAATTGTGTCGAGTTTAAAAGTACGATTTGGTATTGATACAGTTGGAGAATGAAAATTGTTGAAAATGTCCCAAAAGCCGCGGATTAGGAAAAAATGTGAAAGCGTCTCGAGGTTCGAATGCAAAGCTCCTATACGGTGGATGATCTGTTAATCTTCCTCTTGGTGCTTTCAGCAGCGTCTTCGAGCTTCCAGAATGGCAGCATCATCCTGGTTCTCTCGCGTCCTTTCCTTATTTTCTTTACTTCCTTGGCCACATACTGCATTTCATCTGGAGTAATATCCCAGCCTTCTAAGATTTTCTTCCGGTGGATGACGTTCAAGTGCATCTGGTATTTCATTCGTCTTGCTCCACGAGATTCTTCATATGAGTCAAGAGGCATGATGCTTGCTTCAGCATAATTCCAGTCGAGGGAAACAGGAGGTCCGTAGCCACAGCTAGGATTATCTCCTATAGTCATATCATAATTGCGAATCTCAATGTTCTGAAATTTGACGCGAACGGATCCCTCATCGCCATTGGATGCTTTATGAGGTGAGGAAGGGCTCGTACGTTCAGAAGAAGAAGAGTCGGATAGGTCCATATCGGTACCCGATGCATCCTCGTCGAGAAGGCACTCATCAGTGTATTTCTTGAGGATTGACTTGCGTCTATGTTCTATTGTATTCATGATGCTGAATGTTTCGTTTGGGCTTTATGTGTTCCTACTTTCGTAAGATTGCTTTCTGTACAGTTCTGTGCTAAAAATAGAGCAGCAGTTACCGAGATTCTTGGGGCAGTGTCAACTGAAAAAATCGAAATAAGACAAATAATGAAAATGCAGGTCACTTTTGCCGGAGTTTTAAAGGTCGAAAGAATATGATAGCCATTAAAGAGCCTATTAAAAAGCCACCTATCTCTTTATCCCAACACGTCAGAAGTTGTGCACTGTTGTGAACCTATCAAAATTGAGTGTGAGCGATCGTCAGAAGGGACAACCTAAATTTGTCAGGTCATCAATGTCACTCCCTCCTCAATTTTGGGATTGCGAATTTCGCATTCGCATGTACAATGACAAACACGATAGATAGGCGAATGAAAGTGCACCTTTTGAAGTACTCTCTTTCGCGTGAAAAATGATATTTTATGGGTCCAATCACATCTTGTTGATTCACTGATGGTTTCCGAGGATTTTTGGCATTTTGCTTCTTTCCTTCCTTGAAAGAAGACAGCAAGCAGAAAAAATGTCAACATGGAACGATGGATGAGAGAACGGGCTTCTAAATCTTTTGGAGCACCAAGCATGTCCAAGTTTGTTGAAGAAAATGAAAGGAAGAGGATCCAGAGGTTGCATTCTATCAAATCCTCCTTTCAAGGTCAAGGTAGATGCACCACGGCAAAGAATTTTTCTGACAAAACTCGAAAGAAAAGACCGTCTGCTGCTGCAAAGGGAGACAATACTGATAGGGGAGCATTTCAATTGAGAAATCTTTGCGGAGCGTCTGCAAAGACGACCAGATCTGGTTTGAGGGTACCCGTTGCTGGATGCGAAGCAGCTATGAAGTCAGATGAGTTGGAAGCAATAAAGGACAATGTTAGTAGAGCAAATAAGAATATTCGGCTGAGAACACGTGCAAATGTAGCCGAAAGTACTGAAGGGAAGGAAAATTGCTCTCCCAATGACAAACAAACACCCAATTGTATAACGCGAGGCATCCCGGGCCGTATTGATAATTCTACGCGATCCTATGATGATAGATTAATCACAAAAAGAACGAACGCTCAAAGGACAAAGTCGACATTCATAACCCGAGACACACCAAATTTCAATGGAAAGGCAACCCAACAGAAAGATAGATGGAGGAAAACTTGCTCAACGTCAGTTCTTGAGTCCAGTGCACTTGAACGAATTGAGCGGGAACGTCCAAAAGGCGCAACAGCTGATAAAACAAGATTGAAAGTTCGTAAGCCATATGTGAATAGGGGAGTAACAGTAGAATCGTTGGAAAATGAACGCGAGGAAGCAAATAAAATGCTACAAGAACTTGATGATGCAAATCTCATAGGGAAAATGAAAGAAATGCAGATTGTAATGGATGTAACGAATACACAGAAACGTCGAGATGACATAGATATGAAACCGCTTGTTTTTAAAGATGAGTACGCAGCCTCAAATGCTGAACTTAGAGTCAAAAGTGTTTCAGACTCTTGCTCTACGAGTCAGAATGAAGATTGCGTTAATAGCATGCCGTATGAGACAGATTCATGGATATCCGAATGCAGTCTCTCATCTTTTTGTGGAAGCAGTAGTTCTTATACTGAAAACGATTGGGAATTTTATGGCGAAAAAGAGGACTGTATTTCCGAGGAGAAATTGAGCGACTAGCGAAGCTCAATATACAAAAGTATCGTGTCATAACATGCAAATGCTGAACCCTGAAAAAGAGATGAAGATATTGATATCAATTAGAAACATGATTATGAGCCTATTTGATTGTGAGGATGACACATGTAGACTAATTGAGATTTTTGTCACTTGTCCAGCTTGTATCTTGTATTGTTTGATCTTAGTTTTGATATTGGAACGAGAATAATGAGGGTGATCCATTATCGTTGGGAAGACGTTTTTCTCGTCATAATGTGAATGTGGCGTCCGAACAATGCGGAATAAATAATAGAAGAGAAGAGGAAGGAGTATCGGAGAACATCCAAACACATTTGAAATTGAGCAGACAAACTGAGACAAAAGACAAAACTACCTAGGCGGGCACAACTTAATCATAATTTCAGCCTATGATATAATCTCCCCGAGGGGGGGGGAGGGGAGGGTCAATGCAAACCCCAGTGATTTTTCCCCAGTAAGGTAGAATATGCTAGTAGAGATAGACCATTTTTCTAATAATTAGTTACCAAGTCTAGCTATCCGTTCCACCCTTGCCTGAGCTGTGTCCTTCTTTCCAGCCTTCACCACCTTCTTTCCATTCTTAACACATGTTATACATATGGGAAAGCAAACATATCCATCAGTCATCAATCGTTCTTGTAGCTGAGGCAAACGCAAAAGAAAAGTATCATCCTCCTCCTCATCGTCAGCCCCGGACCCGCAGTAAATACAAAGGTCTTTTAATTTCAACGCTCTCTCTATTTTGTTGTAATATGCCTTCTCTATTTGGGACTCACAAGTTAGGCTTTGTTTTTGCACAATGTCTTTACTCAAGGGATGATCGTCATCAAACAATAGATCACCACATGAGAATCGACCTGAAACAGACTCAAGCTTCTGCTAAAAGGCCACTCTTGCTGCAAGGTAATCCTGTTCAACCCCAGTATAAACACATCGGCGCTTAGCACAGTGGAAGCAAGTAACAAATCCTATGACCTTCTTGCCATCCCAGCTCTTGAGCTTTAGCTCTTTGCAAATTTTCTCATCTCGTACCTTTCGTGCTTTTGCCTCTTTCTTCTTTGGATCAATGTTTGTGTCATGATAGACAACGGCAATGCACAGTGAATGGTGTAATTATTGTCACAATCTATTAAGCTCCTCGATTTATACGGCTTCTTGAATATGTAAAAAACAAGAAGATGCGAGAAGAAATGTTGGAAATCAACTGAAGTCGATTTTCAGAAGATCTAATAAGACTGACTGACACATCCAAAATGTCGCACTATCGAATAACTAGTGTTTTGTTACTGTGGGGTAAATTACTCAACTGGGGATCCATATCCCCCAAAATCGCCCTCAAAGGGGGAGGGGAACATAGGCTGAAATTATGATTAAGTTGTGCCCGCCCTACCTACGAGACAAAAGACCAACAACAACAAACGACGTCAACGATATATTCAGAAATCAGAATTGAATAGGCTACATACCATACTTACACAACAAATACACACACAAGTACACAACAGTACAATAATCCACCCTGTTAGAAATTTCTTTCATTTCTTCATCTACGTGAAATTTCAATTGGAATATTAACAACATGTCATTAGAGGATGATGAACAGTCAAAGTTGGATTCTGAACTGGACAACTTATCTTGCTCCGTTACCCTAGATGACTCCTTTGATAATACTGTTGACGCGTCGAAGTCAAAATATATTAGTGAGGATTCAGCTAAGGCGAGAGAATTGAATCAAAATGATCTTGAAAATGCTTCCACACGTAGCAGTAAGGAGGACAAATCTCTTGAAGGAAGCCAGGAAAATGATTCTCCGTTCATTCTTTCGTCAATAGACATTCTCGACAATCTCATCAGCAAAACTGATAGTGATGATATTAGAAAGTGGAATCGCCGTCTTGATAATCAGGAGTGCTTTTCGGAATCCTTTAGACCAGTCCCAAGAGAAGTTCGAGAAATCGAAGATCTTGCCAAACTTTATCTACCCTCGGGTGGTCGAGGGGCTAACAAGAATACCATTAATTCACATCTCAAGCTTCTAGATGATGATGGAAAATCGAAGATAAAGAATATGAATTCCTGCCTCATGAAACGAGAACCCATCATTTTTTGTCAAAAGGGAAATTATGGAAATGAAAAGAGTGTAGGACATCTAATCCTACTAAACAAGAGCTTCATAATTGCACCAGACCATTCAGAAGCCAAACCAGCAAAGTCAAAGTTTCAAGACATTACAACCAACATCTCTAAAGGATTGTCATCTATACTCCGGAAGGAAAAGAAATATGAATGCTGCCATAATCTCACTTCCATCATTTCAGTTCAGGCATTTGACGCTGATCACTTGCATCATCCATATCTTCCTTCATTTTGCATAAAAGTGCTTGAAGAAGATCACGAACATGACTACGAAATATTTTGTCACTCGGAAGCAAGGCAGAAGGCTTGGCTCGACGCTCTCAAAATCTGCATTCCAAACAATTATGGCTTTGCATACGAATCATTTTTCTCTGCCATTATATTCAATGATGCGGATCTTCTTCAGCAATGTTTATCAAATCAAAAGTCTACAATAAATGATCAAGAGAACGTTCATGGATACACACCTCTTCATCTCTCTGTCATCACTAAAAAGATTGATTATTTAAGTGAGCTGCTATCTTTTGGAGCGAAAACGGATGTCTTTGCAAATGATGATACCTCGCCCCTTATGATTGCTACGCGAATGAAAGACGAAATTGCAACTGATATTTTGAAAACCTTTGGGGCAACCTTATTACCCTCATCAAGGATGAGACAAGAGAGGAGTGATGATAATGCACTGCAGGAATTAACTGAGGGTAGGAAGAAGTCGACGACAAATGAGAACACTGATAGAAGTGCACTTGATCAGACAATTACACGACCTAACATCAACTTCAGTAAAAATATGTTGGCATTCCAAGAAAGGGGAGAAAGGCTAGAAGAAGTTGCAGCAAAATCGTCGGCTTTAAATGACGAGGCTCAAACTTATAGTGATTTGACTCGAAAAATGAAAGAACAACTCGAAAAGAAGAATAAAAATTGGCTTGGCCTTTAAGAAATGTCAGAAATGAAAATGTTATAATTCTCTGTGTTTGTAAAACATATATAAAAAAGACTTCATAATGAATAATAAATGTTTAGCAAATAGTTTTCATGTCATGACTTGAGTAGAGCAGTCCTCAGAAATAACAAAGTATAGGATCATGGATCCTTCTTCGTTGTTTCGTCATTATCTCTATCACATGGCCATCACATGATCAACATTTTAAGATGCATATCAAGTTATCCTTCAAAGTGTTAACAGCTTCCATCTCTAACTTATTCTTCCTCCTCGAGCATCAAGGCGTCGATCTCCGCTTCTACATTCCTAGGAACAGATACCTTCCCAGACTTCGACACCAAGAACTTTCCGTTGAAGTTCCAAGTGGGATCAGAAGCACCAGTTTCCTTCTTCATAAAGCTCCAGATTTCAGGGGCTGTAGGTCCCTTGACCTTACCAAGTTTCATGAGTACACCAGGAAATCCCTTCCCATCTGCAAATTCACGAATTTTTTCATCAGAATCAAACTCCTGCTGTCCAAACTCCCGCGTTGGAAAGGCCATAATGACCAGATCGTCACCCCACCGGCTACCAAGTTTCTCAAATTGAGCGTACTCGGGGCGGGTTGCACCTCAGCGAGATGCGACGTTTGTTGCATAGATTACTTTGCCTTTGTAATCTTCCATTGCAAGCGGCTGGCCATTGCCTTGTGTTCCTGTGAGGGAGTAGAAGCTCATAGTGGAAATTGATGCAGTTGCTAGTATTTTTGTACTATGTGGGGACCTTAATAGTGCTCTGGAAATCATAGTTTGTAATAATATGTGGAAAGATGTGTCAGATTTTTAAAGAACACCGCATGCGAATGCATGCAGACGACGAATTATTGTGAAAAAGAGAGCTGCAGAAAAGTGACAGATGATGATGTTGTGTTGACGTTGTTCATAAGGAAACAGCCTTTTTAATTCCTGCAGTAACGATATCGCCAGAATAATGACGACGAAGGAGTATTATGCAACGGTCAATCTCATTGTTCAACTCCAAACTCCAGCCTCCCAACTCACCTATAACAGACAGAACGAGACTGATTCAACTGTATTTTGGCCTGAACAATCTAGTGCATTCATAATGCTATATCTATCGCCAAAACGCCAATGCACGATGGGAGATGTGAATGCTAAAGGAAAAGAGCTTCCAGGAAGAATAGTAGAGAATTCCAAAGAAGCATTATTCATCAGGAGCATAGCGTACAAGAGGAGCAAGACCGGGTCAAAGGACAACGAAAGAAAACCAAATTTAGAAAAACTACATATTACAATGGCTCTGTGTCCTGTACGATCACGTTTCAAGTCCAATATGAAGCAAAAGAGCTTCGAGTTCAACAAACCAAAAATCCCTCTCCTACATGCACAGAGAATGAAAATGAAAACGAACAAAGTCGTTCTTTCATCAACTCTAACTAGAAGGGGAAGTTTAGTTCAAAGAACTCATTCGCCTATTCACTTTCACGTAAGTAATCTACTGTAGTACTGGTAATATCACATTTTCTATCAAAGTGGAAATTTTCCTGTCCGTGTTTTTCTGTGGAATAACCTGTGGGGAAACAAGCATTTTGTTGGCAGGACGGGACTGCTATTTGATTAGCTTTTCGCGCAATAGATACATAAGGCTAATTTTAGTATGGATCGTCATGATGACTCCATCATGACCACGACTCCTCCATTCTAGAGAGAGAGCCTGAGAGAGCACTCAGTTATGTTCGAAAGAATAATGATGTGCCGGCAAACCTTATATGATCTTGTTTGACATTGTAATTCTGAAGTTGGTGAGGCGATGTATTTCAAATTGGAGATTTGTGTTATTGACGTCTGCTCATTTGTGAGACAACAGATGTTGAATTTGCGTCTCGTTTTTATCTTTAAGCCAATAGGAAAGCTCACTCACTCACTGTTCTCTTCTTTCACATCATACTTCGCATTTTGACACACATCTACTAACAGATATCACAAAAGCTGGCCGTTGACCTTGCGCAAGAAAATATGAACAACCCCACAATTGCAAACATGTGCTCAAATTCGCAGCAACCAACCGAGCCGACTTCAGGATTGACCTGTGGCACAAGTGAGAAGAAGCGGAAAAGCAATCTTGACACGTCTCAAACATTGATATGTCCTGTGGCAAAAAAGCGTTTATCTCAAGAACCCACTTCTTATATTATCAATTGCAAGCGCAGTAAATCTGATAGTAGCAACTGTAACTCGTTTGACGTGAGAATAATACCCCCGACGCATACAGGAATCAGTGAAGCCTCGAGAATCATGAGATGCAGAAGAAACTCTTCTGGTTCCGGTGAAATTGTATCAATTCCAACTGAGAAAGAATACACCCTTCTTACCTATGTTCCATTTCAGAAGCCCACATCGACATCTATAACTGCACAAAACACTCGCCGACGAGTCTGGGATACTGGTGAGTACAATTTAGTTTCTTTTTCAGCCCTCTGTTGAAGAAAATTCTTTTTAACAATTTTTAATTTGGACTTTTTTTGTGTGTCTTTAGTGAGCGAAATAATGTCAATGAAACCAAGCGAAGCATCTGTATACTTGCAACATCCTATCCAAGCATATAACTTTGTTGCATTTAGCAGTAACAAGACATTTATGTACGAACAGAGGTCGTCTAGCAGTGAGTCAGAAACACACACCAGTATTGACAGAAGCCCTTTCAAGATCACTTTCAGTGAAAGCCACGAAGTTCTGAACCGGCTTTCGTCTGCTTTTTGGCCCGGAACTGTTACCATATTTGCTCCAGTAAGAACTAGAAGGTTGAAGAATAGAAGATACCACTCTTCTAGCGAAGAGGGAGGGGAGCATGTACTTATCAATGGGCATGAATCAATGACAAGTCTATCCTCCATTATTTCTCTGGCCTCTGAGGAAAGCGAAGACTCTAATCACGGAGTGAAAGTAGCCACTCCCTCTATTCCTATTGTGCCTAATTCAGTCCTCTGTTCTGAAAGAGAGTTGCATATTTCTGGCGGAGGGGATGAAAAGATATTCATCGGTATGCGATGCCCATCTCATCCAATCGCGAAGAAAATTCTATCTGAAACTTATGCTCAAGAAGAGGGAAAGTTGGCAAATCCATTGAAGGGTGCGATCATTGGTATGAATATACCAACATCTGAAAAAACATGTAGAGGTGTATGTGCGGAACTTCGATCTTTTGTGTTTGAGGGAGACAACAAAATAAACGAGATTCCGATCATTAACGTGATGAACGGAGAAGATTGTTGCGAGAATTTTTCCGTTCCACCGTGCCAATTCGGAGAACTCCCATCTGTGTCCTTGGTTATTGATACCCCACGTCGCAGTATTGTTCTTCTCCGTAGCGGAGTAGATTCCGTTTCCGCCAAAATCCCTGCTGCAGCTTTTAATTTTGATGTGAGAGCTGAGAAAGTCAAACACGTCCTTTGCAACTTGCATAATGGTGGTGTAAAATCGCGGGCGATCGCTGCAGTAATGTCAAAATGGAGTATCACAGAGATTGAAATTTGAAAACATTTCCAGGATGAAGTATTGCAAGGGGACAACTACTACATGTATGTATAATAAAAGCATTAATAAAAAGTGAACATCTATGCAATATATGCGTGTATTTTGATAAAGTAAGCGTGAAGAAGAAGCTAGTTTGATTGACATTATTATTAAGCTTCCATTAGAACTAGTCTCTACTACTAGCGTCTGTTGATGGCAAGTAAACCATAATATTTACAAGCTCTTAATCTCACTGAGACTGCCTCGTGACTCGTGACCACTCGTTGAACTTTGTAACACGATAATTCCGAAAGCAGCTCCATCTTCCACTGCTCTTTTTCATTTGCATGTGCTCCGCAGGGATCGTCCAATTAAGTGCTTGATGCTGATAACATCTCAAATGACTTTCCTTCTAGGTGAATAAAATCGAGCGAATCTTATCTTCCACTTCCTCGTGATGATGTTACAATTGTCGGTTTGTATGGCCAGAAACTTTGGTCGAGGTACGAGTAGTGTAGCCCATTCTTTATCATTACCGCAGTCATCTCATAGTTTCTTGGCAATATTGTTGGATTCAAACATGGGCTGCTTTTGCCATGTTCGCAATGCCATCGTTTTTCCCTACCCCAGTCTTTCACTTTTATCGGTGTCAAGTGTTCATATTGTCAAATACAACCAAATGTACTGCATTAATGCGCATTACCAAGAGCATGACCACCTCTCATATAAAGTATATTGCTTATCCATTTCAACAAGACTAGCTGCTACTATGACGGCAATTGATGTTAGAAATATTGTCTCTAGACCCAGCGAGCAAGCTAAGTCTCTCTCTATAATAGGCTCTAGTCTTAAAACCATCTAGCACTCTCATCTTACACTGAAATAATTGGAGTTGCCGATGCTTGCAGCTTCGTATACTACACTGCACGACTACAGGACGAATGCTATTGACATGCATCGTTAGAGGGGAAAGTGAGAGATGGTGCGATTATTTGCAAGCTTCCTAGCGGCTGGAATAATACAACAATAAATTGATTGGTTAGTATTATGAATAATAGTACTGTTGACTAATAAACGCTTAAAATACCCCAAAACAAGACACAAAACAGAAAGGTATTCTCTAACACGATGAGTCATAAGAGACTGTCGACCAGCTTCGTCCTAGTGGTTCATGCTGTACACGGTAACAGGCCTGGTGAAATATTGGTGTGTGAACGGCGTTAATGGGGTTACAGACGAATAACTTCAATTAAGTTCCATACTACGCAGCTTCTTCCCCGAAGTTGTTCTTAAAGCACTTTTTGACCGCTCTTCTCGCGAACGGAATGTAGGAAAGCGAATACCATACACTTGCACAAACTTGCACCACGAGGAGTAAAACAAGAATAGCCAGTTTGACATCCTTATTAATTGGAAGGAAACAAACGACGATGGATGCGAAAAGTGTTGAAAGGAAAACGATTGTAACCACCTTTCGTTTCTTATCGAACATGTTCTTAAACTGCCTTCTTGGTCCGCAAAGGAACATTGATGCTATTGAATTGTGGGGTTGAAGAAGTTAGTCTGGTTGTTTTTAAAAGTACTCCACCAAGCAGGCAAAGTTTACATTTTCTTGTGATTAGTATTCAAGATGAGCACTTTCAACTTACAGAAAAGGGAAATGATATTACCAAGCGCTGCCATGATTCAGAAAGAGAGAAATGAGCGTATCATGAGTAGTGTACGTATATTGGATGTATGTTATGTTATTAGCGCAAATCTAAATTAAGCACTTACTGTAGATGATGACAAATGGAACTGGGTTTCCTTCAATAAGTTCAATGAAATAATTGAAGGACATGAAGGTAACGAGATAACCGATGACGAAACACGAGCAGAAGCCGATCATTCTCTGGTGATAGGTAAGCGAAGGGCAAGATTCAGATAGTTCATCCATCGCGTTTGAGTCTTCCGTGTTCGCCCTCTTAATTCCAACAGCAGATGCCGCTTTGTTGACACCCGCTGAAGCCTTGCTCTTCATCGATGCTAGTGCTCCTGACATTTGGCTTAATATTGATTGCGTTTCTTGCTGATTCGAAGAAAGTAGTTGGTGTTGGTATTATTTTGAGCAGATAGTCATTGTTTCTTAGTACTTGAACTTGTCATCAGGCGAGCGTCGAGCCTCTTGCTTGAGCAACGACTTATTTTACAAATTCATTTACAATTCTGTACAATTTACAAATTCATTTGCAAGCCGTTTTTACAGTTTTGCGTGACGAACGTAAATGAAAAAATATTAGTGGTATGCATCCATTAGACTGAGGTTATTGATTTTTATAAAAGAACGAATTCGAATCTTTTCGAATGCTCTATGTACTGATTTGAGATTTGAACATGACATGAAATCTAGAAATGAAAATGGCTGTTCAATTCAATCAAATCCGGAAAACCCAGAGGAGCCAAAGAAAAATGACGCAACAGGTCCATAATATTTTAATAACAACAACATCACTACTTTACCAACCCACACCAATCCTCCACCACGTAGAGACTTGATTCTCACCTTCCTCAACAATCATGAACAAACGTAAAGCTGCTGACATGGAGTCGACCTCCCCCCTTGTCCCTGGCAATTCACAACAAAGAAGAAAGGCAATCGGCCTCCTCTCCAGTCCTGGACTATCCTCTGCTCCAAAACCCACTAGCACCGACACCCGTGGCCGCATGCGCAAAAGAGTTCGTTTGATGAATTACTATCTAGAAATGGCAGACCTCAACGCCTCCTTTGCAGAATTTGCCGAAATCCAACCCGAATACAAGAATTTCGTTTATGAAGAAGAACAGTACATTGCTAATGCTGCGGAAATCAAAAAGTGTTTTTTCTATCCCTTAGGTAGTGATGTACTGACGTTCGGCACCAATGAATTTGGACAGATTGCTCAGTCGGATAATATCATGGAGAGGAAGCGTCCTGCCAAGGTCAATACTTTTAGTAATCTTAGGGTGATCAAAGTTGCTTGTGGAGGATTGCACACTATCAGCGTCACGGAAGATGGAATGGTGCATAGCTGGGGCTGTAATGACGAAGGATCGCTTGGTTGTTTTGGAGCAAACACTGCATACGCTCCTGTGCGAGTATCGGGATTCGTCCCTAGTGCAAAGGAGACAGCAGTTGGACTGGAGAGGCCCTCGTACACATGGAGCGATCTGAAAGGTACCAGAGGTGGTGGAGATTTCACTGACCCCACAATTCTACTTGATTCAACATACGAAGAAATGATTGTGTCTATTGCTGCCGGAGATTGCCACTGCTTGGCCTTGTCCAACACGGGTAGAGTTTACTTCTTTGGTGCATACAAGTGCAAGGACGGGAAGCGCTGGAGAGACGGTCTTCCGTTGGATGATCCTAGGATTCATCCGCAGGAGAAAGAGAGAAAGCCTACGCCCCCTGTGAAGAATCGCGATTGGATCGTTGCGGGGAAATGCGATTGGCCCATTCATTGCTCGCAGTTGGGCGCCGAGGCGATAGAAATTGCTTGCGGATTTAGTTATAGTGCGGCTTTGGTGAAGAGAGTGGTGAGAGGGGTTCAAAGGCAAGATGTCCTCACCTGGGGAATGGGTGAATGTGGAGAGTTAGGCAGAAATGTATTTACGCCATTCAAGAAAAGTGATGAAGAGATCGATGAGATTCCTAAAGAAGTCATAAAGGCAGATTCGTATATTGTCTTCCATGTGGATAAAGTTACTGAGGATTACATGACACCGAAAGCCGCAGAATTTGCAGATGGCGCAACGAATCGCATTGTTGAACGCATTGCTGGCGGTGGATACCGTAAGTACCCATGACAATTTGCTAATTTGTGTTTGTCGAAAGTTAAATCTTCGATGATACGTATATTCTCCTCATTGGTTTCAATTCTCAAAATTATACCTTGACCATGTTTCAACAGATATGCTTGTCCTTGCAAAAGATGACGAAGCTAGTGCAACCCAAGTTTACAGCTGTGGATTGAACAACTACGGTCAACTTGGTTATACTGAAAAAGACTCCAATGGTAGAGACATTCTCGACAAAGCAGACAGACTCACAGAGATCTCTTTTTTTCATGGTATGAACATAAAACAAATTGCTGGTGGTGAACATTTTTCTCTTTGCCTTGATTCAACTGGGAAAAATTTGTACGGTTTCGGACGTACTTGTTCTGGACAACTAGGTAACACCACGACCACTCCGGCTGCCGGCTCATATAAAGTCACTCCAGTTCCAATCTATTTGGAATACAATGCTGATGGATCGCCCAAAGCGAATCCCATTATTTCTCAAATTTCATGTGGTGGATTCCATTCTTTCGCAATGACTGAACATGGAGATGTTTATAGCTGGGGATTCGGAGTGAGTGGCGCTCTTGGAGTGGGAAAAGTTGGTGACGGCGATTGCGTACTTCGTCCTCAAAAGATTGATGTCACAAGAGGTACCAATTTGCTGAATGAAAGAGAAGGCAAGGGACTAGTCTCCGCGACTGTGCAGATGGTCGCAGGAGGAGCACAGCACAGTGCAATGGTTGCTACATTGCATCCACTATAGATTTTTTCTTCAAAGACAGAAGTGTGCGTAAATTATCATCATACATCATACATACTGCTGCTCTGGGATACGATGTTGTATTTATTTTTTATTTGGTGTATTTCAGCAGATTTCAGCCATGTAGAGATAGATAATAGGTACTAGTAGAAATTATTGCTTCCCATCCCATCATTTATCACTGCACTATTACTATGAGATGGAAAGATATCCTATTGCAAGTTTTTTGAATAGATTAACTGAATTTCTTTGAATGCTTTCGACCGTTCTCCGATGCGATGCAAGAATGAGGCGTATCTACTGTACATTGCTGAGACGAAGACAGTCAAAGCCAATTTTTGAAACGTCAA
>Ga0306864_1000751_pt1 | contig 14453 bp, 13 predicted proteins | sample AntRauTorckE5430_FD_190448 | JGI IMG/M metagenome (GOLD analysis project Ga0306864, IMG submission 190448) | Saline lake microbial communities from Rauer Islands, Antarctica - Metagenome Torckler E5 #430 (v2) (version 2) | ecosystem: Environmental > Aquatic > Non-marine Saline and Alkaline >...
AGCCACTTTTCGTTCTGACCATCAGTCATGTTGATACTCTTTCAATCAATTTTGGTTTACTGTTTTAGCTTTAGGTTGATGGCACGATTAATTAACAGCTGTGCTCGGGATCCACATTCAGGTCATGCAATTGGATGTGTTGACGACGGACCAATTTTGGGGCTCAGGCTCAGGACTGAGGACGTACGAATGCGTCCGCGTGGCAAAGTACGAGCATACCTACATACCTGTTATTACTTCATTCTAGACCAGTCACCAGTGGCCACTGGAAGTTTGGGAGAATGCCAGACGGGTTGGACAGAAAAAGGCCTTTCGCCTTTTTCAAGGATTGAAAATGGGGCGGTGGGAAAATTTAAAATAATAATATGATGAGATAGAGAATAAGCAGAAGTAGTAGGCATCAATTTTCATCAATAGTGGTATGTGGTATCTATTGTACTACTGCATACACTACTGCACATCATATGCTTCACAACGACATAATAGCAGTTGAACCATTCGCTTAGATATATAACGCACTAAACACTTGAAAGTATGACCGCAATAGCTCAATGTATCTCGATTTAGGCATGATAATATTCCTTCATCGCTTCAAGCTTCCCAATCCTATGACAAAACCGATTTGAGTACTAGCAGCTCTTTAATCCACTATCATACGCATCCTCCTCATTCAATCTTCTTCATGATTTATAGTATTTCCTCTCATTACAGTAATAATAATGAGCGAGTGACATCCATTACCTTCTCCCGCCTCTATTATTTGGGACATTTCTTGCTTGTTGCGTTGCACTTGCAGGTTTCAAAATCTGGAAAGAACACATCAAGGTATCATCCACAGTCATCATGGCACCGGCATTATCAAACTCTCCGCAATAATTAGGAGCCGAAAAGACAGTGACCAATTCACGGTTTGCAAAAAATTCATACCCATCTTCTACCACTTGATGAGCTCTTACGACAAGATCAAGGTCGTGGCGATGAAGGAATTCGTGAACAACATCTATTCCAAAAGTGAATGATACACCGCGATCATTCTCGTTCCATCCCTTTTAAATAATAATAATGAAAGCAAAAATGTTAGGAAACGATATTGGATTTGCAGACATATAATATAGATAGCCCATGCGAAGGAAGTATAACATATAATATAAATATATCGATACGCACCGATTGATCTACATCAGGATCAGACCATAGCAAATCACACAGCAATCCTGTATCGGGAACCTCACAAGGTCTGCTAATGTTCTGTATTTGATCGACATTGCTCAACTGAGGACTCAAACCTCCATGCATACAGATAATCTTATCATCAATGATGGCCGTGCAAGGCAAACAGTTGAAAGTGTTGCAAAAATGCTTCCAGACTTTGACGCTGTAGCGGCGACGGCATTCATCGTAAAATCCATATATGCGATTAATTCCTGCACATTCATGGTTGCCACGAAGAATGAAGAAGTTTTCTGGATACTTGATTTTGTATGCAAAGAGAAGGCAGACAACCTCAACGGATTGCTTTCCGCGATCTACATAGTCCCCGAGGAAGAGATAGTTGGACTGTTTCGAATGAAAAAGAGGGGAAGAGTTGAGCATAGTTAGCCAAGGTTATTTGCTAAAAGCATGATCGAGGACCACATTGGATGATGGAGCAACGATTCCTGAAGGAGTTGCACTCCACATAAAAGTGATGAAGAGCTTCATGGTTGTATATTTATTTGCATACCAATGCACAGCCCAATGACCAATAACTAATGCCTTATGTACGTACCTCAGGAGGAAACCCACCGTATTCAAACAACCTCAACAAATCATTATATTGTCCGTGAATATCACCACAAATTTTAATAGGAGCCCCAAGTTCCAACAACATCGGCTGACTCAACAAAATTTCTCTGGCCAAGTTACACAAAGTCATGATATCGTTGACGGGCATATCGGTGGGAGTACCGGGCTTCTTCGATCTGGCGGATAGGAGCGTATCAATGATTCCATCTACCCAGGCTTCATCCGGTTGATGGGTATGACTATTTTGACGGATCATTATCTAGCAATGATGACTTGATGCAAGGTTGACGGGTGCGTATAACCTCGATGGTGGGACTGCGAGATACAGTGCCAACTACTGTGAAATGATAAAATGGGATAATTAGGTGAGCACATGTGCAAAGACATTTATAATGACTAAACTAGTTGCGTCAATCTGATAGATGCAGTTATAGTTGTACAAAAGAAACAGCGCGACATATTATCGACAGGGATGCGGTTTGGTGAAGATGCTGTTTCGATAATTCAGGTTGCTAATGAGATCGATGATTGATGATCGATGACGGTGGCATTCTCATTATTTAACCCCGCCACTGCCGCCGTTGGTTACAGTATCTTCGCCAATGTGACATATATAAATCGCTGGCTCCCACCGCATCACTGATATCTGGCAATCTTCTCATGATGAATGCTTCCACGATAGGAATTCATTTACTGTGCAATTACTGATGACGATGAGGTGCTTACCTCAAATCGTTGCTACCACAAAAAATGCTGTTACACGGGGGAAGAGAGAGGACCGTCGTCAACCACCACTGCCTCTTCTTGTATTTTTCAACCTTTTTCACATCGATTTCACACAAACACTTCAAGGAAGATTTATCGACGTTATCAAAAGCCTACTAGTCTTTAATTTAGTCTCATTCCTTTCGAAATGAGTCGTACGAGAAATATCAATGTGCCAGCTTCGATGCAAATCCAAAGCGGTCCCACGAAAAGGCTGTCATGATCTTATCTTGGGAACAAAACAAGGCGCAACGCAATAAATTGACTAGATGTCCATATTATTCCATCATATCACATTAAATCGTATGAGTATACGTACTGCATGGCTCTGGTTCTGCGTCATTAACTAGCTCCTCCTCGCAATATAACGTTTACCAATATGAAGCGATTCAAGAAGAAGCGAGATTTGAAACAATCATTTAATAAGCTGCAAGATGATGGAGATAAAATGAAAGATCAAGAGAGTAGAAGGGATTTATCTACAAGGTATGTAATGGGAAAGATGACGATTTTGCTTATCCACGACTTGTCACTTGTTCGATGGTGAGAGGTGCAACAACGTTATGAATGCTTCACTCATTAATGTGTGACTCAACAATTGCGCGGTACTACATCTACATGCTTTTTTGTCTGTTCGGGAATCAAACACCATCCAAGGTAGCATCTCACATTTTCCATGATTTCATGAATACTTCCATTTCTCATTTTTATATACTTCTTCTGCAACATCCAAAAGTAAAAGTAGATCAACAGGGGAATCCAGTAATACCGCATTAAGGAAGTCACCCAAACCCGCGGCAAAGATAATCGCCAAGGGAAAGAAATCACCTTCTGCACCAAATACAATGAACGCGAGCGCAACTGCAACTAGTACCAGACCTAGTAGTATTAGTAGACCTTCTTTGCTCTTGTCGCCCAAGCCATCATTTTCAACATCTATCCCACGATTGTCAAAAGGACTTGCCCCCTTTGAATATGACTTTGATTATGCTAATAATCATTCAAACTCGGCATCCTCTACTTTCCTCCATCAACCAATTCGATCGAATTGGGACGTGCAAGATTCAAAATTGAGTGCTATCCCACCGCTTCATCCACCGATACCTCCAAATTGTATGACATACATAGGTGATACATCTTCCACTCCATCAATAATAGCAAATAGAATATCAGAATGCTTACGGAAAAGAAGTATAGTCGTTGAATACGTAAGTGATGGGGCAACCCCAACTGCAACCTGTTTGAATCAGGATGGAGTATTATTCGAGGTGAGCCTTTATCGTGGCGGCAGGGGAACCATCACTGGGCAACGCAGAGGAAAGAGCGTCGATGATAGTCTGAGTAGGTCATTGGATACCAGTTTTGGAAGCGGAAAGTCTTCAATTGAAAGGAGTGCAATGGCAGACTTTTCGCATGGAGTCATTGCCGAATGTGCTAGAATACGGGGAGATACTATTTCATTTCACAGAGATTGTCGAGCTATTTTGTCGAGTGCAAGAGGCGATTCGGACGGTCTTGATGATCTGCGATCGCCGTTCGTGAAATTACTCCATTCCTCATCAGGATTTGGTGGCAAGGGATCCATAGCTAGAAAACCATTTGGATCGCTCAAGACAAGTGAAATCCTCCAATTTGAGCAGGATTCCATGCCTACTTTAATTGATGTGCGGAAAATGAATCGAATGACGAGAGCTCGCTCAAATTCACTTGCTGGATCGCAGGCTACGTTCCAGGCGCTTGACAGTGCCCTTGACAAACTCGAGAAAGATCGCTTGGATGTCACATTACTAGGGTTGGAGAGTTTGGCAAAACTGACAGATGTGGAATTGTCAGGTTTAGACCGAGCCTATCTCTCAAGCCTCTCCGTGCTGGGACCGTCCAATAAGAAGTGGGACAATGTTGCCAACGGAGAAGAGCAAAGAGAAGTGCGTGCGTTATCTCGGCTACACGATAAGATCAAGGCGTATGTGACTGGAAAGTTCACACAAACTGTGATCCACTCTCATTTATTAGCACAAGAAGATGAAGAAGATAACAATTCAGGCACCGACAACGAAGAATGTGACATCTTGACAGAATACCGTGTTCGAATACGCCAATGTGCAATGCTTGTACTAACGAACGCGTTACAAATTATCGTTGAGCACAGCGATGACTATCCCTTACTACCCAAGCCTTCCTGTGACGAATTTATTACAATGGATATGCTGGAGAAGATAGGCGCCGATCTTGCAGGGGCGAATCGTCCTCCAGTGGCATCTCTCGGTTCGGCCCATGAAGCCACTTATGCTGCAAAGTTTTTGCGTTTGATTTCAATCTATTCTGAAAAGGGATATCGTTTCGTCAACGGTTCGGCTGTCGGGAATCCACCAAGGTCTATCATAGGACTTTTGGATAGGGCAAGGATAATTGGTGCATCCAGCCATCGTGCATTGGAGCTTGAGGCACAATTAGCTCAGTCGGCACTTCACATGTACGAGGGCAGGAGCTTTTAAAGTTAAAATGAAGATTCATAATGCATTCTTGAAAGGATGATTCCACGATGCTGTAACAATACAGTAGTAATGTTCATAATATAAATTAAGATGCTTTCCACACTACGAACACTTTATGTTCCTTTACGAAATTTTGATAGTTTTAGAATGTATTCCATTTGGTTCTGTAAGACACCGAACGTTCGCGTTGCAATGGTTGATACGGAGTTGTCAAAAAGCCATTTGCAAAAGAAGGTCTGCCACCACCCACCACCGCATAAGAAGTTCCATTTTCAAACCATAAGTCCCTACTTGTAAGGGTTAAGATCAACTCTGCAGTCGTTTGAGTCGTGCGGCGTGTTGTTTGCGACTCAGAAGGATAGAACAATGTCGCATAATAAAAGAAACGGCTGAAAGTAATGTTTTCAACACGCGGAAAGGACAGAATTGAGACACACAACAAAAACACAAAACAAAAAACACAAATTATTATAGACGAGGACAGTAGTGCAGAGTTCAACCATGAGCACATCAAAGCCAACCGAAGGACCTCCATCTGATAACTGGACAGTAAAGAGCAGAGTAAGAGCAGTAACCCCATCTATTGGCGATAGCGGTGAACGCCTCGTTAGGTAAGCTCTCATTCGCCTCGGTGTTTGTCATCCTGGCTAAATTCGTCATGCTGGTTTTGGAGAATTTGCAACACGAGTCAACGCGACAACTCATCATTTCCATCCATTCCCATTCCTAATGTACCACTTTTATCCTACTTGACAGTTCCTCCATGATGCGACCATCCCCTATTGCAAAACGACCAAGCACCGAGTTGAAGATGCCTCCGCCAGATAGCACGAATTGGACTGTATCATCAGAATTGCGCCAAGTCCCTTCTTTTTATCCCCTGGAGAAGTCATCTCGATTTATTCGTGATACTCCAAATAATATCGCCAGCAGGATATCAGATGCCTGCCGTCTCATGAGTGTTCAAGCAACGTATGATGATGGACTAGCTACTGCAGAATTGGTGACGGAAGAACATGTAGAGATCCATTTGACACTTTGGAGAGGAGGTAATGGATCTGCTGCTGACATCACGGATGCATCTGTTACTGCTCCTGAACCATCGGAGGAAATAATGATCACTATTATCGAAGCACAAAGAAGAAAAGGATGCGCTGTTATCTTTCATCGATATTGCAAGAATTTGCTTGATGCGGCACAGGGATGTTTCGAGGTGAAGAATGACGGGACGAAACAGTTTCATCGCGTGGAGGTTGAGAAGAAGGACGACGAAGGGGAGAATTCACTCTTGGCTATTGAGATTGCAGCCAGTTTGCTCAGAAAGGATCGGATGGATGCGAGAAGGCTAGGAATGGAGAGTCTATGTCTCCTCACTGACCCTTCCAAAACTGGAATGGAAACTGCACTGTTGGCGAGCCAAATTGTTTTATTTGGTTCTGTTCAGGAGGCAGCTGGAGATGAAGCTGATTTCATACCCGATGAACTTGGAATCAGGGAAGCCATCTTATCACTAGTTCAATTTGGAAGATTGGGTGAATACTGTGATTTTGAAAGTGATGATGAAGAGGAGGAAAATGCTACTGGTGTCGAACGTGAATTTAACGAAGTCCTCCATAACCTTGCCCTTGCTGTTCTTGCGAATGCTTTGCAGGTACTCGAAGGACACGGGAATGAAATGGGAGCGTCCGAAGATTCAAAACCATCAGCAACCGGATTTTTGGAAGAGTCGAAGGGAATATCAAAGCGGGAATTGCTATCGACACTTTTAAACGTTTTAGGAAAAGCGGAATCGAAGCCGCATGATGCCTGCCTCTCAGCCCAGTGCCTGAAATCCTTGTTCCAAGCTTCAAAGGAAGCCAAGCGCAGAGCTAGAGACCTGAATGCCAAGCAGATTGTCATGACTGCCTTGGATGTAGGTAAACGGACACACGTCAAGCTTGAAACTGAAACTAAAAATATTATGAAGGAGCTCGAGAGGGTAGAAGAAGACGAAACTGTTGCTCGTAGCAATAGCCAGGATCATGAGCGAAGTGATGACAGTGAAGATGAGGACTCGAGATGAAATTGATTTCTTCTCTTTTAACAGCTGTACAATAATAATAGTAATCCTTGATGACTCAAATATATCGCTGGATTTCAAATTATTTGGTACTATGCTTATCGTATCCATATCAGGGAGTATTCCCAATACGCTTACCACCACTTTGCTTCTTTCAGGAACAGGTTTGCAATCCTTGCATCTGAACGTGTTCACACTTGAAACCACTTTGTATGAAAATGGAGTCAGCAGTCTGTAAATAAAAAGCTGATTCAAATTCCTACATTTATTTTATATATGAATCTTGTTCTGCATATTATAGTCACCATGGCTCATAACGGATTCAGTTGTGCACAACACTCTAGCGTATGGTACACTACCGATCAAGCAAACTGGTGACCATCAATTTACTATTTCAAAGCCATCAGGGACAGGTTTGCAATCTTTGCAAGTACCTTGTGCGTGCTGACACTTGAACCTTCCTGTGAATGGAAACCACTTTGTATGAAAAGGAAGTCTACCGTGTGTAAGAAAATACTTATATGGGACAGTTGTGGTGACATTCTCAAATATGATATTTTTCATTGGGTTCGTCGAGTTGCCCATTATGACTCCCGGAGAAAGAAGGGGATCTTCAATGACAACATTTCGAATAGTGATATTCTCGAAAGTGCTGCATCCTTGTGTAGGACATGCAGTAGTACCTATAGGATAATCAAGAGCACAATCGGCTCCCAATGAGGTGTGCGGTTCATGCTGCTGTTGTGGACCGATCCATATGGGCCACCAAACAGGCTGCTTGATATAAATATTATCGTACCTGAGGCAAAGTGGAGAAAATAAGAGAAACGAACGAAATCATAATTAGAATGCCAGCCAACAGAAAATAACGAACAAGGAAATCGCTAGTATCAGGGGTCCTTACAGAATGTTTGTGATTCTCGACGAAACATTTCCTTTGCAGTCCGATTTATTGGATTTGATATATATTCCTTTGCCTGTACCGGGCATCTTGATATTCCTAAACGTTACGTTATCAACGCAGGGATGGCTCTCCGTGGGTCCAACACTGCCCACAGAAGCGCCGAATCCGGTGAGTACCATATTTTCAATGGTGATATTGCTGGTGCATTCATAGGGAATTGTTCCATTCATGACTGAGCCAGGTCGGCCATGCCTAGGTGGCTTCACGGCAATACTGTCATCATCATTCAACACAATGCAATCATGAATATGAATATCCTGGCCTATTGGGTCAATTCCATCTGTATTGAGATTTTGTGGTTGTAGAATCCAATCAGGGAGTATATTAGGAAAGTGAAAATCCAAGGACGGCTCGCCCTTACGAAGCTGCCGCGCTTCTTGCAGTACAGTGTCACCTTTGTCACGAAAGTTGAGTGACTCGCTCTCTATAAAATTGTCCACCATGGTGTTGTTGATCAACTGCCTTTGATAATTTCGATCGACCAACACATTCACATATTGAACCTCAGCCCCAATGGCTTCCAAAGTCAACGTCCAATATGGAGAATTGACGAGCGTGATATATTCCACGGTTACATTCATGCACCCTCTCACGTCGATCAGCCTTGGTCTGGATTCTACCACAATATCTCCGAGAATAGCGCTATCCCACCATCTCTTCCCGTGCCCATCAATAATTCCACCACTTCCACTTTCAGCATCCATGTAAATTTCATTCGTTTCGTAATCCACAGAGACGATTGCTTTATTCACTGCTGAGCAAGTGATGACCATTCCACTGCAATCCAGTAAATCAAGGGCAGGCACATATTCTACTTCCATTATTTCATCTCCTGATCCACCCGTATAATTCCTCATTGGCCAATCGTCCAAATCATAGATGAATCGCGTATATCCAGCGAAATCAAGTACGATATCATGCAGATCAACTGCTTGGATGCCTCCCATAAATGTGTATGATTCATGTTCATAGAGCAGAAGCCTATCTCCCGGATTCGCAGCGTCCAGTGCTAAATTGTACGCATTTGTGTTTTCAATTGCTTGCTGGATGAGATCATCGTCTTTATCTTTAGCTCTATGATGCTTGATCCGCGCAAGATCATAAGAGGATGGGTTATTCTTTTGAGAAGAGTGTAGGAACTCAGGGTGATGGACTGGCTCCTTTTCAATGTTGATTTGAGAATCTGGTTTGCCTGCAGGATATTGCAAAGGGTAGAGAGGAAATAAAAATAGAAACGAAAAAAAGGTGAGGAAAACAATCACGCAGGAATCTCAATTGACTCCATTGACTCGCACGATAGCTAGTAGCTCATATCTCATATTTGATAACAGTAGGAGTCTTACCTCCAAAGTCTTCGATTGTTATTACTCTGGATAACGAATAAGAAAAGAATGAGAACAAACACAATGCATTCAATGCCCTCATGATATCAATAGTATAGCCTTTCTTTGCCAAATGATTCAGGGTTCTATATCTCTCAATCTGTTCAAGGTGGAGCTTTGGATGTGTCACCTTTCTATTCCCATGCCTCGTGCACCGTTCTTGGGAATTCTTTTCACGCTTCTTTTCCCACTTTTTACTTTGGTGCGCGTTCGTTGTTCGTTGTAGTTGGCGTTGATGTGTTCTATTGTTTTGTTGTTTTGCTGTTGTGTCTCTTCTCATTTTGGCTTCACCCCTCCCGTTCAAGGGGGATAAAACGGAGTTAAACAACCACGAATAGGAATTTGGCGACCAACCGACAATAACGATTTTCCACACACCAACAGTTTGTGCATCGTGCATCAGACAACAGTAGTAGACATCAATTATAACTAAGCATCATGTATCTATCATTCTATCTTCATCCATTTTACACAAATTAACAAAACAAGACTGATCGCATATTCAGCAGAGGTTAACGGTCAAAGGTCTCAAAGATCAAAGGTCAAAAACAACAATAATGTCTACTACTGCTACTGCTGATGGCATGATCGTCGTTGAAGATGTTTCCACAACTGCTGACAGAAGACTTCAGAATGAGGAGTCCTGCCCAATTTACCAGCTCACAGATGATGCCCTCCGGCATTGCTTCGGATTTGTTGGTGATGACCAGTATAGAAACGTTGCGGGCGTATCCCAAAGATTTCATGATGACTACCTTGCGAAGTTCGGAAATAAGAAGACCACCAGTTTTCGCAGCGCTACAATGCCCCCATCCTGCTGTCGTGGTGCCATTCCCAGCAGCAACCGTTATGGTTTGGCAGAACTCTATCTGACAGAAAATGGCGACCCTTCGAGACTCTTCCATTTTGCAGCTATCCATGGAAAGCTGGATGTGCTCGAATGGGCAGAGGGGTCGGGTTATAAGCTGATTGACTACTTATCAAAAAACTGTGTACGTGATGCTGCACTGAACGGACACTATGATGTAATTAAGTATCTGTGCAAAGTTGGATTTCCATCATCCTGGGAAAGTTGGAAGCTATTCACCTGGAAAGAAATGGCTGACAAATAATATGAGCGACGAGTGAAGATGACGGTACCCCCTGATCCTAGATGTTGCACAGGACACAGGATGAACATCACGATGGAATGATGTATCTCACTTCAATTGATGCTTTTGAAACATGCCATCGCTATTATGCCTGCCAAAATTGGTCGTGTGGCGAATAACGGCTTCATATTATATGTATCTTAAGTGCCTATTAGGTACCAAAATTTTATGAAATAAAATGGATGATATTACTGGATATTAGCACCTCTTACATGGACATCATTGCCTTTGTTGCCTTTCATCAAACCATTGTTTTTCCAGTTTTCAGTTGGTATTCTATAAACAGGAATAAGAAGATCCATTATGATGTATTATCTATCTGAACCAACTGAAAGTAAGTGTGGTGTAAGCAAGCTAGACACATTGGTAAAGACTAATCCTTGATTCTCTACACGTCAAGAAAGCATTATTAGTTCACACTAGATACATTGTTTATCACGCGATGTGGCATTCATATGGCTGTTTCAAGCATTGTTATACATTTCGTGGAGTGGATATTCTAATTTAATAACATACTGAGCGATATCTACACTTCTTTAGGCCTCGGCTCCACAGAAAATGCTTTCACGATCAGTGATGGCAGATGCGCTGAGATTGGTTATTGAAAGGCAGTGGATACAAATGTAGATAGCGCTTGAGAGAGGTTGCACAATTTTGTTTATGTTACATACAAAATGCCAGGGTAAACCATAATTTAATCTCCAGCATTGAGATTTTCAATTTCTACCTGTTCTTCCTCCTCGCTTTCATCGAAACAAAGTCCTGACCTTACTTGCATCTTTCCACTGCTTTCAATTCTATTGTTAACAGAAGAGCTTTTTCTTCGAGAATTTGACCCTTGCGGAGGCATTTCAAGCTGATCAGTTCCATTGGCAACTAGATCAGAGTCCTTTATAATCAGAATTGCATTTTCTGGCGAAACAGCAGATACGCCAGTCAACGCGTTTCGAGAAACATTGCAATTGTTCAACATGACAGATCCTTGTTCAAGGTAGATACCCGAATGACCACGAGCAATACCTCTTCGAGACCTCTTATTTCCAATTCCATTGTTCACGACATCTGAACTAAATACTCTCGCGACACTCCCAGCACCGCCAACATACAGACCTGTAGCAGCACAACGATGAATATAGCAGTTTCGGAGAAGAGCAGACGAGCCATCAATAGCTACAATTCCTCTTCCGCTGACAGACATGACAGTACATTCTTCCAATAAAATAGTAGGTAACCGATCCGGAGAAACGGGCATAACAGGTCTATACGCATCATCAATGCGAGGCTGGATCTGAATCGCACTGTTGCCATTCCAAATATCAGTTCCACTGCAGTAGTGAACAAAAGATATCCCAGAGAGTATCATCCGCCCTTGACGAATATGAAAGATAGGACAGTTTCGTCTTTTGGTCTTGAGGACAATCGTAGCTTGCTCCCTTGGTTGGTGCACATCAATCAACATCTCGTGGTCATTTTCATCGACTGATAATGCGCGACAAGAAAGGATGTTTCGGAGCCCACTATTCAACCGACGTCTTGTATGGGCAGGCGAGGCACTTCTTGAAGTAGCACTTCTTGTAGAAGATGCAGGAGAAGATGGACGGTTATCAACATCCATGTCCATGGCATTCGAACGCAAACAATGGTTCTTCACGGTAAAGCAAGCATCGCCCATGGCCTCGATTAAAATCTCCCTTTCGAGCACATAAAGTCCAGGCTGCACAAGAATACGAATATCCCTGTCGCATTCAAAATAATCTGAACCCATGTAGACACGACGGGCGCAAGTAGCAGCAGTAGCTTTAGGGATAGAACTGTAGTCAAGTGGCACAATTGGATTTTGAAAGTAATATTTTTTCCAAAAGGTTGGATCCTGCGGATTAGGTTCAACCCCATCCCCCTCAACCCACTTTCCAAAATCTACACAGAGAGTCCGAAAGACGGCTTCTGTTTCACAAATTCGGTTCCATGATTTGTTGACCCTCATCAAAGCATTAATCTTCTTCGGCCCAGCGTAGCAAAGTATCTGTGGAAGAATATCACGCGGTGCGCTCTCTTCCAGCCATGATAGCACATTTTGAAAGACAGGCTCTTTGTTATAAGCCAAAGCATCGACTTGCATGCTAGAAACATGCGCACCACTTGCTTGACAATTCTCCACATCCATCATACAAACAGGCTGCTCAATTCGAAAATAATTGGTCATCTTACTGCCACGTTCTTGCTTTCCACTGCCAAGTCTCTTCTTTCGATTGACAATAGCTCTTCGTGGAGAATCAATGATATCCATGACAATTCTCGATGCACTTTTTCTAGCTTTTCGCTCTGGCGTCCGAGTTGGTGGTGGTGTATTCAAGATAGAGCGCAGAGGTCCAGTTTCGGTATTCGATCTTAAAGGTTGTTGCTGCATCGTCAGTTCTGGAGACCCTTGTGAATTATGAGAGGCAGATCGAGAGGATCGTAATCGGAGTTTGTACACCATTTTTTTTCTAGCGCTTTTGGAATTAAATTAGTTTGGGGCTTCTTTCGGAGTTGTCACCAAAATTCAAATGTAAGATTCGCAATGCTTGAGAAAAGTTCTTTCAAGAAATATGAATGCAACTGAGAGAGATTGTGTGCTGTGAATGTGACCGTGTTCGTGTGTTTGTTACTTGTTACACTGTGAATAACGAGAAGCGGAAAATTCCTGGAGAGAAGAAATCGTTTGGCAATGTGGGAATGAAATGACAATTCGTGAATGTTCAACTCCAACGTATAGGAATTACAATTTAGACTGGACAAAAAGTTAACACACGGTGGATTCAAAGCTTGATCTGAAGAGATGATTCAATCCAGAATCAATGCAGAGGAAAGGAGATTGACGGTGTGAACAAATTATGTTACGATCAACAAAATAGGAATTCCGATCCTCATTTTTGTTGACAGCATTTTAAAGTAGGGTTCGAAAAAGGATGCCGGTTCTTCGTTCGCTTGAAAACCATCAATGATAGGCCTTTTATGGTGATTGATTCTTCTTTTCTGACGTCATCCTTATCAAATCAAATTCTTTGTTTGTCTCGCTCTCGTGGAAATGCATTTTTTATGGTGGGGTGAGTTGAGGGGGGGGGGTATCACGTATCACAAGCAAGGTTTTGTAAGTACGATCAAAGATAATGTCTAGGTATGATAGTCACATTGATGATTGATTTGAGGTGCACTGCAGTGGCACTTCTGTCAAAGGTAGTTTGCGTCATTGCTCTGTGAAATACATGGTTACTTTTCTGTGCGAAAAATGAGGTAAACGGTATTTATGATTTTTCATTAGTACCTCTAGTCGTCTACAAGACTGCAAATAGGTGCCGGAAGGAGAAACAGATTGTTTGCTCCCGTTGAAATGACGTCCACTTTTGTATTTCCTTCATCTTCTGGTATTTACCCCGTACATGAGATGGGATCTTGGAACTTAGGCCGACCACTCAAAACCTCAAAATCAGTTATGCGTCATAATTTTTCACATATCATTATATCAATTATTTTTCCAGGAGTTGCGCAATGCATGCTTCAATCGAAAGCCCTCCTCAGTGAGAGCTATCCAAAACCGTGCTCAAAAGTTTCATCGTGTGACGTGGGGCGAGTCTGTGACTTTGTTTCTGCGCGAAACGAGGCGAAACGGCAAGTCGATACGAACGAGCCGGGAACCGGGAACGAATGAAGTGGAAAACACGTCACAAATATTTAGATCCTAAAAATAAAATACAATGACAAACATATTGGTAGGTAGGTACGGAGGTCACTCTGCTCATAAATTTGTCTCATACCTCATAGTATTGACTGCGGTATGGTGAGCAAATTGTTTGCCCTTTCCTGGGTGGTCGT
>Ga0306864_1000752_pt1 | contig 14451 bp, 10 predicted proteins | sample AntRauTorckE5430_FD_190448 | JGI IMG/M metagenome (GOLD analysis project Ga0306864, IMG submission 190448) | Saline lake microbial communities from Rauer Islands, Antarctica - Metagenome Torckler E5 #430 (v2) (version 2) | ecosystem: Environmental > Aquatic > Non-marine Saline and Alkaline >...
CCCCGGAAATATGAATGTGAATGAGAAGCTTCCTTGGCGCTGAGACCCACTCGCGCCACCGGCAAGGTGGCCGTGTCAATCAGGTCTGCCCCCAGTCTTGCACTCAAACCCAAAGGGCACGAGTGTCGTGCCCTTTGGGTCTCAATCAGGTGAGCACCGACTCGCTCAAAGCTCGCCGTCTGCTGCCATCTGCATGTAGCTATCATCAAAGCGCAGCTTCACATTGCCTTCATCGCCCATCACCGAACCGTCCGGGAACTTGATGCCCACAAAATCCGGACTCATGGCACCCTGGCCCAGCAACCCCTTATCAAAGGAGAACTGACGAACACTGTCCATCGCCTCGTGGGCTTCCTTGCTGTTAATGAAGTCGACCGACATCTGCGGCTCCCAGAACATCTTCATGCCGGTCAGTTGGGCTTCGTAGCCTTCCTGATCGGTACCGGACAGGTCGCCCAGCATCGCACGGGCTTCCTGACCTTCCGCGCTGTCAGACTCCAGAACACTCATGGTTTCATACCAGGCCCCTACCAATGCCTTGCCCAGTTTCGGGTTGTCGGCCAGAGTCTTGGTGTTCACCAGAGTCAGATCCTTGATATGCCCCGGAATTGCACTGGAGTCGAACAGTTTAGTTGCACCCGGATACGCTTCCACTTCCGCCAACAGGGGGTTCCAGGTCGCCACGTGGCGAACGTCATCGGTCTGGAACGCAGAGAGCAGGTCCGCATCGGAAATGTTCACCACACTGATGTCACGCTCTTCCAGCCCGACAGTGTTCAGGGCGCGAACCAACAGGTAGTGGGATACAGACAGTTCCACCAGGTGCACGGTCTCGCCTTCCAGCTCGGCGATGGTCTTGGCGTCCTTGGACATCAGGCCGTCGTTGCCGTTGGAGTAGTCACCCACAATCAGCGCGGTGGTATCGATACCGGAGGCAGCTGGAATGGACAGGCCGTCCATGCTGGTGGCAACCACGCCGTCAAACTGCCCGGCGGTGAACTGGTTGATGGATTCGATGTAGTCGTTGATCTGCACGATATCAACATCGATGTCGTACTTGTCTGCCCACTTCTTCATGATGCCGCTGTCTTCGGCATACTGCCAGGGCACCCAGCCGGCGTAGATGGTCCAGGCGATACTGAAGGAGTCTTTTTCCTGGGCGAAGACGCCCATAGACAGACCGGCTGCTAACAGACCGGTCGCGAGACGCTTGCTTAAGTCACGTTTTTTCATGGTGTCTCTCCTCGGGCCTTGCCCGTGTTTTCAGGGTTTGTGTTCCAGGTTTGTGGTCACTCAGTGCTTGAGTTGTTGGTATCACTCAACTGTTTCTTCCACGATCACCACCGGTGTGCCTGGTGAAACCGCCTGACCCGCTTCCCGGCGCACGTCGACCACGCGACCGCTGACCGGGCTTAGCAGTTCAATTTCCATTTTCATCGACTCGATAATCGCCACCGGGCGCTGGGCCTGGATGATGTCGCCGGGCTTAACCAGGCATTCCCAGAGGTTGCCTGCTATGTGACTTTCCACGGCGTGCTGGCCGTCGGGCAGGTTTGCGATGTCGTCTTCGCCGATGTCCTCCATGGGTGCTTCGGAGCTGAAGTTAATCTGGCCGGATTCGATCCAGCGTTTCAACTCCTCATCAAAGGCTTGCTGACGCTTACCAGTGAACGCACGGATGTCGTCGTTGTTATCCGCCAGGAAGCTCTCGTAATCCTTCAGATTGAAGCGAGTTTCCTCAACGCGAATCGGGTAGTCACCATTTGGGAAGTCGCGCCGGATCTGTTGCAACTCTTCCGCACTGACCTCGTAGAAACGCACCTGATCGAAGAACTGCAGCAGCCACGGTTTGCCATCCTCAAAGAACTCGGTGGTGCGATAGCGGTTCCACATCTGCAGGGTGCGACCGACAAACTGATAGCCGCCCGGGCCCTCCATGCCGTAGACGCACAGGTAGGCACCGCCGATGCCCACGGAGTTTTCTGCTGTCCAGGTGCGGGCCGGGTTGTACTTTGTAGTTACCAGTCTATGGCGCGGGTCCAGTGGTGTGGCCACCGGGGCACCCAGGTAAACATCGCCCAGTCCCATCACCAGGTAAGTGGCCTCAAAGAGGGTCTTTTTAACCTCGTCGATGCTGCCCATCCCGTTGATGCGGCGAATGAATTCTAGGTTGCTTGGGCACCAGGGTGCGTCCTTGCGCACCGACTGCATGTACTTCTGGATTGCGGTCTGGCAGGCCTCGTCATCCCAAGACAGGGGCAGGTGCACGATGCGCGCCGGCACATCCCATTCCGGCTGTTTTTCCAGTTCCTTTTCGGCGCTGATGAGCAAGTCAAGCAGCGTTCGCTGGTTCAGTTTTTGGCTGTCGTAGTGCACCTGCAGTGAGCGGATGCCGGGGGTCAACTCCAAAATAGCCGGATGGTTTTTCTCCCTCAGCCAGAGCATCAGGGCATGAGCCCGGAACCGCAGCCGGATATCCAGTTCCATAGGGCCGTATTCCACCAGCACATAGTTGTCGCCTGCGGCCCGGTAAACCACACCGGTTTCATGAGCGTCGGTACCCAGTGAATCGAGGACCGGAGTAGCTGGGTTGATGGGCGTGATATGGGCAGTTGCCGCCGTCAGTGTGGCCACGGACTCGTCCAGCGCTTCCCGTAAGGCAACCGCCTGATCCTGGCTGACTGGGACAAACTGCACTTTGTCACCCGCCTTGAACTGACCCAGCTTCCAGAGATCGGCGCTGATTACCGTTGCCGGGCATACGAAGCCACCCAAACTGGGGCCTTCGGGGCCTAGAATAACTGGCATGTCACCGGTGAAATTCACAGTACCCACTGCATAGGCGTTATCGTGGATGTTGGAGGGGTGCATGCCAGCCTCGCCGCCATCGCTGCGTGCCCACTCCGGTTTCGGGCCGATCAGCCGTACGCCGGTACGGCTGGAGTTGTAGTGAATTTCCCATTCGCTGGCGAAGAACGTGTCGATGTCATGGTCAGTGAAGTAGTCCGGTGCGCCGTGCGGGCCATAGGTAACGTGAAGTTTCCAGGTCTCGCCGATAGACGGCCTCAGGTTCGCTGGCAGGGTGGCCGCACCTAACGGCTTGGCTGTGCCCAAGGCAAGCACGTCGCCGGCTCGCAGCGCACGGCCGCAGTGGCCTCCAAATTGCCCTAGAGTAAAGGTGCTGCAGGAATTGAGGTATTCGGGGCAGTCCAGACCTCCCCGGAACAGCACATAGGCCCGTGCGCCATCGGCGGTGGTGGCGCCGAGTTTCAGGGTGGCGCCGGCGGGTACATTAATGATTTGCCAGAATTCGACCGGCTCGTCGTTGAGCCTGACATCAAGCGCAGCACCAGTCAGGGCGATCTGGGTGGCGCGGTTGAAGGTGAGTACGGGTCCTTTGAGGGTGATTTCCAGGCCTGGTATCCCCTCCGGGTTGCCCAGCAGTCGGTTCCCCAGACGGAAGGAATAACTGTCGAACGGACCGGACGGTGGCACGCCGATTTGCCAGTAGCCGATGCGGCCAGGGTAATCCTGAATCGTGGTCATGGTGCCGCCGCTGAGAACATCCACAGTGGCTGGCCGGTAATCGAATTCGTTCAGGGTACGGGTAAGCAGACGGCCTTCCACAAACCGTGGGTCGCCCAGCACCTGTCCAACATACTTCAGGTTGGTTTCAATACCATACAACTGGCTGTGATCAAGAACCTGTATCAGCCGTTTGCAGGCCGACTCACGATCCCTTTCGTGCACGATGACCTTGGCCAGCATAGGGTCAAACAGCGGAGACACCTCGGTACCTGGCTGAACCCACGTGTCGATTCGCAGACCATCCTCTTCGGGCCAGACCACGTTCGTCAGCAAACCGGCACTGGGCTGAAAGTCTTTGTTGGGATCTTCGGCGTAGATTCGGGCCTGAATGGCATGGCCGGAAGCCATGAGATTACCGCCCAGCTCTGCAAGATTCGGTAGGGAACCTGCGCCCAGTTCCACCATCCAGCGCACCAGATCCACGCCGTAAACCTGCTCAGTGACGCCGTGTTCTACCTGTAAGCGGGTATTCACTTCCAGAAAGTAGAACTTGGTGGTGTCCGGGTCGTAGATAAACTCCACCGTGCCGGCACTTCGGTAGCCGATGCTTTCGCCAAGCTGGCGGGCAGTGGTGTGCATACGGGTGCGTACGTCTTCGGTCAGGCCGGGTGCCGGCGCCTCTTCAATTACTTTCTGGTTACGGCGCTGGGCCGAGCAGTCCCGTTCGCCAAGAGCGATGACCTTCCCCTGGCCATCACCGAACAACTGCACTTCAATGTGGCGGGCATATGCTACGAATTTTTCAAGAAATACGCCGCTGTTGCTGAAGTTGTTCTGGCTCAGACGCTGAACCGACTCGAAGCTTTTGCTCAGATCATCCGCGTTGTAGCAGCGTGACATACCGATGCCGCCGCCGCCGGCTGTACTTTTGAGCATTACCGGGTAACCAATGGTGTCAGCGGCTACCAGGGCAGCGTCCAGACTGGCGAGCAGTCCTGTGCCGGGTAACAGCGGCACGCCGGCGGCCTCGGCCAGGGCGCGAGCGGTGTGCTTGAGGCCGAATGTTTCCATCTGCTCCGGTGTAGGCCCGAGGAACACTGCGCCTTGCGCTTCGCAGCGGCGGGCAAAGTCGGCGTTCTCGCTAAGAAAGCCATAGCCCGGGTGGATGGCCCCGGCGCCGCTCTTGCCAATTACTTCGAACAGTTTGTCCTGATTCAGGTAGGTGGCCGCAGCCGAGCCTTTTCCCAACGAATACGCCTCGTCCGCCTGGCGTACGTGCAGCGAGTCAGCGTCAGCCTCGGCATAAACCACCACCGAGGTGATGCCCATGGCCCGCAGGGTACGGATGATTCGGCAGGCAATGGCGCCTCGGTTAGCGACCAGAACCTTGTCTAACGTCCTGTTCAACTCCATACCAGCACCTCAATGGGCGTCGGATTGTAGGCGTTACAAGGATTGTTCAGTTGCGGGCAGTTGGAAATCATCACTAACACATCCATCTCGGCCTTCAGTTCCACGTATTTGCCAGCATCGGAGATGCCGTCTTCAAAGGTCAGGCCGCCTTCAGCGGTAACGGGCACATTCATAAAGAAGTTAATGTTGTGAGTAATGTCCCGTTTGGTCATGCCCAGCTCTTCGTGCTCGGTGACCGCCACCAGCCAGCTGTCACGGCAGGCGTGCATGCATTTCTTTTCAAGAGCGTAGCGGGTGGTGTTGCTTTCCGCTGCGCAGGCGCCGCCTAGGGTGTCATGGCGGCCACAGGTATCAGCGGTAATCTCCAGCATTACATTGTTTTCTGAGGACATCAGTTTGGAACCGGCGGTCAGATACACGTTGCCCTGCGCGCGAATGGTGTCCACCGCGCTGTAGCGCTCGGTCGGGTTGTGGGCGTTGTAGAACAGCGTATCCGCAGCCTGGTTGCCTTCCAGATCCAGAATACGAACGCTTTCGCCCGCCTTCACAACTTTCAGGAAATACTCGCCCGCAGGTACTGTCTCGCGAAAAATAGCGTTCTCTGGGTTCAGTGCACTTTTTTTAATCATGGTCGGCCTCCTTGCGATCAGGGCTGCATCGTGTGATACAGGGCGGTATTGGCGAAGGCGCGGGTGGCCTCCGGCGACGAGATCTTGCAAGGGTCGGCACTGGCGACCGGCTGCGCTTTGAAGAACTGATACCGTAAAGGATTGCTCGGGTAGTCCAACGCGGTGTTAAGCGGGTGCGGACAGGTGTGCAGTACCACAATGGTGTCCATCTCGAACCTCAGGTCCACGGTGGCACCGGCGTGAGAGTGGTCGCTGACATACGCCATATTGCCGCCGTTGTCGGTCTTTACTTTGCTGAACCAGTTCAGGTTGGCGGTCAGGTCTTTTTTGCCGAGTCCGTACTTTGCCAGTTCGTTCAGAAAGCTGCTAAATCCGTTGCGATGGCAGTGATTATAGGCATCCTGATAGGTCTTTTTACCCCAGCGCTGTTCGACTAATTTGGCGTTACAGGTGCCACTGACGGTATCGTGCCAGCCCAGGTCGTCACGAACGATAGAGGCAAAAACTCGTCCCATGTCAGACAGTAATACGTGACCTTTTGTAAGCTTGAAGGTGTGCTGGTTCTTTAACGTGTCCGGCATGTTGTACCGCTCGAGAGGGTTCTCGGGGTTGTACATCAACATGCCAATATTGGCGTGGCCGGTTTCATCGATGAGGCGTAGAACGTGGTCTTTGCGCATGACAAAGGACCAATGGGCTCCGCCGGGAAGTAGGTCGTCGTATAGAGGAACTGTTGTTTCGAGCATGGCCGTATTCTCTTGGCTTGGTGGTAAAAGTACACGAGAGACGTCAGTCACTGAACGATTCTCCCGGGCTTTTGTCCCGCCGTGTAGCCTTGGAAAAGGCCGTCAACTCTCGGACCAGTCATCTGTGCTGCAAACAGCAGATCGGAACCCTAGTTGACCTCTTTGTCAGATATTTTGAGTTGATAGTGGTGGTTGTAATTTGCCTCTCGTGAAGTAAAATACTCCAAGCAATTTTTGAACCAATAATGTCAAATTACTGAAATATATATATATTTTTAGTATTCAGTGCAAAAGTAAGAGGAGTGGATAAGACTGTATGGTACCAATTTGGTGCATAGTGTCAGGATTGGTGCGTAAAACGCCCTGTGGGCAGCGCTTCTAATCCGCACGTCACTGAGGTCAAGTCTACTGATCAGCTGTTGCTGACACCTCGTTGTTCGTGAGAGTAAACATGGACCTAAGACTATTTTTCGACCAACCTCGAGATGCGAACCTTATCGGGTAATTTCAATGCAGGATGCCAGTCGTTCCAGACGCTATGAGTACTGCCAGCGATGCAACATTGTTGATGCTGAGAGTCTGGATCTAAGGGCTAGAGTTACAGCGCTGTTTATCAATAGTCGGCGTTCGGCAGGCACTCTCGTTCTTATTCTTATCCTCATCCTCACTCATCCTCGCTTTTTTAGATAGGAACTCATTTGATGAGATCGCTGTCGATTCTTTGTTTTGCTTATGGAATAAGCCTGTTCTACCGAGGGATGATTGCGGTCATTGCGCCTGAGCTTGCGACCGACCTATCTCTGAATGAGAGCAGTTTGGGATTGTTATCTTCAACTTTTTTCATCAGTTTTGCTGCTGCACAGGTGCCCTGTGGTTTGGCGCTGGATCGTCTGGGGGAGCGATTGACCATTGGTTTTTTTATGTGGTTTTCAGTGCTTGGCGCTGTGATATTTTGCATGGCTGATCGTTATGTCCTCGCTTTCGTGGGCCAGATATTTATCGGAATCGGTTGTGCGCCGGCATTTACCGGTTCGATGTTGTTTATCAGTCGACGGTACCGCCCGGAACAATTCGCCTACATTACCGCGGTTGTTATTGCTTTCGGCAGCGTTGGTGATTTGTTGGGGACAAAGCCATTGGCGCTGCTGGCGCAATGGCTGGGCTGGCGGAATGCGCTGTTGGTTCCAATATTACTGACGTCAATAGTGGCATGCTGCTGCTTATTGTGGCTGCCGAAGGATCACACCAATGGTGAGAAACAGCCCTTGGTGTCTATGTTGAGTGGCATGTGGCGTGTTGTCACCGTACGTGAGCTGTGGCTCATTATGCCGATGTTTCTAATCAGCTATGCGGTGCTGATGGCCATCCGTGGACTTTGGAGTGGACCCTATCTGGCCGAGGTATTCGATCTGAGCACAGCTCAGCGAGGCTCCATCATTTTGGCAATGTCTGTTGCTATGGCCCTGGGTACCTTTACGCTTGGCTATTTGGATCAGTTGTTGAGAAGGACGAAGAGACTGGTGATCGCAAGTTCAATAGCGACACTGATTCCGCTCCTGCTACTCACGGTTTATCCAGGGGAAGGTCCCCGTTTTGCAATGGGAGCTTTTGTTGCTTTGGGTCTGTTTGGGTTCAGCTACCCGTTGTTGATGTCGCACTGTCGGACCTTTCTGGCGCCCGCCTATCGGGGTCGGGGTATGGCCGTTTTGACAGCGCTGAGCTTTATCGGGGTAGCCCTTGTGCAGAGCATCAGCGGTTGGATGATTGAAAGTGCTGCTGCAATGGGACTTGCACCGCTCGAACAGTACCGAATGCTGTTTATTCTTTTGGCGACGTTGCTGGCGCTGGCTATCTTGGCCTATGCGTTTAGTCAGCCCGAGGGGAGCGCCGATCAACCGGGTCTATTTCGAACAAACCTGATTAACCGAGTACCAGACATAGAGTAAAATCCGTTTAGACTGTTTATCGTAGATTTGCGCACCGGGCCTCACCTTCGCCTCAACTGAGTCTGTGACCTTGGGTTTTTGGTGAAGTAACGAGATTGCGTATTTCCTGTCGTATTCGATCACAGCAATAAAGCCGTCCAGAACGTTAGTTTATTGACGAGTCAATGCGAAGCGCGAACGCGTCAAGCCGCAGCGGCCGCCTGATACGGTAAGAAATGCGGCCTTGGTATGGACTTTTTAGCGACATTTATTATGAATTGCTTGTAACTTCTGCTCAAATCGTTACCGTTAGTGCTGGTATCAACTGAGGTTTTAGCGTTTGTCTTTTCCCTTGAACACGCATCAACGACGCGTATTTATTGCTCGGAAGGTCTTCCGGGCCTCCTCAGCGGCCCACGCGCCGCACACGTTCAAATCCAAAATAGAGTATCAACCATGCGAAAATTAACGCCCGTGGCGCTTTTATGCGCTTTGTCTGCACCCTCGCTCGCCCTGGCCGAATGCGGTGACGTATCCATCACCAAAATGAACTGGGCCTCGAGCGAAGTCGTAACACGCGTCGCCGAATTCGTTATGGAACAGGGTTACGGCTGTGACGTATCGGTGATTCCTTCTGACACGTTGCCTGCCGTCACATCGGTCGCCGAAAACGGCAAACCGGATATTGTAACCGAGCTGTGGCTGAACTCGGTCAGCGAGGCGGTCCTGCAACTGGAAGAGCAAGGCAAGATCAAACGCGTGGCCGAAGTACTGGACCCGGGTGGTATCGAAGGCTGGTGGATTCCCACGTATCTGGCCGAAAAACACCCGGAATTGAAAACTATTGAAGGCATTATGGCGAATCCGGAACGGGTAGGCAGCCTCTTTAACAACTGCCCGAGCGGTTGGGGCTGCCGTATTCAAAGTGACAACCTGGTCCGCGCTCTGGATATGGAAGCTTCAGGTATCAAGGTATTCGATCACGGTTCTGGCGAAACCCTGGCGACTTCCATGGCATCCGCAGTCCAAAGCGAAGAGCCCTGGTTCGGCTACTACTGGGGTCCGACTGTGCCACTTGGCAAGTACGACATGACGCGTGTAAGCCTGGGCGAGTACAAAGTAGACGTTCATTCCCGTAATCAGATCCAGGAGGTGGACAACCCCGGTGTTTCCGATTTCCCTGCGGCTACTATCCTGACCGTGGTCACCACCAGCTTCGGCGAGCGCGAGCCGGAAGTTGTTGAGATGCTGAGCAAAATGACTTTCAAGACCGATACCATGAGTGCCCTGCTGGCCTGGATGGATGAAAATAACGCCTCCGCCGAAGAAGCTGCGGTTTACTTTTTGAGCAACAACAGCGACGAGTGGTCTCGCTGGCTGAATGACACAGCCACCAAGCGACTGGCCAACGTGCTTGGATCGTAGGCTTTGCGGCCTTCTGGAAAATCGCTGCGATGCAAAGCCCAGCGTCTAAGACGCTGGGCTTAAGATGCGGTCGTAAGCGTGTTGATGCTTGCCGCAGTGAAACGGTCGCGACAAATGTAGGTTAAATTGAAGCCTTTTTAATCCGGAGGTTAAACTGAAAACGCCAGGGCAGCACACTTTGTAGGCCCAGTTGCTTAGGGTGCCGGTTCGCCATAGGTCTGGCAATGGGAGGCGCCCTGAGCATGGCGCCTTCCATTCATTGTTGAATGAACCGCTTTTACAGCCCCATGCAGTTGGCGTAGTAGGTCGTAGTTGCAGGCCAGTCCGAAAAAATCCCGATCACACCTACATCCTGAGCCAGCACGTCAATCACTGTGAAAGTGTCGCCATCGTTGTTAATGGCATCGCTGATGCTTTGATGATACCAACCACCGCCGTTATTGAGCGGTCCGCTGCGTTCTACTGTCCAGACAATCAGGTCAAAGCCAGCGGCTTTGGCGTTGATCGCGTATTCAGACGGCACGATCTTCTGATCGCCATTCAACGTCAGCATTTTCCAGAGCGCGGTGCCAGAGCGGGAACTCCCTGCTGGGCTAAATCGTTCATGTACGCTGTTGATACGTTATTCGGCTCGTTTGGTTTCTCATCTGAGTGATTTAAATAATGTTGGTGGTGGTGTGCAAATCATTCTGGGCATGACGACAGACCAATTCCCGGTCTTTGGTAAAGGCGACGTCACACTCGACAATTCCGGCCCCCATTCTGGCGGCTGCTATATAGGATTCGCGGGTATGTTCAGGAAACTGCAGGGGCGCGCCGCGGTGGGCAATGGAGAAATCCGACGGTGCCAACGGCTTTGATTCACACGCCTGCAGCGTGTTTTTCAGTTCGCCGGCATCCATGTCATTGATCAGAAAGTAAGGCCGAGGGCCAAGCTGAACCAACGTTTGGCCGCTTTCGACGAGTGCCGCTTGATTGGCGTTAGCCTTGGGACCGGTGTTGCTGCAGCTGGATAGCAGCGCCAGTGAAGCGATGAGCAGGGGAAGGGTACACGCGAATTTCATAACAGAACTCTTCTACTGCTTGGTTGTTCGTCGTCAGTTTGAAGCCGCCGACACCATTGCGATCACAAACACGCCTTCATTTTGAATGACAGGCTATTTTTTGCCAAGAGACACCGACACCCAAGACGTGCTAGTCTCTCAATCGTTGCTTCTACTTACCCACTGATGGCAAATAGAAGCCGGGGACTAAACACCTTCTTTATCGTCAATCATAACTACAAGTCCAATAGGGCGAAGGAAACGTTCATGCGAATTTTAAAATATGCAGTTGCGGTGTTCACGCTGGCTGTCGCGCTCCCCTTGAGCGCACAACAACTCTCGGTCGCTACCGGTGGCACCGGCGGCGTTTACTATCCTATCGGCGGCGGCTTTGCCGAAATGATCAACAAGCACATCGAAGGCGCCAAGGCGACGGCTGAAGTCACCGGCGCCTCGGTCGAAAACATGGGTCTGATCATGCGCGGCGATGCGGACCTTGCGCTTGCATTGGCAGACACGGTCTATCAAGCCTATACCGGCACTGATAATTTTGAAGATCGCCAGATCAAAAATATTCGCGCGCTGGCCTCGGTTTATCCCAATGCCGTGCAGTTGGTGACTCTGGCGGAATCGGATATTCAGTCGATTGCGGATCTGGCAGGTAAGAGGGTGTCAGTGGGCGCACCGGGCAGCGGTACAGAGCTCAATGTGCGGGCACTATTGGAAACAAACGGCATCAGCTACAGCGATTTCGAGCCGCAGCGTCTGAATTTCAATGAAACTGCGGATGCGATCCGTGATGGCGACATCGACGCCGGTTTCTGGAGTGTAGGCCCGCCGACCAGCTCCATTCTTAACCTTGCCGCAACGCGTGATATTCGCCTGATCAGTCTCTCTGGTGAAGAAGTCGCCAACGCACAGAATAAAGTGGCGGTTTTTGCTCCGTTTGAGCTGGCAGCAGGCATGTATGACGGCATGGATGAAGCGGTTCAGACCATCGGTATTCCGAACGTGCTCGTTGTTAATGCGGATATGGACGAAGAGTTAGCCTATAAGCTGACGCGACTGCTGTTTGAAAATACCGACGAGCTGATTGCCGTTCACCCCGCGGCGAACGACACCACCGTGAAGTTCACTATGGATTCCACGCCGGTGCCTCTGCACCCGGGTGCGCTTCGTTACTTTGAAGAAATTGGCGCTGTTATCCCGGATCGCCTGCGCCTTTAGACTGTGAACGGTTAACTAGTGATGCAGGGGCAATGCGACACTGTTTTATCACGCTTTGCGTTCGCCAAGCGTCTGGGAATTGCCCTGCTGCTGATGTGTTTGCCGCTCGCCGGAGTCGGGGCATCTCCCGCTCCGGCGATTTTGTCTGATCGTCTTCAAGTTGTGACTGAACACGGCGAAATGTTGGTCGATATTGCTGTTCTACCGGGAACGCGTTGGTGCATTGAGTGGAACCACTCGGTGCAGAAGTTCGCCGTGCTGGATTGTTATCGAAACGTTGCCGGCGTGATGCAGTTAGAACGAAGTCATCAGCCCGATTTTGCGGCGGGTTTAGGCCATACGGTAGGGCGGGGTGAGCAAGTCTCTGACGGAGAAGGCGGCTACTGGATCAATGAAATTGACGAACCAGTGGTCAATAATCGATACGCTTTGCGCGTGGGCGCTGACGCGGTGAATCACCGCTTGGTGTGGCGGGTAGGCGATCACCGCCGAGAAGTGAGTCTGAGCGGCCAGGCCGCGGGGCAGCGCGTGACTGTTCGACTCATCAAATCGCCACCGCCCAGCGTGAATTATAAGTAAGCCAGACAACGTCTGACGAGGACCTCATGAACGAATCCAAACAACCGCCGACCACAATGCCGAGGGGAAATGTGGTTCAACCCCGCGTGGTGTTGTGGGCCATCACCATTGTGGCGGTGGGTCTTTCCCTGTTTCAACTCTACTCCGCAGGTATTCAGCCCTTAGGGCTTTTTTATCAGCGCAGCGTCCACCTGGCGTTCATCATGGTGCTGGCGTTTTTAATGTTTCCAGCCTTCGGCCCAACCCGTAAGCGCGGGGTGATGGGATGGGGCCTGGACGTGATATTTTTAGCCGGTGCCGTACTGACGGGTGGCTACTTAGTCCTCAATCTGGACGAGATTTTTAGCCGTGCAGGTTTTTGGAACAGCACCGATATTCTGGTTGGCTGCATTGCCACGGTGACCGTGTTGGAAGCCAGTCGCCGTGCGGTGGGTTTCGGTATGACCGTGATTGGCCTGGTGGCCATTGTGTACGCGTTTGCCGGACCGCAGGGTGAGCTGCCGTGGTTGGGCGAGTGGATGCCGGGTATTTTGGACCATCGGGGCTACACCATTGATCGTGTCGCCAGTCAGCTCTATCTTGGGCAAGAGGGTATCTTTGGTTTGCCTCTGGGCGTGGCGGCGACCTTTGTCTTTATTTTCGTACTGTTTGGAGCCTTCCTGGAGTGCACCGGTGCCGGTAAATTCTTTATTGATATGGCCTATGCCGCCACCGGTCGCCAGCGTGGTGGGCCGGCCAAGGCGGCGGTGTTAGCATCGGCGGGCATGGGGTCTATCTCTGGCAGTGCCATTGCCAACGTGGTCACCACGGGCGCCTTTACCATTCCGTTAATGAAGCGGCTGGGTTATCAGGCCAAACAGGCGGGTGGTATCGAAGCCGCAGCCTCTACCGGCGGGCAGATTATGCCGCCGTTGATGGGCGCGGGCGCCTTTTTGATCGCTGAGTACACCAATACGCCGTACTTGGAGATCGTTAAAGTCAGTATCCTGCCCGCGATTATGTACTTCGCCACGGTTTATCTATTTGTGCACATCATTGCCCTCAAGCAGGGTATGCAAGGGCTGCCCAAAGAAGAACTGCCGCAAATGCGTCAGGTGATGAGGGATGGCTGGCACTTCCTGCTTCCGCTGGCCATGCTGGTTTGGCTGCTGGCGATGAATATGTCGCCGATGCGGGTGGGTTTCTACGCGGTGGTGACAATAGTGGCGGTAGCCGTGTTGCGCTACTCGGTGTGGTTTTTTGTCCTGGCGCCCCAGCAGGGGCAACCGGTGACCGTGACAGCCGTCAAATATATTATGCGTGCCGGCTTGGCCAAGCTTATAGAGGGCTTGGAGCTAGGTGCGCGCAACGCGGTGGCGGTGTCTATGGCGTGCGCGGTGGCCGGGATTATCGTCGGGGTGGTGGGCTTGACCGGCTTAGGTCTGAAATTCTCCGCCATGATGCTGGCCTTCTCTGGCGGTAACCTTGTTTTAGCGCTGGTGATGGTGTTGTTAGCCAGCCTGGTTCTTGGCATGGGGCTGCCTGTTACCGCCAGCTACATCGTATTGATTGTGCTTGTTGGGCCTGCATTGACGACTGAGTTCGGTGTGCCTCTGCTGGTTGCGCACCTGGTGGTGTTCTGGTATTCCCAGGATTCCAACGTAACGCCGCCAATAGCCCTGGCAGGATTTGCCGGGGCGGCCATTGCGGGCAGTAAACCGATGGAGACGAGCTTCCAGGCGTGGAAGTTTGCCAAAGGGCTTTACCTGATTCCCCTGTTTATGGTGTTCAATCCAGAAATCATTATGGGCGGCCCCGTTCTTTTGGTGGCCTGGAACGCAGTCATTGCCCTTCTGGCATTGGGAGCCTTCGCAGCAGCTCTGGAAGGATATCTGTTTACCAGAATGTCGTGGTTGCCCCGCCTGGCTATTACGGCGGCAATTTTTGGTGTTTTCTA
>Ga0306864_1000753_pt1 | contig 14448 bp, 11 predicted proteins | sample AntRauTorckE5430_FD_190448 | JGI IMG/M metagenome (GOLD analysis project Ga0306864, IMG submission 190448) | Saline lake microbial communities from Rauer Islands, Antarctica - Metagenome Torckler E5 #430 (v2) (version 2) | ecosystem: Environmental > Aquatic > Non-marine Saline and Alkaline >...
GATGCTGCTCTGACGAGAACGAAAGCGAGGGAATCAGAACTTTTGGAGAAATGCAGGGAGCTGGAGAGGGATAGGAAGTGTTTGTCAAATCAATTGAAGGAGATAATGAAAGAAAAGAAATCGATGTATCGGTAGATAGCAGTTGAATGTGGATCAGGAATAATTAGTTTTTTCTTATTTTTGTATTTACTTCCAAACCTTGTTATCTTGTATGCCCTCTTTGATGATATCCTCACAAAATTGTTGTGTGATGAAGCATCATGTATATGACTTCGAATGCGGTGGATTCTTCCTCTCTACTGCTACGTTTCATTAATGGACGAGTTATTTGCATTCGTCGACATGACATGATATCACGTATTTATTTACAGTGATATTATTCAAACCCTTGGGTAACTTCACAAGATGGGTAGGGGGTGAAAGGATTATCTCAATGCATTGATGGTGGAGGATACTTCCTAGTCATTCTAGGAGATGTCGACAGCCATGACGGGTATGCCCAATGCCCAATGAACATATAACTGCCAAGTTAGGAGGTAACCGAACATACTATGATACGATTGTGAATTGCCACCCAGTGTAAGATCATGCTTAATTAGGATGGTTCGGTCCGCACTGTATTGCCCCACTATTGGTGATTACGAGCTAAGGAACAAAGAAGGATCTCTTGTAGTAAATTCAAAGCTCTCAACACTTTCAATATATTGGCAAGGAACGCACAGTGGACCATGCATTTGTGCGCATCACTCGCAGGCGCTCCAGCCTACAGTACTGCGTTTGAAGGTCTACATCAGTGTACAGATTAAGGAACGTAGATAATTAATTTAGGAAGCAGATAGCAAGGACCCGGTGGTGAATGAAGGTGTCATTGCTTGTGATTTTTCTAATCGATATCTTGCTTGGTTCCAGAATGTCTTGAAATATACAAGATAGAATTCAACCTAATTCAACCAGTAAAGATGTTTTTGAGGTTCACTGTACTATTGTCAATCCGTGTGTCTATCAATGAAAGCACCCAATAACCACAATTCCTTAACGTAAGATCACGGCTTGCGAAATTTATATAGAACGATACACATTAAAATAATGATTAGTTTTAAAGGATCTGTTGCGGTTATTACATGTATGTTCTGTCAATGAAAGCTATCTGAATCCACAATCGAAAAACGAATGGGATTAGTCAATCTTGACAGCATTGTAGATGATTCTGTTGAAGTAGAAGGTTCCCATGAAGGATACTGCTCCAGTATAAAGTCCCAAGGTGACACTGACCATTGCCATATAGGTAAGGTACACAATGTATGGTAGAACTCCAACCAAGTGAAGACGGCTTATCAAGTACCAGATAGAGTACAAAAAGAGCCATACTCCACATGACGCAGAGTCAGCGAACGACTTCCACCACCAGCGATGATCCTCTCCAGTCAATCTGAGGTAGTTCATAATGATACTAGAGAGCATACTGCAAAGTCCGATCAAGACAGTAATTGCAAGAAGATATCCCATGAGGTAGTAGTACTGATTCATCCAGATGGAGCACATCAAGAAATAGATCTCGATGACAGCGCAACTGAAAGGCAATGCTCCAACGATGAGAGAAGAAAACTGGCTTCCCAAAATAGAATGTTGAGGTGGTACAACACGTGCAATTTGGTTAGTTCTCGCAGGAACTGAGATTACTTCACGCTTGAACCCAAGGAAGCTCCCAACAAACACAAGAGGTGTTGCAATGCATGCCCAAAGGAGGAATGCTGAAACAATCGTGAAGAATGAAACTGTCTTCGAACTCCCGTAAAAAGCAAGGAAAATGTTCAAAAGAATGAACATGAAGATGAGAATTCCAGGGAATGCAACTGCTGTAACAATGGTATTCAATTTCCATGCTTTTCCTCCGCAGAACTTGAAGATGCGCGCGGAAATATATCCGGAGACTGTCCCACTGAACACGTACAACATGATAACATTGCTCAATGCCTGTCCCTTCATTGCGGGATTGATCAAATTGGTTTGACTCAAGATGAGAGTACCAAGGAGTGCGGCAGCAATCTGTGCACCGCTTCCGACAAGAACTCCTAACGCCATAGGGGAAGTGGATGGAGGACGGAAAACATCTGCGTGGATCATCTTCCATCCAGATTCATCGTCATCTTCACCAGCATCAATTCCAAGATCATTGTAAAGAGCTAGATCCTTGCGGAGAGCTTTAATTAGAATGATTCCAATACACGAAGTCAAAAAGATGATAATCATGAATGAGTTGAGAATGCTCATGTGGTGTGCAGTTGAATCATCAGGGTTATTAAGAAGGAACACATCCCACCTGTCAGCCCAGGGAGAATCTGTCTTTTCCCAGATGACCTCGTAGGAATATTTCACAGACTTTTTCTGCGCCTTGTTGCTTCTGTCATAGCTGATCTCAAGGAGAGTTTCCTCGACGTTTCTAACAGGCTTGGCTCCGCAAGTTGCTGATGGATTCGTCTCATCATGAGCAATACTGACAGGCTTCACTTGGAATCCTACGATACGGACATATCCAGAAGCGGCCTCGTCATCATTATACTGAATGACGAGACGCACGTGGTTGTGAAGGAGGACTCGAGTTTGGCCGAGTGCTTCATTGATAAGCTTGGATCCAACAGGGTATCCTTTGATAATAGATCCATTTAGTTTTGGTACATGAGCGGGAAGCCCATCAAGAGTAAGGTTAACATTGTAATCTTTTTTAATAAGAGACTTCATCCGGCGCATTGCTTTGCTATCCAATTCCTTGGTACAAATTACTTTACAAGGGGCATTCTCGAGCACGGTGATATCATAAGGAGAAAGAGCTTCCTTGGACTTCCCCATGAGTCTCTCACCTAGATTCTTCCTCTTGCCTTTGAACTTGGTATCGGTATCAACAGGACCACACACTGGCAAATTATAGTATGCAAAAGGGAGCTGAGTTTTCTTGGAGGTAACGGTATCAACAATGATATTCATAGGTTTGCCGATTGCGTACTCTACCGGAGAAACTCCGGGAAATAGTACATCAGCGAGGGTGGTCTCTCTCTTCTTCAAAATCCCTCTTTTCTTCCTCTTTGCGAGATTGTGTGCGGAGACACCAGCCTTGATTTGATCAAGGGAAATTCCTCTATTCTGATAACCTTTCAGAGTCTGTAAGAGAAGAGAAGGACGATGCATGAGCCAATCCAGTACAATGCGGTATAACAATCTAATTCATGTCATTTGGCGATATCTCACTCAGCAATGCTGATGTACTTACGTCTGTGGAAACTCCAGCGGCCTTGGCAGTCATCATTTCGTCCTTAATCTTGATCTTCAGAGCCTTCAGCTCAGTCTTGGATGCTCCACCCTTCTTCGCTTCCTTGAGCTGCTTTGTCATTGAATTTCTAAGCGGCAAAGCGGAAGTGGTGGGAAGCACGGTGGCGGTTAGTGCCAGAGACGCAACCGCAACTAGACTCCAACAAGATGTCTTCATTATAATCGTGTAGAACAGAGGAATATATCAGTGGAATAGGGTGCGGATTAACTCGTTCGACGGGAGCAATACAATTCCTGTCTTTGCTTTTATGTGCGTTTTCTGTATGCCTGGGCCAAATGCCAAATGCCCACGATAGATGTGCTGGTGAAAAGTACCTATGGTATTTTTGCCAACTGTTGAAATTATTTCTCAGAAGGCCTTTCAGGTAGTTTTTGAGAAACGGATCTATTTTGGACTGTAGTATTTACATCCCATGTCAACTTAGGAATTGAGGTTCAAATATCAAATAGTCACTACGATATGGTAACTAGTATTATTTATTACGCGGTGTTGGTCTTACAGTCAAGTAAGTCATGACTGCTGTGAAATACGAATTGAATATATGATTTCAAACAAACTGCAAAGAAGATGTCAACATGTACGGTCGTGGACAATACATATTTGCACCATCGTCGAAATGGAGACACTACACATTGCTAATCTTGCAATCAATAATTAAACCAGTTTCTTTTAATTTGTGCAATTTTTGGAGCGTGCATCTCACCTCCTCACTACTACTGTACCGTGTTGCATTGTTGTGTTATTAGACTTCACCGTCTTCTCGATGAAAGGATTCTGATATTGGTCTTTCGTTTACAACAGCGATCTACTAAACACTAAATATGGTCAAAATACAAATAATGAAGGGACTATGCGAGTTCAGCATATCGTACGTAGATCGAGATGATTCAATAATTTTGAAATAAGCTACGTTTGGGTGCGAGGCTACATTCAATATTTGAACATATGTGATTATCAGACAGTTTGTATGTATGTGCATTTACTTTTACAAGTGAGATTGTGTTGGTTGTCCCCCAGTATGTTCATCTTTGTTCAGGGAAAATCTTATGAAATTCCTCAGAGAGAAAAACTAGCAACACGCTTATCAGGCCGCATCAAACCTCTATTTTTCTTGTGTACTATAGGTCCAGGAAGGACACCTCGAAATGCTTGCATGCCCACATTAATGTAAGCGTCTTCGTAGTATCCATTAAGAGTGGAATACTTATCTTTCAGCATCTTTTGATTGCAAAGAATATCATTTACATCGCAATCCTCCTCCTCCTCTATTGTTTGTTTCGTGTTCGAGACATTTACATTATGAATCATCATGTGTGCGTTTGAGACATTTCTTGGGATTCTACATGACCGATCTCTATAGACTGCAATTCTAAAATCAAGACTTACGCAAGTGCTTTCGGTCATATTCTCTAGGGTGAAATTCAGGCACCTTGCTGCATCAAATATATATCCTAGCCCAACCGCTTTTGTCTTGAGCGGATGCCAATCCTCTCTCCCCGGATGAGATTCTGTATAAACACAATTCGTACCAAATGCGGGAGTCAGGGGAATGTGAAAGTTGATATTTCCCATGGAATGCCCGTAGCTCATATCACAATGCGGACCAAGGGATAATTCATTGGGAGGAATGACTCGAATGCAGGGAAAGGCTTGATATCTATAGCGAATCTTTTGAGATTCTTCATTTCTAGAAAATTCATTTACCATCTTTTGCGTAATGGCAATGGAATGAATGAGAGGTATACAGAAATTCTTGACAAAATTGTCATAGCATCGATGAAAGGCATTTCGTTTCTTTGCATCTAGTAACGGGCTGAGCAGTTTTTGCTTGTCCTTGATATTATGTTCATGTAGTCGAGATAAATCTGATACGCCCAAGGTGTCAGCTAGAATGAGGTGAAGAGGATAGCATTCCGTGTCAAAAAGAAAGGGTCTTTCCTGTCGGAGTGCTGGATAGGGGACAAAGGCGTTGCTTGTTATCGATATACTTTCTATGGTTCTAGGGTCGATACCAATTTTATCTAGGACAATATGTCTTCGTTCTTCACGAGCTTTACGTGCCTTGGCAATATGGGGTTCAATACAATTTCGTAACGATGCACGAAAGATTGGTTCGGAAGGATCTCCTCGAGTGAGTTTGTTGACGTCCTGTCCAAAGCCATAGTAAGTAGGATGGGTCTGCGCATGGCTCATTTCAGCATCTGAGAACACACTTCTGGAGCTTGATCTCGTGATACTCCTTGACATTCCACTCGATGTACTGACACTAACGCTTGCAGTGCACGTACTAGCTTGGGACGAGGATGAGTTTTTGATAGATGGATAATGGTGGGGTAGAACATTTCTATAATTATCTTTGATCGGTGTTGAGGTTCCCCATGAGCTTCCAGTATCATGGCTCAAGTAGCTTAGAGTGCTCATGTCATCATGGGAACCATGCGGAGAAGGAGCTAGTTTTGAATTGCGAGTAACTTCAAATCTATCATTTTGTATCCGTGAAGAATCATCATCATGAACTGGCGCAACATGAAGATTCTGGTATTTCACGAATACAGTAGAGTCCATTCTTGGGGACTTCATTGGTACCGTTGCTGTCATTATTTTATTATCTTGTTGTTTTTAGTTGCCTACGTGTACCTGTAATTCTTTTGACAGAGGGCTTCTTTTATGTCGTGTGTCGTGTACCACTGTGATCTGTGATCTGTGATGCCTGATTTCTTTCAGCTCAATAAAGGCGTCATGATCGATGATGTGTGTTGTACGTTCACGATAAATAATGTGATTTTTCAGATCCACGTTCAACTGACGATCCTCAAAAGTGGCTATAAACAGCTATAAAGGCTCTAAATCTTACATATCCAAAGATTCGCGTGTCATGCAAGAAGGGACACGTATCCATAGCAGAAAACACCTCGTCGCTCGTCGCTTCTCAGCATCCAAAGTGGAATAACCATGTCGTCATAGCTAAATCATAGTACTTTTAAAATTAGATAGCATCCATCCGTTGAAGATATCTCTCTAGAAGGGTTTCTGATTATTTCTAATTGGGACTGATTGGGATAAGGAAAATAAATGTAGAAATCTGTAGAAATTTCATTTCACAAAATAAGTGTGTTCATCTCACCCATCATGTGGAAGAAGCATCATCATCTTCTTCTTAAAATTTAAATTTACAGTTACATCACGACACAGCAAACGCCAGGAGGACATCCCATGGCTTCAGCACAACCTCCTTGAGATGCAGAGACAGGTGTAGGACTGGAACCATCTGTATTATCATCAGGCGCGTACCCCAATTTTACTACTTCCACCAGTTTGTTGACATTTGTACCCTCACGGAAAAGATACTCATCTGAAAAACTTGTGGCATACTGTGCTTCTAGCAGACCCTTGAATTGAGAAAGACTCAAACTATCCATCATTGTTACAAGATCCGAATCCAAAGGTATCGAGGCTGGAGGCATTGCTATTATTCTACTAATATCCTTGGTCAACCTCGACTTTATCTCGCTCTTGTCCCAGCTACGAATCGTTTCTGGATTTACAGACTTGGGATGATCCTGATGGATATCAAATGATGTCTTATTTGCACTATTAAAGGAATTCGAATATATGCTTGCAAGGGTTTTCTGAAGATATGCTTTGCGTGTTCCAGCACGGGTGATCTTCCCACTTGTAGTCTTGGGGATGGTCTTGGGACGTAGGATGACTACATGGGAAAGAGATAGTGAATGCTCTTGACTAATGATTGCTTTCAACGACGCTGCTAAGTTTGAGCATTCAGATTGCAAGACCTTTCGTTGTGAAAGGCATGGAGTGAGATTGGAGTGTCATTGCAATTGCTTTCTTTGGTATGATGTACGTTGCAACCATTACAAAGAATATATCATGACTCACCTGGGAATTTGATACTTCTCTAAGTTCGAACACGAGGGCAACATGCTCATCTTCACCACTGATGGGATCAACCGTAAAGGCAGCCGAGCATCCCGGACGAATACGGGAATCACTTGCTTCAGCAGTGGCTTCAATATCTTGAGGGTAGTAATTCCTTCCACCAACGATAATCAAATCTTTGATTCTTCCACATATGAACAATTCATCATTGTGCAAGAATCCTAAATCTCCAGATCTCAAATATCCTCCAGATGCATCTACAGCAGCATCGGTTCCATTTGCATCCTCTGATTGCGCAGTGGTGTCACCAATCACGGCACAAAAGTCTCGTCTTGTCTCAAATGGTTTCTGATAATACCCAGCAGCCTTGCTACCCGACCGAATCCAAATTTCACCCACTCGATCTTGTTCCAGTGCCTCAAACGTCTCTGTACTAACAATTTGAACATCAACATTTTGCTTCGCAGGATAACCACACCCAATGAGCCTGGAAGTCTCCTGTGCATCCAAATTCAAGCCCGCACTCGTACCAATCTCTTTCACGACCCCATCGACTTCCAGCGCCTGTTTGGACACTGTCAATCTCTGAGTTCCACCAGAACATACAAACACTGTATGCTCCGCAAGGCCATATGTTGGATAAATCACATTTTTGTTCAAACCAAGGGGACAAAATACGGAACAAAAGGCATCGATCCCATCTTCCGTCACTGGTTCCGCAGCATTGATGATATGTTTGACACTGGACAGATCAATCTTGGGTCCCTGCCCATGCGCGCCACCACCATACTTTGATGGATCGAACTTTCTCGCTGTCAATTTAAATGCAAAGTTCGGTGCTTGCAAGTGCGTGCCCTTGTAGAGAGAAATAGCTTCGATCCATAGGGCAGGTCTTTGCAAATATGTCAATGGACTGATGTAGAACCCGCTTCCTCCACAATACAGTACCCCCAGGTAGGAACCGATCAAGCCCATATCATGATATTGCGGAAGCCAAGAAACCACCACAGTGTTTCCATCTGCTCCAAGCTCTGATGTAATTTTGGAAAGATTATCTGCTAAATTGCTGTGCGAGATCATGACCCCTTTGGGCGCCGAGGTGGATCCACTTGTGAACTGCAAGAATGCGAGATCGGACGGATCGAGGACAGGCAAGGATGGTGAGGGAACGTTCTTCTTGTGGGAGGGTATTTTATCAATGGAGATCCATGCCAAGTTCTCGGGCCATGCAGCAGTAGGGTTTTGATGGGAAGTTTTGAATCTGTTGACGGCATCTTTGAGCGAGGATAGTTTTTTCATGTGATTGTAGGATGAGCTCGTGAGGGCGAATCTGGCCCCACATGTCTGAACAATTTTGGTGAACATGACGAGGGTATCTTTTCTGGCAGGATGCGGTGGGAATACGGGTACGGCGACGATGCCGGCTTTGAGACATGCCAGGAATGCAATTATGAATTCGAGGGAAGGAAGAAAGACCAGGACGGCTCTATTGGTATTATTTCATGAATGATTGAGATAAAATGAGTGTGGATGGATGGTCAGTTAGTAATTTTGTTTGAGATACAAAATGGTGGAAATATAAAATGGAAGAATAGAATTAGAATATAATCAATAAATCAATCAATTAATCAAAGCATGAAAGGTTTGCAGTTATAGCAGCATCAAATTAGCAACTCTTGAAACGAACTACTGACAAATAACTTACAAATCTCCCTTGCTGAGGCCAGCACTGAGAAGGTCAAGTGCCAACTGATTTGTCTTTTTCTCAATGTCATTGTATGTGAATATTTGTTCCACCGTTCCACCATTTGGACCAGAGCCCAAGAAGGTGAGGGCATCTTTCTTGGGTTGTTTCTTTGCATTCTGTGCGAGACGGTGAATGATTGAATCCACCATGTTGTTATTATTATTATTGCTTAGTTGTAGCTAGTAGTTAGTGTAGTTGATATGTTACTTCTGTGCGTGCTATTCTCTGATAAATACTATTATAATAAACACATACACATCATCATCATGATGCATTTTGAACCGTCAATGGTACATAATCGCGTTGTGTGTGTACGAGTAGAGGTGTGTAGTCTTCTCCATCGATCGGATCAAATAATAAAATCAGGAATAGAGAAATATGGAAGATATTGTTTGATAACACACAGGTTATGAGTACATACAATTCCTATCAAACAACAACAACAACAACTACCTACTACTGTTATTGTTGTACTACGATACAACAGTAGTACTACTCTAGAGTTGCTAGCTATCTACTCTAGTAGTTTTTTTACTAACTATTCTTCGGAAAGTATTGAAATAACCGGCACAACAATATTTCCAGTAGCTAGGTAGTAATATGAATATTGAACATCCTTATGGCGACATGATGACGCATGATTGTTGATTGCACAGGACCTTCATCCCTTCGTATCCGTCGTCAATTCAAGTCCACCGGCGATGAGGGGTCCAAGGGCGGAAAGGAGGATGGTGATGCCGAAGGATACGAGGAGGGCTTTCTTGGGTTGCCTTGCCGCTGTTCTTCTCGCGAGTCTCTGGATCAGCGACTTTTCAGTGTTCTCACAGTCATCAATAGCAATAGCAATGTCTGCTGCGTGGTTGAAATCGTCACTATCAAAATCTTTCTTGACCCCTTTGCCACGGACTTTGTCCTCGTTATGGAGAGGATTTGCCAAGAAATCTTCCAATGTGGAATGAATAAATGTATGAATGAATGAATATCTAAATGACTGCCGGTACGTATTGAAATAACCGGCACAACAATATTTCGAGAAGCTGGCTAGGTAGTAATATGAACATTGAACATCCTTAAGGCGACATGATGACGCATGATTGTTGATTGTGTTGAATGAAGAGGAACGGTTAAATTCGATGCAGTCCAATTTTGATCAAAATATAATTTCCTTCTTCTTCTTCCATCTTCCATCCTTCTTCTTCCATCTTCCATCCTTCTTCTTCCATCTTCCATCCTTCTTCCATCCTCTTTCTAGGATCCACAATACATACCACTTACTTATCAGAATTTAGTTCTGGTTCTTATTACAGACTTAAAACCTACCTCAAGTTGGAAAGGGCAATAATAAGAGCTGTATCATGACCGATTGACAGATAGAAAGGCCGGTCTTTTACGATGACGCGAATAGAACAAACGAAAACAGTTCGGATTTCTGATGGGCGGGAGCAAGGAGGAGCTCCTTCATCGGTTGTTGTTGCAAATTCGAATAGCCTTGCTCCTTGCGCCAGTGAAGAAGTTAGTAAAATATAAGATAAACATGTAAAATAGATCATACAAAATAATCCAAGCAACCAAAAAAGGTTTCAAGAGAAAGATCAGAGGATCATACTGTCGTCTTGCTGTTTCCAAAAGGAAGTCCAAGTCATTCGGAGTAGGGTACTGGGATATTTCACGACTCTTATTCACACAAACATATTCAACATTAAACATCAAATTGAACAAACATCAAAAAGGACAGGACGACGCCATAGGTACAGTACTCTATACTTACTGATAACCTACTGTCTTTCTATCTATCTACCTAGTATTAGAGAGATACGACCACTAGACTACTCTAAACAACTAGTAGTAGATTGGACTACTAGAAGAGGCCAAGTGCAATACACATACCAATACAACAGCAATTGTGTTCGAGTATGTTTGCCGAACAATCTTCCTCTTTGCCGAACTCGAATCCATCGACAACGACAACCATATCGAGACCACAGCATATAATTAATACTGACATGAAACAGCAACAAGCGAGTACCCCCAATACCAACACGACTAGTACCACCACTATGAATCATGACACAGATACAATTGCAAGTACACATGCACCTATAGCTATAGCTATAACATCGTCGGCAGGACAAGATCAAGAACCAAGTTTAGATCCATCTAGACAGAATGTTGAGAATAATATGCTGCATGAATCCAGTTCCGATTCCAGTCCCAATCATGATTCACACCAGAACGTTATACAACATCAACATGCTCCTCTCCCCCATTCGCACCAAACTAGATCCATAAGTGAAAGCGAAGTTAGTTCGGCCACCGCAATATCCATATCTCGCCATGATGAACGGAATCAGAATCGGAATCGGTGCAACAGAGAAAGTGTTCTCAGACGATTGTCTGATGCTCTACTCAGGAGATCCCTCACAATGGTAAGTTCACGACCAACTACTTGATTACCCTTTACTTTACTTGGTTGACTATTCAACACGGTGCAACATTTGCTCTTATGTTGTTCTTCCAATTCGCATCGTATTCATCATCATCATCATAATATTCATATCTCTTAAATGACTCAAATGACTCCGTTTCTTCTCCTCCTCTCTCAAGATTGATCTATCCCAGCGTGGCCTCCAACCATACGACGCGCGTCTCGTCAAATTGGCTCTGCTGCAAAATGAGTCCCTCTCCATTCTCAAATTAGGATATAATAGCCTATCTGATGAAGGAGTCATCACCCTCGCATCAGGAATATCCAATCATGCAGCACTCACTTCTCTCGATCTTGGTTTCAACAATATTGGAAATGAGGGGTGCAGACTATTGTCATCTGCGATTGCTTCTGTCATTCGAAAGGGAGGGAAGATGCATACGCTCTCTCTCACAGGTAATCGTATTACGGAAGAAGGGGCCAAGGCTCTTTCAGAGGTATTTCGGCAGGATTGGAACTCTCATTTGAGTTCAGCTGCGAGTGGAAGTTGCAGTAGAAGTGGACTCAAGAGAATTCACTTGACGGGGAATAAATTGGGACCAGATGGGATCAGTGATCTGATGGAAGCCATGACAGTGCCAACGCATTTCAAAGATTTGAAAGATTCTCCTATCCACACCCAGCCAGAATCTACAGAATTCAGTTCAACGTCTCGGTCTCAAAGCTGTCATGGAGTGCAAGAACTGTTCTTGGGCGGCACAGGAATGGGTCGTGTGGGATGCGCCGCAGTCGCCAAAATGCTGGAAACATCCACGAGTCTGCGAGTGCTATCTCTCTCCAATTGCCATCTAGATGATGACTCTGCCATGCTACTCGCTTCTGCCATTAAATCAAATTGTAAACGGTTGCCATTCGAACGATTGCAACTTTCTTTTAATAATTTGACTTGCAAGGGGATCGAAGCTCTCATGAATGCTGTTTGGGGTCTGACGCGTCTCAAGGACTTGCAGTTGGATAATAATAAGATGGAAGGGCGGGGAGCGCAGGTTGTTTCAGCCGTTCTCGGTAGTGTCAAGACGCTGCAAAAGTTGGATGTTGGATTCAATGCTATTAGCGGAACGGGAATGAAGTTGCTAATGAAGGCAGTGGCTGAGAATACGAACTTGGTTTCGTTGACGATATCAGGGAATAGTGTTGATTTGGGATCTGCAAAGGCTATTGCATTTGCGCTTGCTCATAATTCGTCGTTGAAGTCAATATTCTTGGATCATTGTGCCATTGATGGTGAAGGACAGAGGCATATCGCAGCGGGCATTGTGTCAAATAGTCGTACATCACTTGAAGTCCTGACAGGGTTCGATGTTGGTGGTAAGTACTGTTTGATTGGCATTTGATTTGTGAGAGTCCGTATTTTTGATTTGTGCAAAGTTCTCATTTTACATCCTGTCCCACTATATCTTGTAGCCAAGGCAGTCACGCTTGGCTTACCGCCCACTCTCGAACGATGGTCCAATGAACAAGTTCTCAAGTTTATTGGGTACATGTGGAACCAAATGCGACATGAACAAGAAGAGAATTCAATTGACAAGGAAGTAGATCCACTACATTTACTTCCTGAAGCAACTACAATGCCAGTTATAGGCCCACTTGATCCTGCAACAGTTGTAGGAGTAGCAATACGGGCATTTGAGTCGTTAGATAAAACAGGAAACGAAATTCTCTTTCGTGGGTGTGGACAACACGGAACAGCATCTCTTGATTCTCCTCTCACTGAAGATGCGGTCATTATGGAAGCCAATGGTAATAGTCTTGAACCGAATGATCATGATGATGACCCAACTCGTCCAGAGGGTTCTACCAGCGAGAATAGTATATCCTCACAGCCGCAGAGTCCATCCACACCAGGTGATCTCTTTGTGAAGAAATCACAACCTCCACTTAATGCAGCAACTAAAAAGAAGAAAATGCTTGAATGGCTCTGTAAAAATATTCAACATTTGAATGAGCTTTGTCAGCTTTCATTCAACTCCACAGATCTTTGGTCGCTCCATCAGCATTTCTTTTCTCCGACCATACAAATGACTATTAGACAATCCGAAGAGGCATCAATTGGTAGATCGGATGATGGAATGAAAAGTGTCAAATCAAGACATCCTTCTGATAACTCAACACTATCAAGTCCTTGTACAATATCTCCTTTTACCAATCCGCGAGCGGTTCCATCTAGTGAACCCGTGATACATCGATCGAGTACTTCCATGAAGAGAAAGGTGTCGTATAGGTTCCTGGGAGAGGCTACAATGTCGTCATCCACCTCGCAACCAAATAAAAAGAATAATATGGATCAATCAGTCTCAAAGCTCATTGAAGACATGAATGGTCAATCTATGCAACCAAACTCGAAGCGACCTAGAAGGAATAGATCTCGCATTTCCATCGTTCCTAAGATAAAACAAAAGCTCGACTCTTTTTTGGACAAGGATCACCAGAAAGCGCTGGGTTTGATGAGACAACTCCATTACGTCGAGAAATCACTTCTCAACGGAAGCGTCTATCCAATCGAGGAGGAACGCGCTGCAACTCACCTGATTGGTGATCTTGCTGCGGATGCCGAGACCATTTTACTCGACATGATGTAATTAATAAGACAATTATTGGTGTCATACTTTCCTTGCGGTACTTATGTTGCCGTTGACGACAATTATTGAATAGCAATGTCTTAAACGAACATGTAGAAAACACAAACAATACGGTACTAAAAAGTACACTGGTACAATCAACGAACGCGCTTTACCTAAATATTCTCGAGATATGATTAGATATTTATAGCTTTCAATTGAAATAAAATATGGTTATATGCATTATAAGCATATGCGATAGGCGATAGGACCACGAAGCCATCATTGCTGATTCATAGCAATCATTTTGACAATGCCATGGATCAAGGGTTTCTTGTCGATGCTTCCACCGCAATTGCATTCATCATCGGCATAATTCATCACAATTTATTTTTCATTGCCAGAATTTACTTCATCACAAGCACAAGATCATCTA
>Ga0306864_1000754_pt1 | contig 14447 bp, 11 predicted proteins | sample AntRauTorckE5430_FD_190448 | JGI IMG/M metagenome (GOLD analysis project Ga0306864, IMG submission 190448) | Saline lake microbial communities from Rauer Islands, Antarctica - Metagenome Torckler E5 #430 (v2) (version 2) | ecosystem: Environmental > Aquatic > Non-marine Saline and Alkaline >...
CCTCCCTCATTTGCCTTTGGGACATTCTGATGATATTCTTTTCGTAATTCAAAGAGATCTATCATATGGTGTTGAGTTGCTCCCATACAGCCTAATGCTTCTACTCGTCGACGAATGAATTGCCGGTCAAGCAGTAATTCACTCGCCTTTGCGTACATCTTCGCATGAATCAAATGTGTCGGAAGATATCCAACAAGATATTTTTCTACATTGTCGCCATCAAAGAAACAGGGCTTTCCAGAATCATCATCAATCTCATTTATCAACGCATATGTCATTAGCTCATGGAATTGCACATCACTTGAGTTGCTTTTTTGACTACTCTCTGGGCTGAAAAGGTACTTAGCGGCGCTGCTTAACCAGTTGCTACTTTGCAACTTTTCTTCTCTTTCCAACTCTGCCTCTAATTCATTATGAAATGATGTAAATGTATCTGCTTTCGGTGCGAATGCAGAAGATGTACGTGTCGACATGTCTGCGGCAATGTGCTTAATCTGAAACATTCAAGTGAGCGGATTATAAAAAACAAAAAATGGTGCGGTTGCATTCACTTACAGATTCATGCATCAAATAAGACAACTTGTGACAAACTACTACTTCCTCTTCTGCGGCATCACCAGGAGCTTCGTCAAGCGATTCGCTAACAAGACTATTTACTTTCTTTGCCACATTTTCAATACCATTCACCATAGAGGATCCACTGGGATTGACCTGTGCATCATGACCTGCGCGTTGCAACAGATTCATGCGCTCAAGCATATCAATAATTGTATCTGGTGAAACAACATCTGTGTTAGATTCAAATTCTATTCCAGAGATAACATTGATGAAAAGCTTGCGAACTACTCCTCGCGGGATGCCCCTGCCAGTTAAAAGCAAGTCGTTATCATGGAAGACCATTGCAAACGTAACAAAACATCTGCGTAGTGAAGCTCTGAGGCAGAGGTCATCGACAGTTACGAAGCTCAAATCAACGACCCTTCCTACAGAGTTAAAAAAACTTCTGATCCTAGACGCTTCTTCCAAACTAGCTCTACATTGGTCCACAAGTATCAGCCAAGTACGCGATGAAAGCGTCCAATTTCTATTGCTAGTTCGAAGCATTCCTCCAGCCAAACGAAGAGCCAACGGGGAGTTTCCACATCCTTTCACAATTATCCGCGCCTCATTGAAGACGGGAGAATTTTTTCCACCGTACAGTCTTCGCCCTGCTGATGAAAGCATTAATTTGACAGCCTCTTGCTCAGACAAAATTCGGACGAAAACTTCATTCACATTTTCACCTCCCATCAGTCCTGGCGCTCTTGTTGTAACAAGAATTCTATAGGGACAAGTCTCAGTAACATTTTTCCTCTCATCTAGAATCAGAGTATCGTCATATTTTTCAAACATGAAACGCTTTGCATCTTCAACCCTCCATACATCATCGAGGCAAATCAGAACATTCTTCTTGCATAACATACGACCAAGATCCTCTTTCATTCCTTCAAGGTCAGTCCCCTGAAACTTTCTACGACTTTTCAATAAAGCGTTTGCTATGATCGCATTTCCATCATCCTCGTTCTGTAATGCCTTTTCAGACGAGCTGTCTTTCAGATCAATATCCCTCATCAACAGCTGATCATACAATTCTTCATAAAGCCGCCGTACGTCTTTGTCTGATAATGTTGCGCGGCCAAGTTGAATCCATGCAATTCCATCCTCAAATCTTTCTCGCACTTCTACAGACTGAATCGCAGCAGCTGCGAGAGTCGACTTTCCATTACCAGCCTTATCAGCATGCCTTGATGTAATCGAGGTTATTACATGAGTTACATTTTTATCTTGGGCATTCTCACGATTGATCGCCCCAGGTCTATTTGTAAGAGAGTTGACCACCTGCTTCATAAGGCGGTGCCTGTGAATATATTCAATGGGGAGTTTTGGTACAGCACCAGGGACATCAGCCTTGCGTATCCAGTTTGGTTTCAGATCCTCTGGTTGCCCACTTGAACCCTCATTCCGTTTCTTTTCCGATCGCAACTCTCTGATCATGTCTACGAGTTCATCCTTGGGTGCCATCGGATTAGCATTTGCTTTTGATGGCGCTTTATTTGTGTTCTTCTGGAATTGTTTAGGCATCATCATGGGACCAGATCTTTCATCTCCAGTTGGCTTCTGCAACTTGGCGATGTTGCCCGGTGTCTCAGCCGCAAATCCATCATCGGCTGAATTTTTTGCATCGTTGCTGCTATCCCTCCGAAATCTGTTCCTCAATCTAGGAGTGGGAGTGGCTCTTCTTGATCTTGTTCTACTTCCGATGCTCGATCCTCTTCCTCTTCTAAATATACCACTTCCACTACTGCTAGCGGAAGCAGCCGATGACACACTTTCTGCATCACTCGTTACATCACTCTGACTGTCAGTCTTGCGAGCTATATTGTTATTTTTAACTCCTGATGAAAGTGAAGCAACAGCTTTTTCAACTTTGCCATTCCATACTCTCATCTTCTCTACATCCTTGGCATTATGTGGTTGCACAAGTCTATAAAAAAGTGTAAATTTGTTTTCTCTTCTAACAAGCATCCGTTCGAGCACTTTGTTACACCGTTTGATAACATCTCGCAAAGATTTAAATGCTGCATCGTCTTTAAGCGCACCTCGCGTAGCAGAATCAGTTGCTACTTCGTCAACTAAGGCAAGTAGCTGCATTCGAGGATGAACGAGAAATGTAAATGTAAGTGCCAATGGTAAGACATGAGAGTCTGTGTATGCCACAATGATATATCCGCTTCTTCATTACTTACAAAGTTTACATTACCAAGAAATTCCCACATGATTGTCCTTCCTTCCTGTTCTTTAGATGTCAATCTTAGCCATTCGTCACCCTTTTCATCCATCTTAGTCGGCGTTGCCCCAACTGCCTCATATGCATCCTTCATTCCAACGGCCAATTCATGAAACATCTTTAATGCGCTAGGAGCTTTACGTGGCAACATAGAGATTGCCCCCGGGGCTTTCTGTGCATAATATGCATCACTACGGCAAGAAGTGACCGCTACAAGCATTTGTTTCCCAGTTCTGGAGGAGGTAGAAGAACTGGAAGAAGTGGATGATGCAACGGATGCTGAATCATCGTCGTCGTATGCCATTCGGGAGCGCGATCTAGAGCGCGACCTTGACCTTGAGAAAGTTCGACTTAGAATTGATCTTGCGTGGGGAGAGATAGATCTCGTTCGTGTTTTGACTGTTGCCCTGTCATTTTGACCGGAGGTGTCAATTGACAGGTGTGGTACATTAGTTCGTGCATTATTGCTTACGTTTTCATTGGTAGCGCTATTGTGGCTGCTATTCAATCCAGAGCGACTAGATTTGCTGCGGCTAGTCCTCCTTTTCGACGTTTTCATTATGGTCGCGGAGTTAGTATTCGTAGCACCTAATGGTCCTTTGTCCTTGGGCATCGATGTTCTAATATAAGGAGAGTAAATGCAAGATTTACTCTAGACTTTACACGCAACAGCACGCGTGCCTTTATTCAATGTATTTCTTTTTACAACAATGCAAATCCCTAAAGATAATATTGCCTTCACTTCTTCCGCTATTTCCTCCGCCTGCTTCAACGTAGATACTGCTATATTGAGTATGTAGGGCCAGCTGGCTAGCTCTAGAGGTAGTACAAGAAGTACGATACAGGGTATGGTACAGGGTAGTACATGGTACAGGGTACATACAGGGGGATGAACGAAGGAAGAAGGAAGAAACAAAAACGGGTTTCGCAACGATCATTTTCAAATTGTTGTTTCGTGCTACTTCTCGAAATTTTCTTTCCCATTTAAAAGGCCTATATAATTTGAGAAATCCTTACCAAAAGGAGACAAATTTTGGTGAGTCTCTACCACACATTCCAAGCTAAAACTAACGTCACTCTGCATTCAAGCTGATCACAGCAAGCAGTACAGTACCGAGCTATTGTATGTAATATTATGTAATATCAATATCATCGATGCAATCAACATTCTTGCGCTGCAATCCTTCATCTTGCGACTCTCACAGACTGCGTCAGTTAGCGCAAATTATCACCATATCAACACATTAAGACATCAGCACATCAAGAAATCATCAGAATATAGCGAAGACAAGAATAGACGGAATTCATTTCGTCCTGAGTTTTGCTAAAAGCCACCGACTCAACTTTTTCCTTTCCTATTCAAAATGATCAATGGAATTCGAAATACCATGAGAAGTTTCCGTTCTCACCAAAAAATGATGGGGAGCGGAAGCAGGATCTTCACACTTGGATCAGGGATTGGTTCGGACTCATCCATGATATCTGCCAATGATCGGTTCGGAAAGAATTATATCAGCAGGACATATTGTTCTTATACCTTTTCAACAGTTGGAAAAAGGATTGGAAAGACAAAGGTTAACCAAAAATTCATGATTTCATCGCCATCTCATTTATCGTGTTCCAAATTTACTTCGAAGGAATCAGGAGGAATGGATGACGAATACGGAGAAATGACAGCCGATGGGCATACTTATGTTCATCCTAAACCCTTTGTCCTTGAAAATGGAGATATACTTGAAAATGCACAGTTACGATACATGACATATGGCAGTCTGAACGAAGCCAAGGATAACGTCCTTGTGATATGTCATGCACTCACTGGAAATGCGAGCTTGCACTCTTGGTGGGGTGATCTGCTGGGTCCAGGATTGGCGTTTGATACTGATAAATATTTCATTGTCTGCAGCAATATTCTTGGAAGTTGCTATGGTTCGAGCGGTCCTGCATCATTCAAAAATAGCAACGACAGTAGAGAAAAGTACGGCATGGATTTTCCTGATGTCAGTGTTCAAGACTCGGTAAACTTACAGCTCTACATGTTGAGAGATGACTTGAAATTAAATAGTATCAAGTGCGTGATTGGTGGGTCTTTTGGTGGTATGCAGGCTGTTGAGTATGCTGCACAGGCAGGACATATTAACAGTCCATTTGCGGTAGACGATGAGGATGGCAAGGCTTCCCCTTTTGTTAGGAGCGTCGTGCCAATTGCATGCGGCGCCGCTCATACAGCCTGGCAAATTGCAATGTCAGAAGTACAACGTCAAGCTATTTACATGGATCCCAAGTGGAACAATGGTAAACCCTCTATCGACGACCCCCCACTCAAGGGTCTATCAGTTGCGCGCCAGATTGGAATGATCTCATACAGAACTCCTAAAGGGTATGAAACCAAATTTGGTCGTAACATACGTGACCCTGAGCCAAAATATGGTTCTGGAGCCAAGTGGGAAGTGAAATCGTATTTGGAGTACCAAGGCTTCAAATTTCTTTCAAGGTTCGATCCTATTACCTACTTGAAGCTTACCGAGCAGATGGATACACACGATGTTGGCCGTAATAGGGGAGGTAAAACTAACGCCTTGAGCAGTGTTCGAATTCCTGCCATGGTTCTTGGCATCGACTCTGACATTTTGTACCCTATTCACGATCAAGAGGAGCTTGCCAAGCTTTTTCCCAATGGAGAATTAGCTGTTATCTACAGTGATGCTGGTCATGACGGCTTTCTATTGGAACAAGAACAAGTTGCAGCGCACATTACCGGATTCTTGGGTGCACACGATTAGTCCAACTCTTTGTCATTGTGAGACGGCAAAAGATGCATTAGAATGAGTAATGTAATATTATTTACACGTTTAAGCTCCTTGCATACTACATAGTAATCGTTGTGCATTCACATGCTTTCCTAAACTATTAAAAATACCACGATTTTTCCCTCACCGTTGGACACTAGCTAGACATACCTAATACTTGCATTCAGCAAAAGTTCAGAAGACAATTTCAAAAATTACATAGGTATACTTATACTACTATCAAAATGCCAATACCAAAAACAAAAGAAAGCCCTGCCCTGCCCTGCCCTGGCTGACCTGACCTCACCTTGATACTTCCCGTTTTAATTTAAAAGATCGAGGTAGTCTTGGAGTGGTGCTGGTAACTGGGATTGTGACTGATGTACTGCTTACCCTCCGACTGGGAGTCCGAGAGCGCTCTCTACTCCTACTAGGAGGAAGGAAAGTGCTGTTACTGGTCGAAGGTTGAGAACGAATACGACTAGTCGATGTCTGTGGCCTTCTATTTCTACTCACACTCGAAGATCGAGCCATATTCACACTAGAGGAACGAGACCTTGCACTGGTGCAACTGCTATCATCTTCACGGGCTTCAAAAAATCTTTCTCGACGATTTGGTGTCTGAGTTCTCATCTTTGGAAAGCTTGATTTATGAGGTGTATTCGCCATTACTTCAATCTTCTTTTCGCGATCAGCTTTAAATTGCAATCCTCGATCATAAATCGCTTGTGCTCTTGAGACAGATATTGATCTAACCTGATCAGGGACTTTACCATTGAGTTTCTTAGCGATCTGCTGCCTTATCCTTTTACCCTCCTGTTGATAGTTTTGTGACTTTGCATATAGTCTAGAAACAACCTTGGAGGTATCATGATGTTTTGGTTTCGGGGAGTGATTAAGATGGTACGCTTCCATCTTTGCCTCTTCAATAATGGCTTGCTTTTTCTTTTGAATACCCATCTTGTACAAGCGCTCGTGTGCCTTTTCTCCATTTTTTTCTCGTTGCTTGAGAGGGGTATAAGAGCGAGTTGATAGATTCAATTTGGGTGGTGTGGCATACAGCTCTGCTTGTTTCTTCCTCTGAGCTATAAGACTTCTCTTAATCGCTTGTGCCTGGCCGTCTTGATAAAGACGATCATGGATGCTTTCCCATCTTGACGCACAATACTTTTCCTCGTAGTACGCTTCCAAAACTTCGTCAACTTTGATTTTTTCGCTGAAAGATGAAAATACAGAACGTATGCTTTTCTCATCGTCAAGATGAAGATGTTCCACCCATTTAGAAGGAATCTGGACGTCGGTCAAACCTATTGTTTCCTCGCCACTTCTTCCTCGCTTTGACTGGACCTTCCCAGGATAAAGTTCAGAACGAAAAGTTTGCCCTCTCGTTCCTTCTCTGGTTTCAGTCATATTTTGATCGAAGGCGCTTTTTGCTATTTGGGTTATTCTTTCTTGTATCTAGTTACTTCGCCTCGCGACGATAATAGCGATCTATCGTTAACGAGGTTTATGATGAAATGAAAGTATTTTAAAATATCAAAATGATAGATGAAGATGAAGCATCATCATCATCATCATCATCATCGCCGAAATATTCATTATTTTCGAAATGGCGGGAACATAAAGGCCTCAGCCCAATAGCACCATCCATGATGATCATCTTTTCATCTAAATCTTTTCATCTTTTCATCTTTTCACCTCAAACCAGATCAAGGAAACACCTTATGTTAAAGAGAGTTAACTAAATACCTGCTCAACCCCTCTCTGAATCTATATTACATATTTTACTTGACAATCCCCAAAAGCATGTCGTCGGATCAACCGGGGAAACCTCCAAGCCAAGCAGGTAGATTCAAACCACGCAAACCAGCAACTAGGAAAAGCTCGAGTGTAAGGGCACCTTCTGTAACATCTTCTTCCGTCGCAGGCAGAGCAGGAAGAGGAGACTCTGAGCGTTTAGATAGAGGACGTGAAGGTGGTAGGAGTAGAAGTAGGGGTAGAGGTAAGGGTAGAGGTCGTGGCAGATTTGACGTACCAAAAGGGCAGGTTTTTTTCACAGGGTCTGCTGCTGCATCTAGTACAAATCCAAACAATGCTTCTGGGAATCAAAGGGTACCTTCAAATGAATCAACAAACGAGACTCTTATCAAAGAAGAGGTGGTACACATGCCAGGTATGGGATCATCAACAAATTCAAGGGGCGGTAAGGGATTATCTCAGGTCGGGAAAAACGCGCAAGAAAGAATGTTGCAGTCTGCCCTTGCGAGGTCTGGCGAAGGTGAAGAATTAATTGTTGCAGAAATGGAGGAAGGATCTGGGATCGGAGATGGAAACAAGAAAGTCAGTGCATTGAATAGTGTACCGAAAGACTTTGATGGTCCAAACTTGTTTGCTAATGAAGGTGATGATGATAAGATCGAACTATCTGTAGGTGAATATACATATGATTCTGATTCCAGCACAGACGGAGATGCAAAGCGTGCAAGTTATGTTCTGAGTAATAGAAAAAAAAGAGACGGCCGAACGAATACCCCCATACAACCGCAGCGGCTACCATTCCCGCCCCCTCGGAAACTAGGCTCAGAAAATGTAGAAATTTTGTACAAAAGCCAAGAACAAAAACCAGAGAAAGGCGAAGAAAAGAATACCGAGATCATGGTCGATCCACCGCTCCGATCACCCTTTCTCAATTTGAAAGAAGCGACAGCAGAGCAAAAGAAGGAAGAACAGCTATCGTGGATGATCTTCAAGTTGCCAACGAGATTACCTCGGCTTGCTCCACATTGCACATTAAGCGGTAAAGCAATGAAAAATGAATCTGCAATGGAGACCGATGCTACGGACGCTTCTGATCTCGCATATGCAGGCGTGGACCCAAGCGATCCCCCCATACCAGATGTAGTTGTTTCTTCTACTACTCCTAACTCAAATACACCGGTAGATTCTTCTGCAACAGGCTATGATGATACCCTAAAAGACGCAGCAGCAGGTCGGTATGGTAAAATCGTAATGCATAAGAGCGGCAAGGCCTACCTAATAGTTGGAGGTGCAGATTCAAAAACTCCCCAAGTAAGAATGCTTCTCTCTGAAGGTCTTCCTTGTGGATTTTTGCAACAGGCTGTAGCAATTGATACCAGTCAAGCAACATACGTACCTTTGGGGGAAGTACAGAAGAGTTTAGTCGTAACTCCTGACGTAGAGAGCGCATTTAAGCGGCAGTAAATCTTCTTCCTAGAAACACAACTGCACTTACCCGCTCTTCATCACTGCACCAGATAGCGTTGATAGTAAGATTTATGGAAAGATTCGTTGAATGCTGAAAAATACTATTATACAATTTTTACGCGGATTGTTTAAAAGTAGTGTTCCTTTGCGGATGTATTTAGAATTGGGAAATTTACACGGGTTCTGGCAGATTTAGACACAAAGTTAGAGTCCTATCAGATAAACTAAAATCAGGATTAAAAGGTTGATTTCAAAGAACTCTGAAAGATAAATGCTTCAAATGAGATTCATTATTATTACTATTTATTATTTATGCTGACTTCAGTTCCTTCCCATTATTTAGCGTAGCAGCGCACAAAATTTGCTTCTGTATTTTGTGAGCAGCCGTCATCTTCTCGCAGCCAAGATTTTTTCTCTGACAAGGAAGCAGCCTAAAACAGCCTGCTGGCAAAGATTTAGCTCCACAAAATGGTAATCAACCACCTACTTACTTACAAAGTAAGCAAAGTCGGAAGCTCGCTACAAATTCCGTCCGTCACCTCCCATTCACAAACCGCGCACCACCGCTAGTTGAGACTGACAAGCATAGCACAGCGCCATAGGAAGCAAGTTCTATAGCACTTCTGTATCGTACCACCAAACGAAGATCAGCAGCCCGCCGAATTTGGAATTGGGTCCTCTGTCTGTTGTTCAACAATAACTGATAACTGATAACTTATAACTGACCTCACTTTTTGCTAGCTAGATAGAGCTAAAAAGGTGACACATTGCACTTTAGGCCGCACGTCGATTCCGAAAGATGCCTCTGCCGTATAATCACGAATCCCCGGAAGGAAACAATGATCTCAGAGCAGCTGTGAATCAACTCCAGCAAGAGCGCAACCGTTTTCCAAATCAACATGGAAACAATATGTTGTCACCTCAGCAGCAACACCGCATTTTAGGACCAGGCGTTCTGCGACCCGGACCTGTTGCCCCGAACCATAGCCAGTCGAATGTTACTGCACAACTTATGAATATGATCCAGTCTCCGAGTCCTGCTATACCTCAGGGGTTCAACCCCTATGGTAGGCACCAGGGATCTCACCAAAGTCGATTCCAGTCATATATGGGGCATGGTTATGGTGGAGATATGCAATTCTCGCAAGCCCAGCGTCAAGGAGCCTCTCACCATCCTCAGTTCAGCAATCCGTATGGCGCAAATACCAGCACTCCTGATGAATTACGCAATCGCGCAGCTCAAGTGCAGGCACAAGCTCAAAATGGATACTTTGGTTATGGAGCTCAACGGCACATGGGTCAACCTCAGGGTATGTTGAACAGAGGCCAAAATAATCAGCAATTTCTTCAAGGAAATGGATTTGCACACGACACCACTGCGCCCCATCTTCAATCACAAATGAATATGGGAATGATGCAGGGAAATTCCTCTGGTAGAGGGCAATCACCATTCGAGGGAGATGGGAAACCGAGTTCCGAGGAAATGCAGCAAAACGGTGATAGGGACATGGACAACTCGCAGGTACCTAGTGACATGCATTTACAATGGCCTCCACCTCAGGACAAGCAAGAATACAGTCTCAGTGAGATTATCAACAGCCTAGCTAGTGGAAATCGGCTTTCTCCTGAATCGTCTAGAGGCAGAGGACGTGGGCGTGGTCGTGGGCGTGGTCGCGGTCGAGGAAAAGGTAAAACTATAATGTCTCTCACCAAGACCGGTCCTGATGGAACAATAATTCCAATCCACTCCGCTGTACTAGGAGGAGATGAAGGAGAAAGTCCACCTATCTGGTACTCTGGAAGCGTCGCTTTAGGTCTTGATGAGGATCAATATTGGTTGTCCGAATTGCAGGTCTACCTTCGTTCTAATTTTGCTGAAGCTTTCGGAGCAACTGAATCTGATATTGCAGCCCCAATGCATGGTCGTAATAAACCTATCGCTCTCGGCCAAGTCGGAATTAGATGCATTCATTGCAAGGACCAACCTGCCGCTGATAGAGGCCAGCAAGCCGTATCCTACCCAAGTTTGATTTCTGGCATTTACAACTCAGTGCAGCAGATGTTTCGTCTTCACTTTGACTGTTGCACAAATATGCCAGAAGATGTAAGGATGAAGATAGAGACTCTCAGATCTTCTAGCTCTAGTCGGGGTGGTCGTAAACAGTATTGGGTTGACAGCGCCAAGAGGCTAGGCCTTGTGGACACCCCCCATGGAATTCACTTCGGTCGTGATCCTAGTGGTCCTTTGCCACCTCTTGAGGGACCTAGTGCCAAACCGTCTGGTAGAAAAGGTGTTCCAACCATGGAGGAGAGCTCTGTTGACGAATCAAATGCGGAATCTCCAATTAAGGCTGGAAGCTTACTTTCTCAAGAGCACTCAGATGAGATGAAACGTCAAAAGGAGGAAGCTTACCCACTTGTGCTACCTGAGGATAAACCTCTTATTTCTGATTATCTATTTCTAACTCTAGAGCAGATGGAGCCGTGCAAATTGATGGACGCAGATAGGGTTGGTTGTTATAAAGGGCGTGCAATGGGATTCCGTGGACTTGCGTGCAAGTGGTGTGTGGGACAGGCAGGGTGCGGCAGATACTTTCCTGCGTCAGAAGCGTCCCTTTCTCAAACAACAACTTCTCAAACAATCTTAAATCACGTACGCAACTGCAGGCGATGTCCTGCTGAAATCCGTGAAAATCTTGAGATAATGAAATGCTCAAAAACCGGTCCCAATGGGAAAAAGTTTGATAAGCCAAAGCATGGCGGAAGGAAAGTCTTTTTTCACCGACTTTGGTGCAGAATTCAGGGTGTTCCAATTGACGAATTTGAGAATGTTGAAGCCAAAATTGGTAGACAGAAGGGTGCGAAGAACAAAAACCCCTCTGGTAAAAAGAAGAAGAGAAAGAGATCTTCTAGTTCATCAGGTTCTGATGATGACTCCGAAGACGATGGTGATGAAGACACCGAAACTGAAGACGAAGAGGAGGAACCTCTTTTCAAGAAGAGAAAAAATAAGGCCAAGGTTGTTACACAGGTAACTGTAGAATACGACGAGTCAGCAGATGAAGAGAGTGTTTCACCGGGTGATGATACCAATAGTGTGCATCATGGGTGTGTACCGTTGTGCAAAGAAGATGATACGCAATGGCTTTCTGAGCTACAGTGTTTTGTTCGTTCTAAAATGGTACAGGTATTTAGTGCCAAAAAAGAGGATGTAGAAATGGAAGATGAAGAAATTGTCGAAGGGCAAATTGGAGTGCGTTGTGCCTACTGCGCAATGGTCAGTCCGGACGAGAGGCCTGACGGGCACGCCTATTTTCCGCAATCACTATCAGCTATTTATCAGAACGTTAGTGATTTGCAGAGACGCCACTTCTTAAAATGCAGCGAAATGCCTGACGACGCTAGGAAATCATTTAAATCTCTCAAAGGATTCGCTGCAAAGGCAGAGGGTGAGACTCAACAATACTGGATTGATTCCGCGCGAGAACTTGGAATCGCAGATTACGACGATCAAAATGGGATCAAATTCTACAGAGACCAAATTACATCCAGTGCAGCTGATATCGTTGTGAAAGAAAGGACGAAAGTCAGAAAGAATGCAGCAATTGACAAAAAGTCTCTCGTTCGTCAGACTGACGTGTCGACTGATTATATTTACCTTTTGATTCAGCAAGTGAGGCCATGTCGCTTTAAGAATAGTGATAGGAGAGGAGTCCCAGGATCACGTGGACGCGATAGAGCTCTTGGGTTCCCCGGAATCGCTTGCAAACATTGTTCTTCAAAGAACAATTTTGGACGCTACTTTCCTGTTGCGTCAAAGAGTCTTGCTGATAATACAGCTAACACTATTCAGAGTCACTTGGCAACATGTCCTCGTTGTCCTGAGTCCGTAAAAAGCTCTCTCGTTTACCTTTCTCATCGCGCATCTCTACAGAAAGTTGAACTTGGTGGAGGATGGAAAAGGACCTTCTTTAAGCAAGTTTGGGAGCGCTTACATGTTGAAAGAGCTTGGACAACAAAGAAGTCGAAGGAGGCAGAAGTCGAAAATGACGAAGCCTCGTCTGCGGAAGAGAATAACGAAGAAAGTGGAAACGAAGAAGTAGATGAAATGGTTCAAGCTGCTGCGCAGTGGCTAACTAAACGCGACGCTGAAGTTGAAACATCCATCGCATCAGGAAGTCGCCCTCGTGCCTCTAGGGGAAGAGGTCTTCCAAGCAGAAAACGAAGGGACTCAAACGAAGGCGCTCCTTAAAAGAGCCGAGCTTGGGCAGAGGGCTTTATTTTCATTTAGCAAACAATAGCAAATAAAAATTTCCAAATTAAAAACGGGTAAAAAACATCTTTTTCTTCTGTATGTAAAGTAGTCCATCAAGTTACATTGAGCTCTGTTTCTTTCAAGTAGACTAATAACTAATAAGCAGACTCGACTCCACTCAGTAATTAAGGTTATCCTAATTGGTGAAGTAACCATCATTCTACCAGTCCTTCGACAACATTATTGTCACCAGGTTAACGACTATTAAAGTAACTTTGTGTAGAACCCATCATTTGCAAACTGCATACTACGATAGCAAAGTGGCACTGGGGGTAAATTACCTATGATATAAAGGGCCTGTCACGAGATCTGTGGCTACTGACCTCTACTGACGAATGACAAGCCATCACTAAAACAACGCATTCCAAGCGGCTTGCTCTCTTGGCGACTGGAGCAGTGAATTTCAATTAAGTTTATCCGCTGTCGACGAAGAGAATAACCCCTTTCTTCTTCAACAAATTAAAAACTTTCAATCCTGCGTTGTCTTCTGCGGAGGCCTCCGAAAATAATTGAAATCAATCACACAGGAAGATAATTGTAACTGCGTAAAATATGTGCAGCTACTAGTACTACTACTACTGTATGATAGTGAATTGGTGGTTTTGTGGTCAATAAAAAGATGTGTGGATATTTCCAATTTGATCTCATTTGATGTGTTATTTTTATGATATCTATCTATTTGTCATCATCATCCCTCTCTCTAGATATTATTATTATTTGCCGTGATGCGTTTATGTATCCCTGATGCATCATGGCCAGAGTTGGCGCTCTATCATTACGTGGGGTTAGCAAGGTTTTACAGTGGGGATTTTGCTCGGGACCAGTAGGTACGATACCTACGTAGTGTCATGTTGATGTATTCTTTAACTTAAAAACTGTATCGCTTTAGTCTAGTTCTCGTCACTTGAGTTCAAATCGATGCCTGAAACAAAAACTGAGATGATGGAGAATGGAGAGGTTGCTTCATCTTTGGTGGTGCGCGTATCTTCTGACGACCTCCTGATCTCTCCTGATAGCCATCGGATTGTATCTACCAATCCTCTACGGTTGCTTCAGGTTGCTTCCCTATCTCATTGCAGCCTCTCTCTCTACGACGTAGGTATCACGTATCATCCTCTCTCTTTTATCTATTTCTGTAAAATCCTGTGAAAAAGTGCCCTATTCCAGGAGGGGTGATCCAACTCTGCCGGAAAATAATTACCCGAGTAACCAGCAAAATAAATTCGGCGGCAGGTTTCTGCGTAGAACTTCGTAGGCTCAGTACAAAAAAAGTTACCAATGTTATTTCCGG
>Ga0306864_1000757_pt1 | contig 14340 bp, 10 predicted proteins | sample AntRauTorckE5430_FD_190448 | JGI IMG/M metagenome (GOLD analysis project Ga0306864, IMG submission 190448) | Saline lake microbial communities from Rauer Islands, Antarctica - Metagenome Torckler E5 #430 (v2) (version 2) | ecosystem: Environmental > Aquatic > Non-marine Saline and Alkaline >...
TTCTTCCGATCTGGAGGATAGCCCTGCAGTATTTGGCGTCATGGATTCATGATGTGCATGATGATGGTGTACCTGATGATGTGCATGTGCATGTGCATGGGGATGTACCTGATGAGGATGCACCTGATGTGCGTGTGCATGTGCATGACCGGAATGTGATTCCATGGTAGCTAGCGCTTCCGTTTCAGTAATATCAATGGCAAGATCAGCCGCAGCTTTTTCTTCGCCAGTGGCAACTTGCACAGGTGAGATGACATCATTAATGACAATTCCAGCTTGTACACATCTCTGCCTAAGAATTTGATTTTCAGCAACAAGTTGTGATTTTTGCGTTTCACTCATGGCGAGTGCGGATTGATAGTTTGAGAGCTGCGTTCCATCATCCATATTATTTGCTTCATGATGAATAAGATCAGAAACATCAGTTCCACCGGTGACAGCAAGATGATTTTTATCCTTGAGGAGGAGCAGATTATGCTCATTGATAACTTGTGCGAGTTGGAGGTTAACATCATTATTTGTTTGTTTGAGCGAAAGTATTTCTTTTTGAAGCGAATCAATGATGATATTGGATTGATGTAGATCATGGTGTTCATCTTGTTGCTGCTGACATTCCAATGCGGCTTCCATGTCGACTTGTACTTGTTGCAGATCTTGGTCAATATTGAGGGAGGGGTCGAGCGGAGCAGGTGAATGCTGGAGCTCTACTAGTCCATGCTGATGATTGCAATTATTTTCATCCTCTGCCGCCTTGATGATTGCATCGACAGTGATTTGGGATTCCTCGGCAAGATTGGTATCCTCAATGTGTTCTTCTTCTTGTTGGTGTTGATCAATATCGTGGGCATCATGAAAGCCTGCATCCTCATCATCGTTACTGGTACTACCTAGACCAACATGATCATGATCATCATTATTATCAATAGCAGCATCATCATGAGCTGTAGGGTCAGCAGTCATTTCCATGATGTTGACTTCAGGGAGGGTTGACATTTTAGTATGTCCTGGATTGTGAATATAATGACTAATAATAACACGGAAAAGAGCGGTGGCCGGCGGTATGTACAACATAGTAGATCGATTGATACCATGAGATGGGATAGTAATACAAGCAGTAAGCAATGTGCGGTAAGGAATGAGCAATGATCAGTAATAATAAACAAGATAGGATGGTGAGTTTGAAATTTAAAAAATAATTTGAATTGAACGAGCAGGACAATTGACAGTTAGCAAGCTACAAGCAGCATCAGCAGTGCACTACTGCTGAATAATCAGTCATTCGTGCTGGAATGGTATGGTAACGGTGATAGTAATAATAGAGATACCGATGATAGCCATTTCATCGATATCTTGTCCTCCGTTGAACCATCATCATCATCATCATCATCATCAGTCACAGTTGATCATGAGAATCACGCAAGATGGCAAGGCACTATAACTAAAGGACTCGGCTTCTCTAGTAGCCAGATATTAAAGCCAGCACCTTGATCGCTTTGCCACCACGCAACCGATCGCAATTGCACCATAATATGATATGGTACGATACAATACAATGATGATTCGATACTATTATTCGATATAGTAGAGGTGGAGACAGACAGACCATCCAATCACGCAATCGTGCAGTATACATTGTACAGCACACGACCGCACCAATCAATTCAATCCTTGCTTCATCTCAATCAATTCAATCAATGCAATAATCAATTCAATCCCAACTCAGATTACTCACCTCTCACTCTTTTCCTGATTCAAAATTCAGGTTTGGATTCTTGCACGGATTGTCTCTTCCTCTCCACTACTCTTCTTTCTGTGTTGTGTGGTTGTGACAGAAACAAAAAATAGGGGCGGAATGGAAGAAAGGGAGGATCCATCGATCCTGATCGATCCGTCCGTGGCATCTGCTACTCATCACTACGAATGAGTGGTACGACGGACGATCCACCACCGTGTCGTCATCAATATTTATGATTTAATATCTTGTGAAAATTTCATATGTATGGGAATAAGTACAATTTAGCTCTATTGTAAATAACTTCCAACAGGTGGTCGTCGGTTGTGGTGGTGTTTGGTGGCGTGGAAAGTAAGGGGGGTGATGACGGAGTAACTAATTAAAAACTATGTGAATTATTTTTGTGAGATTAAAAAGATATTATGATGTTGTATTTTACATTTTACTATGTTGTTCTATCGTATCAGTGATAGATTAGATGATGATAGAGGGCTTTGCAACAACATTACAATATTGTTCAATCATAATATCATAGCATCATAACATCATATACCCGTTACATTTAATACCACAACACAATACAACTTTCATAATGTTCCGCGGCAAGAAGAAATTGGATGGGAATAATCATGACGATGGCAGAGATAGTAACAACAAGAACAAACGAGATTCCCCATCCCGCAAGAAAGGAATGTTACGCAGAAAACCATCAGCACAAGCGAATTATAGCAACAGGCATGATACCAATGGCGCTAATGTCAATAGCAATAGCAATGATGATGATGATGATGATGATGATGAATACGACAACCCATTCCTAAAAAAGACATACAAACCCTCGAACAACAGGGACAACCAATCAAGTCCCAATTCAAAGCCCAGCAACAGTAATGACAACAGCAATAGTAACAGCAACAGCAACGACAATAATGACATATTTCCAGCTGAGACTTCCAATCGCCTGGATCGCAAACAGAAAGCAGTTGCCAAAGCTTCCAACGTCAAATCTTTGTCTCCTTCGGATGCTTTCAAACCATTGCTGCCAACCAATAGTCATTACAATGACACATATAACAGCAACAACAACACCAACAACGACAGCAGCAGCAACAACAACAAAAATAGTTCCGGGGCAAACCGATTCACCAGAAAAGATAAAGATGCAAAGAAGAACGCACTCCACCGACAGAAACAAAAACAACACAAGAAAGTTCAAAAGGCAAGAACCCCCAAACCGCCCAAAATCAAGAAATATGCCCTCCGTGATCCCAATGATTCCAATGCTGTCTCGGAACTGGTTACTTATATCGTTCCGAAAAAGTCATCGCCTGATCAAGTGCGTCCTATGGACCCCACCTCATTCCTCAATAATGACAGTGGCAATGATTATCACAATTACAATGCTGGTAACGGTAACGGAAACACCAACGGTAGTGGAATTGATCAAGGCAATGGCAACAATACTAGACATGACAAACGAAACTTTCACAACGAATGTCTCCTCGCGCTACGAGTCAACAAATTTGAAGTCATGGATCAAGCTGGGAAACCTACCACAACATCCACATCCATGAACCTCAAAGATGATACCAACAGTAATATTAACTCTATAGATGCTGCTGCTGCTACTGCTGCTGGAACACATGGACAAGGAAATGTTGATGCATCCGATCTTTCGGTACAAGTCAGTGTATCAGGTGGATTCCGCAAGAACATGCATTCCATCAACCCCAAGAATAAGAACAAACTCAGGTATGCATGTATCACCAGATCGACTAATGCAAGGGTGTTAGTTGCAACACATTCATCGGGAGGAGTCATGATCAATGGAGTTCTATTGGATGATGAATATGCATATGGACTCAGTGACAAGGAACATAATCACGACTATCCTTCCAGTGATGAGGAAAGTCAAGCTGGAGGATCCAGTTCAGATGAAGATAATGATGCTGCCAATGACGACTATTCATTATTGTACAATCCTGAAAATCAACGGCTTAAGAATGGAGATGAAGATGGGATTCTATTAGATGATAAAACGCCTTCTCCCGCCAAACGCAAGAGTCTCAATTCCAAAGCACGGTCTCGCAAAAGAAATGATGATGTACCACCAGAAAAAGAACAATCGTCCTTTCCTTCCTTGGTCCTTCTTGCGATTCAGTCAGATGGAAGTAGACCAGATGTGAGACAAATTCTTGATCTTGATCAACTAGTTGCGATTGAAAGTGTTGCAAACAAGGGACTGGTGAAACTCATTTTCCTAAATGGTATCATTGTAGAATTGGACTGTGATGTGGAGGATCCCCATGTGCATACACATGTGCATGCACGTACCCATGGGCATTCCGACGATGAATTATTTTTGGAAAAGAATCGATTTTTGTGGTCTCTTTTGCAGATTCATGCCATCCTGTGTACTTCTGTCGTTGAACGGAATTTGAGAATGGCAAATAAAGCATCAACCACGTCAGGTACAGCCATTTCCCGTGTTCATGCTGCTACTGCTTTGCCTCAACTGACCATGCGCAATGTGGATAGGGCAGAATTGCAATATATTTCTACCGTTAATGGATTCCTTTCCAGTAATCCTATTTTGTGTGCTTTACTTGAGAGACAGAGAAATCTCGCTGTTGGGTTAGAGAAAAAAGATATGGCTGGCGTTAAGCATAGTGTTGTGAGAAATAGGGGTACGCCAGGTGACATGGAAGAAAAAGATAATGGTGTAGAGGTAGATGGAATTGCTTATGATATGATCATGGGAAATTTCAACAAATTGGCATTGTTCACGAGCGAAGAGGAGAAGAACGATGCAGAGGAGGTGCTGAACTCTACAATTCTGCAAGAAAAGACTACTATTCAAAGTGGTGGAAGCGTAAGCGCAATTGCAGGTGAAATTGCTGACGGGCAAGAGAAGACAGGGGAAAGACTGAAAATAGATGACATTGATACTGCAGAGACGCTGACCCAATTGCTACAAAAGCGCATGCGTGATTTGGAAGCAGAGACTTGCCGTCGACTCATTGCGTGGGAAGATGAAAAGAAGTTTTCGGTCAATGGAATTGCGCAAGCGAATCGTGACATGCCGGAGGCGCAGAGTCTATCAAGTTTATTCCAGACGCTGGATAATTTGGATAAAGAACTTGAGGACATGGAAGAATGGTTGTCTGACAAGGCTGCTGCTATCAAACCTTTGACGGATGATTGTCGTGAAGTAGAAGAAGTCAATAGACAACTGGAACAACAGCAATACTCATACGAGTTGCTATCCATTGAGCTCGGCCGCCTTCTGGATGGTTTAGAAGTTGACCCTGTCGTTCAAGAGATACTCGAGAAGCCTTCGTCGAAAATTGTTTACCTAGACAATGGCGGTGTCGACATTAAGAGAAGCGAAGCTGGTGTTGAAGAGATTTACAACGCAGCGAAAGAATTGAAAAACACTTTTGATAAGGTAGAAGAAGAGGGAGGAGTACACTTGCGTGCAGTCAGTGAACGTGTTGAAGGTCTTTTGGATGTCTCAAATCACTTTTGTCAAGCTGTTGCTGAAATCATTGTTGCAGTCATGAGGCAAACTATAATCGAAGTCAGCAGCAATGCCGATTCAAAGGATGATAAGAGTGCATCGCATACTGGTATTGCAAAATCCATCCGCAGTGTATGTATATTTCCAGTATCGATATGCCCATTTTTTTCTTTTTCAATTCAGTGTCTCACATTTATTATTATTTCCCCCTGTTCTTTTGAACAGACTCAACGCCAGTTCCAGTCATCATTGCTCGCGTACATAAAACTTATAGAGATTCTAGCTCTCTTGAAACCCAGTATGCTACCCTCTGTGAGAGATGCCTATGCCAACCTAGTGTCTGAGGGTATTTTGAGCAAGAAGCGATTGAAGAGCTACTTTATGTCGTTGCCTGGAAAGAGCTCTGTAAACATGGACATGTACACAGTCGATCTCAGTGCTTATCCTCCAGTTGCATTGCGATCATCTCCCACGCATGATCCTAATAGCTCATTCATGAAACCAGTTCAAGCTAAGGATGTTGAAACTGCCCTTTCTGAATTATTACCTGTGGTGCGTAATTGATATCATGCACTTTCATGAACCTTTTCCCTCGAATACTTTTTTTAATACTTTATCTTATTTCATTTTTCGCCTTGTAGATTGCGAGAGAGGCTTACTTCACTGCGGCTCTATTTGGTTTGAGCGCCAAGCACCTCAGCGGTCGTGAGAAGAAGAAGAATTTCGAATCTGCAAAGAAAAGCGTAGACTTTTCCTCAAAACATTTCAAGTACTACATCAAACGTATATGTGGCATTGCGTCAGAAGCAGATGCAGAAGGCAAGAAGGTATTCGCTGATCCGCTCCTTTCGCTCGTATCCAGCATTCTACTGAACGAGGCTATGGATAACTACATTGATCGACAGAAAAAGGGAGGGGATCATTCTCTATCATTGGCCTACGTTCGCGCAACTATCCTTGATCTTCGAAAGCGAGTCGACAGGCAGTGGGTTGCTTGGATTGAGGAACAGATTAAATGGATTCAAGCAAGTCCCGGTGTTCCTCTAAACGGCAAGAGAGCTGGAGTATTCACAACATTTGCGCGATTCCCCTCTTATTTGGACCATGTATTGATTTGCTGCAAAGCAGGAAGGCCAGCGGACCACGTTCCGAACCTATCGAGAATCAAGGTTATTGCATATTATCTTCAGAAGCTTGCTGCCGCCTTATTCAATAGCTTGCATAAGTGTTCAGAACGCGAAACTACTGATCAGCAGTACGCAGCTAATGTAATGCGTATGGAAAATTCCTACTTTTTCACACAAACAATAAAACAGCGTGGGTCTGAGCTCACTGAATTATTCCAAAAACAAATAACGGCGGCAAGTTCAATTTGCAAACAGAGCACTGATGCCTATCTTGGCTTTATGATCAAAAGAGAATTCAAGTCTCTGCATACTTTATTTGCTAGTATTTCTCGTATCCGAAGAGAAGTTGGCGATGCTGACGTTCCTATCCATGTCCCAAGGTCTACGTTTGAGAAAACTCTTTCAAAGGAATGTAACAGAGATGTATTGAAGGATAAAATTGGTGCAATCTATTATAGAATGGAAAAACACTTATCAGAGGCTGGAGGGCTCTTGCCTGTAGGATGGAAGGCTCTTGTGAAAGTATTATATGAGTGGTTTGGGAGATGGGAGAAATTGAGCTCACAGTGTTACAAGTTTTCACTCGAACCAAGTGCAAGTGATGTAGTCCGTATTGCAAAACAAGCTGCGGGAATTAGTGCCAAGAAGATCAACGAAGAGAAACAAAAGGCTAGTGCGGCACAAGGATAGGGAGGGGCACTGCACCGCAAATTTGTGGCAATGTACTAACACTGAGAAATTAAAGTAATGACTATTAACTATCAAATAATCTACATATTACATAATGACTTGGACCGTTCATACGAATTTAAAGTTTGTCTAAAACAAAAATGTCACACTTTCATGTCTAGAATGGAGATATTCTCTGTTCTGCTGTCCCCAAAAGTTTCTCCCCTCAAGTTTTTAAACATTGCATTGTAATCTACCCCGCAAAGTATGACGATACCTCGTGCAACTGGTATGATGTATGATATTTGATGGCAAGCCAAAGGAAAGAGGCGCATCGGAGGGTCTGTGAACTCCAGTAGACAGCTAGAATATGCATGGTCAATGCTCACTAATCCAAATATCTCATAGTGTACACCACAAGTTTTCAAAACGACATCAATTATTTAGAACTCCTTGTTCAATTCTGCTTCTTCTAGTTTCTGTCAAAGTGAAATTTTGTCTATCTGAGCTTATTAAAAGAAAGTGGACATACACAGCCAAGATCATTGAAGAAAATGAGAGGATTCCAATAGCGAAACCCTCTTCTTTACTTCTTCTTTATTCCCTTGTTGTGATCACTCCACAGTACCTAGAAACTTGAATCTGTGAATGTATGCACATGCAAATTCATTGGGGCAATCACTAAGTGTCTTTGTCTCGTCAGCATCTGCTCAAGACCTTCCCATCAGTCACCTCATCACCATTCCATGGGTTACTCTGTGTGAATTCTAGAATTTGATGGCAAAATTTCCAAGATAATCTTCTCTTGCTACCTCTTCCAAGTTTCTTGACGCAGAGATTAGGCTTCTACCTTCTTTGGTGTCCGCGTTGAAGTCCTTGATTTCTATCTTACTAGCTTTCTTCTACACGAATGATAAACGGCTGGCAATATCTAGTAACTTGATTTTGAACATGATTCACAATATTCTCCAAGCCATCTTCATTCGCCGTCGATACTTCCACAATAAATGACGAGTCAATAATGTAATTATCGTAACCGATGTAATTATCACATTTCCTTTTCCTCGTAACCTTCTCATTCATCCTTCGAAAGGACAGCATGGCAGGCACTCCCAATTTAATATATCCTGGCCAGACATAGTTATCAAAATAGTTTGTCAGGTCATCAAGTTCACTATTGCTTCGCGACCGCCTACGTAACCTCCTGCGCCTGCATACATCCCTGGGGCAGTCGATGAGAACTGTAAATAGTTTTACATGGGAACCATTGTAAGTCTCAATGTTGTGGAACATATCTGCAGCTGCTCCAAGCATATGACCCTCTACAATGATTATCCTCTCGTCGTCACAACCAGCGATGTTTTCTTCTTTGTTCTGACAGTCTAGTTTATTGCCATTGTCATTAATAAAGCTTTGGATATGTGCTTTCATTTGATGCCAATCAATGCCCTGGTGGCCTTCATAGGATAAATCGTTTCTTTCATTGTATGGCTTGAAGGGCATGGCAAAGTAGTCATCTTGGTGTATTAACATGGAAATCACTCTTTTTCCTGGGCAAGATGAGCGTTTCATCTCTATTCGAAGTCTATTTGCAAGAGTAGATTTTCCGCTGCCCGATGCTCCTGTGATTAGAATCACTGTTATCATTCCAATTCCGATTTCAATGTGAATTCCAATTGCAAATTTATACGAATACGAAATAGGAAATAGGCAAATAGAAATACGAGAGCAGCAGTGCTCAGTTACAACAACAGTAGTAGTACAGAGTACAGAGTGCACCTGTTTTTTTGTAAATGGTCCTAAATGGTCCGACTTAATTTTTAAGGCAGATAACGGTTAAATAACCATTGCCTACTTTAAATTTTAGGGTCCTCCTCCTCCTCCTCCGTGTCTGATTGGGCTAGGAGGCTCTCAACGGACAGAGTGACACAATTCACAATTTTTGGCGACAAAGTGAAAGTGCGGCCCGCGTGTTTTATCACATGAACATTTACATGCAAAATACAAAATACTCCATTCTCCATTCGCCTTGATCCTATCACCATTATCTCTTCTTTCAACATACCAGTGTGTTTCTACATAATCCGATAGGTCCCAGCATACCTTGCCACAAATAAAGCCTTGAAAAGAACTCGATTACTTAACTTATATCTACAACCACAACGTAAACCATGAAGGACGCACACGCAGCAACATCACAAGAGGAGCTCAACAACGGCTTTAGACTAAATTCTTCAGATGCCGCCATGAGCAGGCTCCTTTCGAAAGCTGAGCCTGTCGAGACGAATGGAAGTGATCGTCACTTGACTAGCTATACTACTCGCATCTCCAAGTATTCAATACAATTTCAGGGATGTCACACCATCAAGCACTATAATAAAGATGCAGTAGATGACGACGACGTGCGAATTTCCACCAAGCGTCTTGTCAGGTTTCGCCTTGTGCCCTTCAATAAATGCGATGTCTACAACCCCTGGACGGACGCATCCACCATTCAGAAGGCAAAGTCCCTCCTCGGCAAGGCAGATTATGGTGATTATATTGTCGACATGTCCGCCTTTGTTGAGGCGTACCTTCAGACCAAACAGGGAGACGATGATTCTGTATACTATGGCGGGAGAAGGCTTTCCGATGATGCTGTTGCCGACGACGCTGTTGCTGATGATGGAAATGCCAACGGCGACGATGCCTATAATGCGTTCGATATCAGCGATTACACGCAATGTGCTGCTTTTAATTTTGGCAGTGACGATGACTCTCAATATTACCTCGGCCCTTACTGTGCAGACCAGGGAGGAGAGATTAAGCTGAATCTCTTCACGGATGATTCTTGCACAATTCAGGCAAAATGCAACGGTGGGGCTACCCGTGGAGCCAACTGTTATACTGATTCTACTGGAATGACAATTCCATATACCTCTGAGTCGATCGTGGATGATCCGTGCGTCCCATGCTCTGAGAACTACAGCTATCTTCAGTCAGCACCGGAAGGAGAGATTGATATGACGTCTTATGATTTTGGATATGCACGTGAAGCTTGTTCTACCTTGTATGATTTGTCTGGAAAGTGTGAGCAATATATGAAAAACGGTAAATACGACAATGGATGCTCTTACATGAAGGGAGTCAAGATTGGAATGTCAAGTGAGGGATATGCAACTGGAGTCAAGAGAAGCCTTGGCGCTGACGTTGCCATGGGAGCACTTGCGATTATGGTTACTTTCCTCGGAATGTATATTTACTACTTGAGGTATGCTCTGAAGAAGGTTGATAGCAAGCACTATAGAAAAGACTTTTATGTCTCGTCTAGACTCAGTTAAGAAGACAATTCTTGATCTGGTGTCTAGTATTAGATGATGCAAACAAAGCTTAAAAAAGAAGATCATTTACTGTATTGCGGAGTTCTTGTCAAGAGGTTCGCGTGTGTGAGAGAAGGAGGGATTTTCCGAAGTGGGCCATATATTTATATACAGGATGAATAAATGTAGACAGTGTATTTATGTATGTAGGTACAAGTTACTTTGATGCTCTTTTTTAGAATATCAGATTGTAGGACTAAAAAGATGATTCATGTCAAAAGGATTTTGTGAAAGTCTTGAATAATAAACGTTTTCCATTTTAATTGATTGCATTTACTTACCTACATAGGTAATTTGTTGTCTATTAATTGGTAAAGCATTGGTTGTGTTAATGCAGGTCAGCTCTAGAGGTCACTTTTGATAGGGTGTGAATGACATATCACCCCTATAGCACGGGCGTGTGCCCCGGGCATGCGCGCGCATGCCCAAATCTATTATTATTTATTATCCATCATCCATCATCCATCATCCCTGAATCATCATCATCAGGACAACAACAACAACAACTAGAGATAGCATGATAGTATGTATCGTATGGTATCTCTAGGTAAGTAGGTATGATAGTATGGTAGTAAACAGTAAACATGAGCCTTATTTCTTCCAATGACGACGATCGTCCAAATCAAAGGCTATTTTTGGCGCATCTCTCAGATTCATTTTTGTGCTTTTGGACTGTTTTGGAATAATTTTCTCCTTTAATTCACGGAAGATGGAAGATGTCTCTTTTAGATATTTAGCACTCACACCAAGCTCACACATCCTATGACACATCATAACATATAACATATATAATAACATATTATTATAACACAACTCATTTAACAGCGCCGCGCCTCCCATCCGATCCGATCAGACCCAAATTTAATTCTTCATGGATCCACCTACCGAAGATGAAGTTAAAATCCAGGCCGAGGCCGAGACAAGAAAGCCTGATCTTCAAGATGACGCAAGCAACACTGAAAGGCCCACAATGCCCTCATCGCCGCCTCCTACAGTAGTCGAAGATGATGCAAAAGAAGAGGAGCATCCAAAACCGCAAACAGACCTACTTGAAGAAGGAGAAGAGGCTGCACTTGATACTGACGTCACGGATGATGCGAAGGATGACCAGGACAAGTCTCCAGCTTCAGCTCCAGCTGAAGGAACCCTACTAAGAGACACGAAGGACCCTCAGTCGATGGAAGAACGCAGAATACAATTCCTAGAACTAAGGTCTTACGAAGCCAAACGTCGCTCTGTCTATACAGCTAAAATGAAGTCCACAGATCTTTACTGGCGCGCATTCCGTGATATGTTGTCCAAGGCATATGAAGAAACCGACCGCGCAGAGAACTTGGTGCGTGGTACACTCGCTGCTAATGAAGCATATGCCACATTCTTAAATGCTGCTGCGGAGGACAGGCTTGACCATGCGGGGCACCCTGTTGATAAGCGTCGTGGGCAGAGGCTCAAGGCTGATCGAATGCAGAAATACAGTAGTCTTGGAGGAGGAGGGATGTTACTTGGCATGTCTGCTGAGCAAGACAGGCAGAAAGTTGAAACCCAGAAAGCACAGGATACAGCAGACCAGAGGGGAATGGCCGTAAGCAATGTTTCATTTGATGGATTACCTGAAAATAGTATGTTGAACTCTCTCATTCACAGTCAACTTGAAATGGCACTTGTCATGAACGCAAATATTAGCTTCATCAAGGATGTTGCTCTGGAAAAAATGCACGCCTTGAGAAAGGAACTTGAGGCTGAAGTCACTGTTATGGGGGCACTCGGAGATGCCACCATGGTAGAATTGAAAAAGGCAGAAGAGGATGTCCAAAAAGCATGGGGTAAGTGACTGCAATCTTATTCTTTGAACTGCATTTTTATTCATTGCTCATGCCATGATTTCTCACACCACTCTAATGTCTTTTACTCTTTTCATCGGTCTAATTTATAGCTGCATATTACAATCTTGCAGCGCTTGTCGATATGGATAAAGATTCCCCAAGAATCCAGAAGGCAGCTGGAAAAGGAATGAACCCCAATGCAATCACTGACGTATGGCTCTTGGAAATGCACTATCGCATGGCTGTTGCATACCTTACTACTGTCTGGGAAAAATCATCCAGCGAATTGTCAAACTTGTTTGCAGGAACAAAAGAGATGGAGTGCAATCGCCGATTCCGTCTCCAAGGACTACTGACCTTGTTTATGGAAAGAGCAGAGAGGATGTGGTCCGGCATCCCCCCACTTTTAAAACCTGTTATGGAAGATTTGGCTGGCGAACCCACACAAATCAAGGTACTTGAACAGGATGTCGCTGAAAAGATTCGAGCTAAGGCACAGGAATTGCAGAAGATGGACGAGGCTATCCTTACCATTGATCCTTTGAACGGTCCTGGGCTGGCGGGTGTTCCAGAACCAGATGATAATTTTGAACTGCAATCTCCTCTCATGAGTGACCTGCTTTGCAAAGTGGAGGTCATTTGGAGAAAGAGTGATAAAATTATGAGCGTATGGAAGCCTTGTTTGGCTGTGACTACGTCAGACTGTTATCTCCATTTGTTTGAGATTCCTGCTAATGGAAATGTTCAGACTGGCACTGCACCAGAGGTAGCGTTTCAGACTCTTGTACCTCCTGTCGAGGTTCCCACGGAAGATGCCATTGTTGATGGTGTTATGCCGAAAGCTGGGAGATCATGGTTTCATGATTTGGTGCCCGGATCATCACTTGACTTGAAGAATTCTAACATTTCTTTCAACGAGCAAAAGGGCAATTCGACATTTGAGATTACAGAAACATTGGCACCGTCTGGATTCTCCAAAATCAGCAAGAATGTGAAGAGGAGAAAGTTTTCGTTGAGGTTATTTTCTAGTCAGCATATGGTTGAGTGGCTTCTTGCATTGCGCGCACTTGGTACAGAGTAAAATTGTCTTTCTTCATTTGTCTAATCATAAAGAAGATGGTTATCATTGAACGTCAAATATTGTGAAAAGTCAACAAATTGTGGATACTACAGAAGGCATTTAATCTGCCGTGCACTATATTCAGAACACCTTTTTGTGTCTCGACACATTTATAAAATGCCTAGACTGTTGATTACCCTAAACCCCAACTTTTGAACACTCCTGGAAATCTGAGACTATTGAAATTAGAGTTTGCTTGCAAGGCTGTTACACAAGCAGAGTGTCATTCATCTCGACACAATATTAAATATTCATGTAATAAAAACAGAATACTTTGAATCACACGACCATTGTGTTAGTTATGATGCATGAATTACCAGTGCACTACAATACTGAAGAATCGCATTGCCTTTGGAAACGAAAGAAGCAGCACTTTGGCGCGTATCATTAGGAATAGTGAATAGACAAATGTGTTATCAATGAATTATTGATCGCTGGCGAAAGAGAGATTTCTAATTTATGTACCATAACATCCATCTGGCGGTGGATGTATTATATTTGTGTTGGTTTCTTATCTATTTTCACATTCCGTGACAACAGCTCTAAACACTTCCTCGCACATAGCAGAGATTGATTTCATCCCGCTGCACCGAAGCAGATTTTCTTGTATATAAGTTCGAAAGGAATTAAATTATTAAGTACCGGTACATACAATACGACGGCGGCGTCCTCATTATATATTATATTAATACGATAAATGCTACTTAAGTAATAATAAGGAACAGCCGATATCATTTTAATATAGCAACAAAATTCGTACGCCCTACAAATTTACAGACTTGATTGTGAGCATGCGTGTGTGTCCCACCTAGAATTTAGCAAGAAGATCAGTCATTCTAATGACAGCGAATTTCTCGTCATCGATTCCAACTTCCTGCAGCAAAGTCCCGAAATTTGACCATGTCTCCAGGTACAACATCCATTTCCATCAATTCACCATTAAAGGCATATCTTCCAGGACCAACTTTCAATACCTCTCCAACGCTAGAG
>Ga0306864_1000758_pt1 | contig 14337 bp, 14 predicted proteins | sample AntRauTorckE5430_FD_190448 | JGI IMG/M metagenome (GOLD analysis project Ga0306864, IMG submission 190448) | Saline lake microbial communities from Rauer Islands, Antarctica - Metagenome Torckler E5 #430 (v2) (version 2) | ecosystem: Environmental > Aquatic > Non-marine Saline and Alkaline >...
GTATTGTGAGTGCTCACATCATTCGTTGCGGCTTTGCTTTTGCCCGCAACCTTTGTACTTACCCACTAAATTACCTTACCTTAATCCGCAAGAGAAAACCACTAGCGCATGAACGATTTCTTCAACCTCCTCGGCGACTTTTTCCAGAACCGTCCGCTTACCAACGAAGAGCAAATTTTGCTGGCTATTCTAGGTATTCTGATCCTCGCCGTTGGTGTGATCATTGGTTGGATCATCCAGGGGCTCACGACCCGGAGGTATAAAAAAGAGTTGTTGCTGTTGCGCAAAGACCGCGACGAATTCGAAACCCGCTACCGGGCGGGCGAAGCGAAGCAAAAGGCCCTGGCTAAAGAACTGGAGGCGGTCAGCCGTGAAAAGGTCAATGCGCTGGACCGTATTCAGGGCTTACAGGGTGAAATTTCCTCGCGCGACGTGCAGGTAGAACAATTGCGCCAGATCAACGACGAACTTAACGTTACCAACCAAAGCTACGCCAGCACGATCGACGCGCTGAACGACCAGGTGGCCGAGCTAAAGACCCAAAACGAACAATTACTAGAACGTGCTGATGCGGTAGTGCTTACGATGATAAATCAGGGCGCAGTTCCCGAGACAAGCGTCGGGGGCATACTGCCTTTGGGCGATGGCGCAGGTGCAGGGAGCGGGCAAGAGAGCAATGAGAACCTCAACGCTTACATCGCCTCTTCCGAAACCCGTTTTCAGGAACTGGAAGCCCAGCTCCGTGCCATGAACGATGAAAGCCGGGATATACTTTCCCGGAGAGGCGTAGCTCCAGCCAATCCGTACACCAGCCACCAACCCGTCGTCAATCAGGATTTATCCGGTTCAACTGAGCCGCTCGTCATCCGTGCTGATACTACTGAGTCAGGTGCCCGGACCGGAATGCAGGGAGCAACCGAAGTAATCGTACAAACGACGCCCTCCATCCATATACCTAACATTTCCTCCGAAGAAGTGCCCGGGGCGGATGACCTCACGCTGATTGATAACATCGGTCCCTTCCTACAGGGCAAACTCAATGAAGCCGATATCTACAGCTACAAACAGATCGCCAGCTGGAAGGAAGCTGACATCGTGACCTACACCAACCTCATCGGCTACATCCCCGGCATCATCCAGCGCGACGACTGGGTAGGCCAGGCTAGAGGCCTCGCCATGAGCGAAGCTGCCCACCAACGGGAAAACGAAGGAGAGCTTACTTTCGCCAACAGCTCCTCCCGTACGAAGATGGACGACGCTGAAGACAACCTTAAAGTCGTGGAGGGCATTGGCCCAAAAATTGAATCCATCCTCAAAGCCAGTGGCATCAGAAGCCTCGGAGTCCTGGCCGATACTTCCACCGAGCGCCTCCGGGAAATTATGGAAGACGCCGGCTCCCGATTCAAATCCCAAGACCCAAAAACCTGGGCCGTACAAGCAGGGCTAGCCGCTGATGGTAAAATGGCCGAACTGAAAGCCTGGCAGGGAGAGTTGAAGGGTGGCAAATAAAGTATGACTACTGCCTTCCTTAGGTAACGGTGTTTTTACCTTTCCTTGCATCCTGCGTACGCGCCACATTCGTCTTTCACGCTTTTTGTGATAAAAACGTTAGACCTGGCCGAAAACCCTCGACCTAATTGAATTGTCTTACTGTGACAAGATAATTACAAAGAGCTATGGCAAATCAGCAATTGTGGTACTTAGAGAACATCGATCTCCAGAATATCTTCTGCCCAAAAAAGATGGGCAACACCCTGGCCATGGAAGACACCCACTTCTCCATTGAGCCCAATCAGTACGTTTATCTACCGGATGAGCCCGCCCAAAAAATATTCTTGATTACTCAAGGCAGAATTAAAATTGGTACTTATGACATGTCCGGTAAGGAAGTGACCAAGGCAATTCTTTCCCCCGGAGAAGTCTTTGGCGAACTCGCATTAATCTCCGAAGGAACCCGCCGGGATTTCGCATACAGCCTTGAAGAAACGGCCCTCTGCGTCCTTGAAAAAGAAGACCTGGGGCAGATGCTGCGGGAACGCAACGAGGTTCAAATTTTCTTTATGCGCCTTATCGGTGACCGTACCCTGAAGCTAGAGCAACGGCTTGAAAATCTAATGTTTAAGACCAGCCGCTGCCGGATTACCGAATTCCTGCACCAGCTGGCTGAAACCCGCGGCCGCACCGTCGGCTACGAGCGGGAAGTACGCGATATGCTTACCCACAAAGAAATTGCTGACCTGACCGGTACGAGCCGCCAAACGGTCAATACCGTACTCAACGATCTCCGCCGCCAGAACATCCTTACGTTTGACCGTAAGCGAATGTTGGTGCGGGATATGGGGTTGTTAGCTAGAGGCTAGCAACTAGTTCTCTAGTTGCTAGCCTCTGCCTCTAAAGTACGCTGTATTGCACAAAATCCGCCTTCTCCGGATAATCCGTAGTAAAGTGCAATCCCCGACTCTCATGCCGGAGGTTAGCGGCCTTGGTAATTAAGTAGCCAATGGTAATCAGGTTACGTAGTTCACAGAGCTGGATACTGACCAAAGTATTCTTGTACAAGTCTTCCGTTTCGTCAGACAGGAGTTCCAAACGCTTGCGCGCGCGCTCCAGGCGGACGTCGCTGCGAACAATGCCTACGTAACTGGACATCACCTCCTTCAGTTCTTTCGTGCTCTGCGTGATGAGTACCTGCTCCTTCGGCTTGGCCGTGGCGGTCCGGTTCCAGCGAGGGATATCTTCGCGCAGGGAAGTATTGTCCACATTGGCGGCGATGGCGTGCGCGATGCGGTGGCCGAAGACGAGGGCTTCGAGCAGACTGTTACTGGCCAGACGGTTAGCGCCGTGGAGGCCGGTGCTGGTACATTCCCCGCAGGCATAGAGGCGGCTTACCGAAGAATTACCGTACTCATCCACTTTGACACCGCCGCACATATAGTGACAGGCGGGGCAGACCGGGATGAGGTCTTTAGCCGGATCAATACCGATGCTGAGGCACTTTTTGTGAATAGTAGGGAAATGCTTCAGGAAGTGTTCTGCGTCGATATGGGTACAGTCGAGACACATAAATTCAAGACCGGCGAGCTTCATTTCATTATCGATGGCGCGGGCGACAATGTCGCGCGGCGCGAGGGAGCCGCGGGAATCGTAGTCGTGCATGAACTCCGTGCCGTCGGGCCGCTTCAGGATCGCTCCCTCGCCACGAACGGCTTCGCTGACGAGAAAGGCCTGAGGATCGAGCCCGGGATTATACAGCGCCGTGGGGTGGAACTGCACGAACTCCACATTTTCCAGTTGCACCTTGGCGCGGTAGGCCATGGCGATGCCGTCTCCCGTTGCGATTATGGGGTTGGTGGTGCTGCGGTAGATCTGTCCGTTACCGCCGGCGGCTAGAACGGTGTTGCGGGCCAGAATGTGGTCGATCTCTCCCGTCTTCCGATTGAGGACATAGCAACCGTAGCACTCAATGTTGGGCGTTAGCCGAGTGATGGTATAACCGACGTGGTGCTGGGTGAGAAGGTCAAGAGCGAAGAAATGCTCATGAACGACCAAGTTGTCAAGCGTTGCCGCCTTGGCGCTGAGCGCACGTTGGATCTCCCAACCGGTGAGGTCTTTGTAGTGGAGTATCCGGTTTTCGGAATGACCGCCCTCGCGGCCAAGGTCATATTTCTTGAACTGGTCAGTATCGAAGCGAGTACCCCATTCGATAATTTCTTCGACGCGGGTAGGTCCTTCTTCAACGACGATGCGGACGATGTTTTCGTCGCATAGCCCCGCTCCCGCGTCGAGCGTATCGGCGATGTGTTTTTCGTAGTTGTCGGAGCCGTGGTCCCAAACGGCGGCTACTCCACCCTGGGCGTAGCTGGTGTTGCTCTCCCGTTCGTTAACTTTGGTGAGCACGTCGATCTTGAGATCGGGCCGGAGAATGGCCAGTTTGATGCCGGTGCTAAGCCCGGCGATGCCGGAACCGATGATTAAAACGTCTGTTGTTAGCATGGTCGAGAGGGGCTTACTTTGTTTAGAGGCTAAGATATGTTGTTTTAACGAAGTTTGTACCCGGGGGGTTGCGCGGATGGCTATCACCATCTTGCTCCACCCCTCGTTACGCAAGGCGTCCCTCCGAGGCTTTGGCTGGTTGGTACAACTAATCAGGTAATCTCAAGCATTCCAGAGTTGGCCGCATTCTATATTTTGATATTTTTTTACTCAGAACTTGCACATGTAAAGGGTATAATGCTATCTTTGCGGTCCCTTAAAGAAGGGTGGTTAGCTCAGTTGGTTTAGAGCACCTCGTTTACACCGAGGGGGTCGGGGGTTCGAGCCCCTCACTACCCACATAACAAACAACAGTTTGTTTCTCTTTGGCCCGCATCTCTAGTGAAAACTGGGATGCGGGCTTTTTTACGCCCGGATATCGTCAAACTATTTGTTTCTTACTGCTCCTAAATGCTTCTATTTGGGCTATGTTTCTGAGAATGACTGTCCGCGGCACCCTATAGAAACATCAAGCCCGGAAAGACGGGACTTGTAACATCAAGCTCTACATTCAGTCTGGAGGGAAGAAAAAATACTTCAAGACTGAGTTCCACGCCCTACCCAAAGATTGGGACGATCGCCGGGGCCGGTTGAAGCGCTCCGCGCCGTTGGCCAACGAGATCAACATCATACTCGCACGCCTGGAGACCGAAGAGAAAGGAAAGGTCATCGGCGTAAACTCCTCCTTCATCCAGTTCGTGGCCACCTACGTGAAAGACTGCCGTGCAGGTCGCGAAGACCTGAAGCCCGGCACCTGGAAGAAGTTTATTAGCCACCGGAACAAGCCCAGGGAGTATGCCGCAGCGCGAAAGCTGCGCGATATCAGCTTCAACGATATCGACCTCCCGTTTTACGCCGACTTCCCCAAGTACATCAGGGAGGCGGGAACCCGCCGCTCCGGAGTGGCCAACCACGTCAAGCATCTTAAAAAGTTCATGCAGCTCGGCCTCGATCGGGAGCTGCACACCAACATCGCCTTCAAAGCCAAAACTTTCAAGGCTGAGCGCGTGCGGCCAAACGATGAGATTTACCTGAGCAACGATGAGGTTGACGCTATGGCAACTCTCGACCTTTCCGCTATGCCCAGACTAGAGAAAGAGCGCGACCGTTTCCTGGTGTCCTACTATATGATACTACGGTTTGGTGACAGCCTCCGGATCAGTGAGGCGGGGATCAGTCGGCAAGGTGATCAGTATTTTTATAAGAACGTCGCGGAGAAAACGGATACGGTGAGTTTCGTGCCGATCAAACCGGCGGCGCTGGATTTGATCAGGAAGCATAACTATGATCTCTCTGGAGATACTAACCAGGAGGCTAACCGGAAATTGAAGACGGTAGCGGCCATGGCTGGTATCCTGGCGAACATGGCCGGGCCTGGTGCTGGAAATATTCCTAAGTCTTCCCTGGTGACTACACACACGGCCCGTAGGTGTGCAGCGACTAATCTTCTATTGTCCGGCGTGCCGCTTAGTGAGATTATGCAGCTGGGGGGATGGAAATTTGAGGCTACTTTGAAGCAGTACCTTTTGGCGGGGGGGAAACTTTTTTTCGCGGAACTTTTTTTGATGGGCCGGTAACTTGCTCTTTACCGGCAGGGGTTTCGCTGCTGGGGTGGTAACCCGTTGAGGTGCCCTGCTGCTGCTGAGTGCCGTTAGGTGCCGGCGCGGCTGACGCAGTCGTCGCAGCGTCGGTGCCGGAAGGCAATCCGCTATATTCATTCTCTTCTTTGGTATCCTGACTGGGTACCCGTGATAGGGTATCCGGTAAAAATTGCCGCATAGAGGCCAGGGGATTGGCGAAAATCGTGGTGACGCTGTTGGAGTGGCAAGCCGTCGTTTCTTGCAGGTGTAGGAGGTCGAGATTGATGTAAACCTCGAAGGCAGCATTGGAGCCGTGGAAGATCTTTTTAATCCACTGGAAGGTCGCCAGACGCCCCAGGCGGTTGCGGATGGTACGCTCCGAACACCTCATCATCTTGGCCAGCTGCACCGTATTGGTGCGGAGGCTCCGGAGGTTGTAACCATCGGGGCCAGCCTTGCGGCCGAACACCTGGAAGTTGCCGATCTCTTTGCGCAGCAAACGTACCAGCAGCTTCATCGTCTCGATGTGGGAGCCTTTCAGCTTTTCGCCCATCGGCCTGCCGTCGTTCTGCTTATCGAAAACCGTCTCCATCAGGATGTAGCTTTTCGCGGGGTGTATTACGATCATGTTGTGTGTAAGATTTGCAATGAATTAGTCTATAACCCGACCGGACCGAAGCCCGGCCGGGTATGTATAAGCCGGGCCATGAATGGCCCCGCTGCTGAGGTCGAATAAGTGCGAGAGAAAAGGCAGGGCGGTAGTATTGGCCGCCCCGCTGAATTCTCTCACGAATAAAAACTTAGAGCCAGGGAAGGGAATCGAACCCCACAAGCCTCCTCCGTGAAGGCCCGGCAAATGCCCCCAGCTCGTACGCCGGGGGCTCTATCCCTATGGAAAACTTGAAACGCTTAGAGGAAAATTCTTTAGTAGGGTAGAGCCTCCAGGGCGATCAGTTCTTCCAGGGCTTTATCGCGCTCGGGGCCGTTGTTGATTTCCTGCAGGTAGATGGTTATGGTGTAGCGGATAAGCGGGGCAACATGAAAAACCATTATGGCCCGGCGTAGCTTCGTGCACGTTGTTTTTCCAGTACGAAAGAGTATCGTGCGCTCCGGCGTGACGGAGTAGAGGATAATGCCCTCCACAATCGGCACCGGCGAATAATAGCTGATCCGTTCACCAGTTACCACTTGCATGGGTCTGATGAGGGCAAGGTTGTCCTGATTGATGAACTTCATAAGAAAGATTAGGAGGGCGCTGAACGCCGGTGCAATGAGAAGGCTAAAAAGCAAGGGAAGGCGGGGGCGCTACTTCGTCGGGACATAGAGGTCTTCCCTACGGATACGCTCGGCCATGTGCAGTACGTCCGCACGACGGAAAAGCCAGGGTTTGCGCTTGATGGGCTCCAGGCCGAAGCGGTCGCAAACGTGCTTGAGGCAGCGCAGGTGGTTGTTGCTCTTCACCCGGGGCCGCCCGAAGATGGCCGCGGCGTCGTGGCCATCAATGAACTCAGCGCCGGGGTCCGGCTCGAATTCCTTCCGAAGAAGGCGGTTCGTTTCTTCCTGAACTTCGCGTAGCTGCCGTTGCTCTTCTAGCAGCTTGTACATGGCCCGGGTGAGTTCCGTAATGGAGTCCGTGCCGACGGGGGGTAGGGTAGTGGATATAGCGGCACCCATTATGCAGCCTCACTTACATGAACACGCCCCAGCTGGTAACCACCAGGATGGAGAAGGGTATCAAACTCAGCAACGGTACAGCCATCGATGCCCGCGCCAAAGTTGACGACGATATCCGTGTACCAATCTTTTAGCTCCAGGGCTTCCACTAAAGCGGAGAGTTCGGGGGCATTGAATTTACGCGGGTCGTTGATGCGGCGGGTGAGACGGGTGATGTTCATATCGATCGTCGCGCTCATTTTCGTGACGAGATCGGTACGGGTAAGTTCCAGTTCGGCCAACCGGCCCTCGACGAAGCGGTCGAGCGTAGCCTTTACCAGTTGTTTTGCTTTTGGTTTGGGAAACATGGCAATGAATTTAGCGTACCCTTCAGCCTGAACATGAGGATGACCGTTCGCCCCGGTGCAATGTTTTGGGGCGATTTGTTCAAATTTATGGTACTGATGTTATACTTTTGGGTTGTTATTGTCAATCTTGCAGTGCAAATTTAAGAGATGCAATCTCTTAAAAAAAAGATTTAAACCCATTAAAATGGTTTAATATTTCATATTTAGCTTACTTAAATGTATTTCACTCAAAACATCAAGTACTTAGCCGATAAGTCGAGGTGGAAAAATGTTGACCTCGCAGAGAGGTTAAATATCACTCCGACGCAAGTAGGGGCTTACATGAAGGGAAAGTCGTTTCCAAAACTGGAAGGGATAATTGAAATTGCAAGGCTCTTCAACATCAATATAGATGACCTCCTACTCAAAGATTTGACCCAAGAAACCGGTCGTCCGTTTGGAGCTGAGGGAGAGGATAAGGCTTCTACGGATGAGACGCTTGTCCGGATGAATGAGCTTTTGGAGCAGCGGGTTAAGGTTATTGAGATGGCGTTGAAACGAAGTGATCCTGGACTTGCTAAGGAGCTGGGGATTGATTGATAAACCAAACATAGAATGACTACCACCTTTTTGGGACAAGGCTACAGCAATGACAACCAGCGCTCAGTTCACTCATTATTAAGGGAGAGTTTGAAAGACGAGCGTTTTAATCAGTCTACCTGGTTAAGTGCATTCGTATCTCAGGCGGCTCTAGAGTCTCTTGGTCCCGAGATTAACATCTTCTTGGAAACCGGAGAGATGAAAATTTTCGTGGGCGTAGATCAAAAAGCAACCCCTCTTAGTGCTTTACGGAAATTACTTTCTTTCAATTTCCCTAGTTATGTAGTTCATTGGCATAGCAATACCATCTTTCATCCGAAGTGCTACTTTTTTGAAGGGCCAGGGGGGTCCAGGATAATCATTGGTTCATCAAACCTCACCTTAGACGGCCTGGCCAATAATTTGGAGAATTCCGTGATGGTTGAATTCAGTAATGGTGATCCTGAGGGAGAAGCATTTATGAAAGGTATTCAGGAGTTTTACCATGACATCTTCGACGCGACATCAGATAACGTGAAGCCGCTTACTGAAGCTTTGTTGGCAGACCTCTCCGGTTCGGGAGTTGTCCCGGAACGTGCTGTTTATGAGCGTAGCAATGAACAAGCTTCTAACCAAGGGTTCATAGATCGAATTAAAGACCTCTTTCCGAAACTCACCAGAAAGCATTTTAGGGAATACCCTAGAAACCGGCGAAGCAATACGTCTCTAGCCCGTGAAGCCACCCCAGCCGAAGCGCCGGCAGAGATGGCTCTTGTACCGGAGACTAATCCTGAAGCTAGGCCTTCGGCTCCTTTATGGGAAAAAGCAAATTTACCCGGATCGGATGTAGCATATACAAAGCCCGGAACAAACACTACCGGCCGTTTAAAGTTAGTACAGGCAGGCCACAACATTGACCAAACAAGATATTTTCGCTACGATATTTTCAGAGAGCTAAACTGGATTAGAAGAGAGCACGAAAACAAAGAAGATGCGACAGCAAATTTTCGGATCATCATATTTGGTGATGACAAAGGTGTTCATGGTTTGGGCATCACTCACAATCCGGCGGGAGTTGCAGACCAAGGCAACTACACAACATCAATCAGCTGGAGCGGGGCTGTAAACATTATCACGGAGAATGATTTGAGAGAAAAAACGCTTCAATTGTTCGATTCCAGCCTACCGGACGAAGATTTCGTGTTGAATATTTTCTAGTCTTCAGTTTTTTTGTTTAGTTTGCGAAAAATCAATCTAATGGAGTTAATAGCCAACGCGACTAAAGAGAAGCTACGAGGAGGTTTCTACACCCCTGAGCCGATTGTAAAGTTTATAAACTCCTGGTTAAAAGTAGCATCCGTAAACGGTGATATACTGGAGCCTAGTTGTGGAGACGGCAACTTTCTGAACGCGTTCGACCCTGATAAATTTACTTCTGTAACCGGTGTGGAGTTCGATCCAGGAGAGTATAAAAAAGCATTGAAGCGTAGTCCAGAAGGCTTTCATATCATCAACGAGGACTTTCACCGGTTCTGTAATACTACAAAACAACGCTTTGATGCGGTGGTGGGAAACCCTCCTTACATCAGGTATCAATACTTTGACCGAGATCAGCAAGAGGAAGCAAAAACGATATTGGAGAGAGCTGGCCTTCAGTATTCCAAGTTGATGAATGCCTGGGTTTCTTTTGTCGTTGGCTCTACTCTCTTACTCAAACCTGAGGGGAAAATAGCTTTTGTCTTGCCTGCAGAACTCCTACAGGTGGGATACGCTAAAAGACTAAGATCATACTTGATAAAAGAGTACAAGAAGATCAACATAATAACCTTTAAAACATTGGTTTTTGAAGACATTCAACAAGAAGTTGTCCTTTTGTTCTGTGACAAGAAAGGAGAAGGCAAGCCAAAGATTGATCACTACGAATTAGCAGACCTGAATGAACTTCAGAAATTTAATCCAAAGAAGCTCCTCAAGCCTTCAAAAAACATTCAGATTGCAGAGGCTAAATGGACACACTACTTTTTGAACCAGGAAGAAATCAAGTTGATCAAAAAGATTGAGCAACTTGAAGGGTGTTTTCCTCTGCGGAAAGCTTGTAAAATTGAAGTCGGAATAACTACCGGCGCTAATCCGTTTTTCACCGTTACTCATCAAACGGTTGAAGAATATAATCTGTGGGACTACGCCTTTCCTATGGTAGGGCGGAGCGTACAAGTTCCTAGCATAGTGATGACAGATAAGGATTGGGATCAAAATGTAGACAAAGGTGCCAGGGCTTATTTTTTGAAGTTCCCTCAATTTAGTTCCTTGAACGCAGGTGCAAAACGCTACATAAAGGATGCTGAAGAAAACCACTCCTACCACTTGGGTTATAAATGCCGTATCCGGGACGAATGGCACATTGTACCATCAACAAGAATATCAGACGGCCTATTCATCCGAAGGAACAACATCTTCCCGCGCCTCATCAGAAACGACATACCAGCGCACACAACAGATACGATGCACAGAGTGTGGATGAGGGACGGGTACTCTCTCGACTCTCTCACCGGCAGCTACTACAATTCTCTCTCACTTGCTTTTGCAGAGCTCAAGGGGCGGTCTCACGGCGGAGGAGTACTGGAGCTGATGCCTAATGAGGCTGAAAGTATCTTAGTGCCTTACAATGAGGATCACGCCGCGCTGTTACCTGAGATAGACTATATGTTCAGGTCAGGAAAGAAGATATCCGATATCCTACCTGTTACCAACCGGATCATCTTAAAAAAACACCTTGGACTGGGTGCAACTGAGATAAAAATGATTGAGGGTGTCAGGTTAAAACTACTAGGCAGACGATTAAGCCGGGGCAACAAGTCTCATTAACCTCTACCGACTACTTATAAGAAAGCCCCGATCGCAACCAAGCGGCCGGGGCTTTCTCATACAGAAAATCATCAATGTCTTTTTCGTATTCAGTATACTACTCCTCTTCAGAAAAATCAATAATGACATCGGATTTCACAATGCTTGTCAAATCTATCAGAGGCCATATTAATTCCTTTAGTCGAGGAAAGGCTTGAACTTTTTCGTAAAGAACTCCCCTACCCGTACCTACGGCAATGACGCCAAGATGCTGTGCGAGCGGTTTCGGTATTCTAATAATATTATCATCGTCAAGTAATCTCGGCCAATCATCTCGGCTTATTTTGAAAGATACCCTTACTTCGATGATGACTAAAATTTCGCCTCCTTTTTTTTCTAATCTTAGAAGAGGTAATACATCAATGCATCTTTCATTAGGGGTCACATCAAATGCAAGATCCATTCTTATGTTTTCAACATCCTGAGTTGTCCCTAGTTCAGGGAAAACCGCAAACTGGATAGATTGAATTCCATATAGGAGGAACTCTAGTGGTTTATCACTCATCGATTAAACTGATTATCTTTTTTAGCTATGATTAAGCACATGTCTGAAGTTGTTGCTTTGGAGCAACGGTTGTGTAAGCGGCTATGAATTTTACCGATCCAGTAAACACAGTCTTCTTTCTAGAAAGCGCTTTCTTGGGTTTAGCAGGGGCTTGTGGAACGACTAAAAGAACTAGTCCTGTAGCGTCCTCAAATTTGGTAACTGTTTCAAGGGTCATATTACTACGCCCTTTCAACAGTTTACCAACATGTTGGGCGGAAACGCCCATTTGCTCAGCTAACCAAGCCTTGCTTAGATTATTTTTTCTCAAATAAAGAAGAACTTTGGTCGCCACCTGGAAGCCTCGTCGATGAAGTTTTCCTTTGCTAATACGCTCATCTGCTAAAGACTCCCATTGTTCGTCCTTCTCGCTACTACGTAAAAGCTGATTTTTGAAAGTGTTAATTGCCATGGTAAAGTGTCGATTTTATGCCGTCAATGAGAAGAATTCGGCGTGCCGGTCTTCTCTATATAGTCTGCTAAGGTACTTTCGAACGCTTTTCATTCGCTCTAATTGAAGCTGAAGATGATCATCCTCTTTCATTTTGTGTGTCAGTTTGATGGCGCCTCCTGTTATGATGTATAAATCATCCTTAGTTCGCAAACCATAAAGCCTTAACCAGGACTTTTCTTCAGGCCCTTTTACTTTTAGTAACGGATAGTTCTGTGGGTTAGTTGCTTCATCAGTATTATCAAGTCGCTTGAATAGCCTTCGCAATGCTTCTGTTGTCGGGGCACTTGCTGCACGATAGACTCTTGAAAATAGGTTTGCTGCATCTCTTTCAGTTTGAAATAGAAAATCTTCGCACGAGCTGTCTTTAAAGAAGCCAGACTGTAACTTAGATCGATGTTTTTCAAAAATATCCACGAGATAATCTGGATCATCCCAAAGACGAATATACTTGGTGTATTCATGCTCATTAGCATTTTCGTACGACTCATTTTGGAACCGTACACCGTACAAGTTTTCTCCTTCTCCGACTACAAATGTACGTTCTACAAGGGACATTCTAAACTTTTAAGTTTGCTTTATGTGTTTAAGTGACGTCAAAACGCACTCATTATGCCATTAAACATTACGATAAAGGTACAATCATTTCCGATAGACTTTATCCGTAAGTGAAGATTATCTGACAATTGTCAAACAAATTGTAGTCACCCACAAAGCCTGCTCTGAGCCTTTTTTTAACGTAATACATTGATTATCAATTTATTGTTTCTCTTTATAGAAATATAAATATGTTTAAAATCTTGCGAATTAAAGAACAAATAGTTTGTTTTACATTCTGTCCCGCCGCAAAAAAACAAACAATACTTGAAATCTCAGGACCTGGCCGACGTTATTCGGCTCCGTACCGCACTTGCTGCGGCGACCTCTCCCGCCGCACGTTTTGTGATACGTCTCCAACTGCTGAGCTTTTATCGTCGGCGATGAAACGCTCTATTTGCTGTTGCCTTGTTTTACTTTGTGTGGCCTCGTTCCGATCGGAATGGCCCATTTCTCGCAGTAGCCAGTTGCGCTATTTCTAAGTAAGTCCATAAATCACTAACAATCAAATTGTTGCAAAGTGTCTACAAGCCCCTCACTACCCACTTCTTATAGCGCCACCTTCCATTTGTTTGGAAGGTGGCGTTTTTGTTTTAGGGAAGGTTATTGTGTATTTTGGGTTGGCTTTAATAAGTCTGACTAAGAAAAAAGTTCGTTTGGAGAATTTTTAGCGTGCTTGTGTTACGCTTAAACTATAAGCAATAAGCTTTTGGAACGACTTGCTATAGTTGTTGAGATGGCTTTGAAATGGGATAATCCTGAGCTTCTTAGCTGGACTTTAGCCATTTCGTCGGCTGTCAAGAAACGGCTAAGGCCAGTAGTTACTCAAAGTAGCGAATTTTAGCTTTTAATTTTTTCACAAGGTCCTTTTCACCCCTTGCTGTACAATTACTGATATCCCTTATGCTACACTGACGTACAGCCTTCAAAACATCGGAAAGGATATGGGCATACTTTTCGTACCAGTTGCTCCAGCTTCTATTTTCCCGCTTCGAATGGTGGCTTGACCAGCAAGCAGACGATTGAGAAAAGGCCCATGAGTAATGGTGTGCTTCGTTCTATTGCGAAGTCCGACCATTAGCGCTGCGTTTCCACCCCAAGATGGCGACGGAGTTCCGCGAAGGGGACTTCGACCTGCCAACGACGGACAAAGAAACGAACGATGTCCTCTATGGTTGCTTCCAAGTCGGCATAGGCCAGCAAGATGTTATCCAGTTTACCGTTGGAGTCCTTGAGGAAGTACCCACTCGATCCAGACGAGTTCCCCCTATTCACCGCTTGTCCAAATCGAGGTACCGGAAGTGATGAGCATCTCCATTTCCTTGCCTCCGTACCACTCTAAAAAGTGACTGGCTTCCACTTTATCTGGCGATCGGTAAGATGGCGTTTCATCCCCAAAATCCGCTTTTTTTCTTGGGATTTCGTCCTTTTTTACCCGGTACAGCCGGTGGTAGACGATGATACAGCCGGTTATTGATCTTCATTCTCACGATCAAGCTAACTCCCCAGTCAACAGCTTTACCCATCAGGCTGAAAGTAGCGTAGGAGCCGCCTCCAACCAGAAAGATCTCGCGGTTTAGATCTTTCGTGGCACGGGCTAGCCATACCAAGATTTGCACGGCCCAGGTCATAAGACTTTTATGGCTGCGG
>Ga0306864_1000761_pt1 | contig 14328 bp, 10 predicted proteins | sample AntRauTorckE5430_FD_190448 | JGI IMG/M metagenome (GOLD analysis project Ga0306864, IMG submission 190448) | Saline lake microbial communities from Rauer Islands, Antarctica - Metagenome Torckler E5 #430 (v2) (version 2) | ecosystem: Environmental > Aquatic > Non-marine Saline and Alkaline >...
AGATGCATTTTGCCAAGGTGCAATACTTGTATTTCAGACAAGAAGAGACTAATCATGAGCTCGAGAAAACTTTAAAAATCCCATCATTGCTATATTGATTGCCTTGATTCTTATTCTTATTCTGTCTAATCTCTTGTTGTTGGTGCAATCAAAGCAAAAATACAACCATTTGTGCGTTGAAGGTATTTTCACTAATTGCAAGCACGAACTCTAGAAAACAATTTCAAACTTTCAAATCTTATAATTTATAATAACATATGAAACTCGTGCACGTTCACGTATGCGTACCGATCATTACCCCACATAATGAAGGCTGTAACAGCGACCCTTGGAACGTCCTGTTTCTATTTCCTGCACGGGGGGGATTTTCCAATTGTTCCAATATCTTTGTTCTTCTCGGCCTCACTTTTCAAAATTTCTCGTAGTCTTCTGATTATGTGTACCATGCTTCCGTTTCAGATCCTGCATCTATCTCCTGTTGTTGGTGTTCACTCGCACTGACTCGCACGGATAGTCCGGAAGCCCGACAAAACTTCCGGAAGCCCGCCACGACCTCCGGAAGCACGACCTAACCCGAATCCCGGAAGCACGTTGCCATACTAATTTAGCTCTCCCCGCATTTTCCTTGCGCGATTTATGTACGATTTACCGACAACGAAGAAGAGAGCGGAACACGCGAACGGAACTATGCAAAGTTTCGCTGGTCGCTGGATCTACTCTACGAAGTAGAACTCTGTTCAAGATTCTAACCTTAAGCTCTGCCTAACAAACTAACATAACACAATTAATTACTGGTGTAGTGTTATTCTGCTTGTATCAGAGGGTATTCCTTTTTGTCTAGTGTTGTAGTTGTCGCTTTATTTTTGTTATCTTGTGGGTATCATAATATACATATTGACAAAATCTAGTTACAGAGAGAACGAAAAGAGCACGACACTATTATATTGTGCTGCTTACCATAACAGCAATCATATTCCACAGGGGATGTCATAATCCTCTGGCCTTACTTAATTATTAATTAGCACATCAAATCATTGGCGAGGTCTTCCACATCATACCACCAAACCGCTCTTGTCAAATTCCTCATAATTTTTAATCAAAACGCTAAAATCATCCCTAATTTTAAAGTGACCGCATGCTTATTGCTTATCCATGACCAACAATATTGCCGGGTCTGCAATGACCTTTTTCACAGAGCTCTAGCTATGTAGTATTTCATCAGTATTTTCAAACAGTAGTACCCACCTACAATGTTGCCAGTCTAATCAAAACCTGGTAATTGTCTCTTCATTGCTAGTTATGGAGATTAACATGATATCTCTATGAGATCATCTCACCACCTTTAACCATGACTAGGAACATTCCAGCTCATCCAGGACCGAAATTTCCAGGACTGATTAGAAATTAGCTCGATTAGACTTTAAGGAGTCTTAGCTAGGCCTTCCGAACTAATAATATGGTAATATCAGTAATTGACATCGAGAAACTGCCACGATGTTTGCTATTATCTTTTTGAATAAGGAGGTTGGCTTCTTTATTTCTAATTTCTGCCGGTGAAAACTGATGACATATCAAATCAATACAAGGGTCTGCACCGCCTACAATCGAATATCATATATCAGGTATCTGACAGTATCTGACAACACAAGAGGACAAAAGAAAAGCAATGACAACAGTGAGTAAATGTTATATGCCTTGATTCAAGATCTCTAAAAGTCGTTGTCGCTATCATGATATCTATTGCACTAGTCGTCGTACTCACTGTACTCGTTTCTTCCCTGGTGTGACAGTTAGAGGAAAGGAGCGACTGCATCGTCAGTTCCAACACAGAAGATACTGTATTGTCAAGCAACGAGGAATGCTGCAAGGAGATCGAGGAAGTGGACAATTTCACAGCCTCAAGAAATAGAACTGAAGAAGGAGACAGGAACAATAATCGTGATGACAGCAGGAGGAACAGTAAGAACACAATCCTCGAAAACCTCGCTGATCATTTACAATCCAATCTCCACTTTGATCAACCTATCACTACACTATCCATAAGTAGCCTCGAGGAACACGATAAAGCAAGTTCCGAGATGTCTTCGTGGCTGTGCAACTTTTTCGGAAATTCTGATCATAGTACTGCTGCTGCTGTAGAAGGAAATTCGTCACGGCCAATGAATGAGCATTTTCTATCTAGTCTTCGCAGTAGCAAAAATCGACGCACCAATGCTGTTGTTACTTTTGGGAACATTACAGTTGTGAAATATGAGACGATGCCTGCAAATTATGCGTAAGTTCCAGTATCACGATTACATAGTAGCATTGAACCGGGTTAGATCCTCATAGATACAAACATTACTGTCCCGGTTCTAATTTTCTTCTCCCTTTATTTTTATTAGCAAAAGCGTATCAGACCCAGGACGAAACCAAATGAACGAACAAACTCTCAATCTTGACGAGTACGAAGTTTTGAGAACAAAAAGGAACTGCACACGGCGACTTCAATTGAATGTAAGAAGGACAGTGCCATATTTTGTTCTCGAAGACAAATTTTTACGTGACAATGGGTTCTCTGACGAGGATATCCTAGAATGTTCGCGAGCTGCATCTTGCACTCGCAAGCGAGCTAGCAAGCAACAAAGACAGAAAAGAAAGTCACTTCTCAACAAGTCCGGGCACGAACAAAGAAAGCTTCAAGGTGCCACAACAAATCAATAAATTTTTTGTACAATCGCGAAAGGAAATGAGTTGAGAAAACGTTTGATATCATTATCGTAATGACCAAGAGATTACATAATATTTATAACGTGTACATTAGTTTAATACAATTAAAATGTATGATCCTTCAGCCTTGGATGACGAAAGACACCAACTGATGTCACGGGGTCTCCTAATCATCCGCCGTAGTGAAGATTGACGATGGCATTGACGAAGGGACGACTAGTTCGCTGAAACCCAGAATTGCGATAATAACACACTCGTCATTGCTGTCCAGAAAATTTGCAAATATCCTCCATTTATCTGCGTAGTGCTTTCTATTCCGAGTAGATGATTCCTATCAATCTCAATTAGACGAAATCCATGTAGCATCAATATTTCTGAGATCTTTACAAGTCAGAAGTTTAGTCATCGCAAGTCGACGGACTCAATTCCGATTCTTTTCTCAAGAGATTAGCTTCAATCCCTTGACGCCGAAGACATTTCATCATATTCTGTACGAATTGACAGCCTCGCAACGCATAATTCCTTGTGAACTTATCCTGCAAAATGCGTGTATGTTGATGGCAATAACTGCAAAAAGTGAAGGGATTTCGGAACCACTCGAGTGAAGATTAAGGAATTCTAGGCAAAAAATCTTGCTGCATACCAGGTACGCAAGTATGTCCTAACTCTCGTTAGTACGAGTCTCGTCCTGATTAGACATGCCAGGAATTCGAATTATGGATCTGTTTTACCTTTGCAGTGCTGGGCATACAAAGCATTGTTTGAAGAAATTCGTAACCTCGTGATCCATTTTCCATAATGATATTAACAAGATTAATGAACTTGCAAACCAATCCTATGCAGAATGAAGGAAACCCCTCTTCTAAAAGACCTGTATAGTTGGAAAGTCCTGTCTGGGACCTTCATAAAATTTGAAGTTAATAAGATAAAACAGAACCGTATCTTTTGCAGCAGGAAACTGGTAGCAATAAAATAAAACAGTAGTTCTTTTTTGTGTCAATGCTGTAGCACATTTTAATCGTACTTGAAAAAAGAGAAGGTGGTATTGGGTTCAATGTTTTAGTTCTTAAATGTTACATCTCCATTTGTTCTTATTATTTACCACTGTCCTTTCATCTTGGTTGCATGGGTCATACGGGTAAAGAGTCCCGACTTACTTCTGCTACTATATCAGAGTTTTAGAACAGAGGCACAAGATTGGGTGTCTGACCTTGTCGCTTGCAGTTTGGTAGTACTTCAAAAGCGCCATCAGTTGTTTTCCACGACACAAGGTCTCAGACGGCAATCCCGGTTCCAGCCGACAGCTCCTCTACGCAGCTCTGTGAATCCAGACACAGCGCATAGTTGTTAATCTCCTGCTGGTGGATGGTCATCAACACTATAATGAACAAAGTAAAATAAAGTTAAAACACAATCATTGCGATGGACATGAAAAAGAGCACACCATGGTGTGTTGTGTTCGAAAGATGAGTGCCTCATAAAAATCGCAAGCGGTGTCCTCCACGACCAAAGGTCTCAGACGGTAATTCCAATTTATGCTATTAATCATTGGCACCAGTATAATAATATATTGTAACATGGTTGACTGTTCCTGATGAAGATTCATTTCGTTTTGTACTTACGATGGCACATTGGGAGAATGCAAGCATTCATGATAGAACATTGATTTTCATTTCAACACATATTCTTTAATAGGGAAGGTGAGCGATAACTTAATTGTGTCTCACTCATTCAGTTCGTTTCCTGCATGCATGTCTGTGTTGTATTGACGACCACAATCGCAATTTATGAGTTGAACAAAGTGATTGGGTCCAAAGCAGATCTGAAAATGATTGCGAAAAGATTTGTGGGGTTGTGGAGAAATCGCGCAATTACGCGCATGATATTTGATGGCCAGGCAGACCAGGAAAAAACAATGTGAGGCGCCAATGCAAGCAACCCTGGAGTCCAGCCAAAATGAAAACGGAGGACAACATAGATAAAATACTTATAACTTATAACTCATAAGTAGATACATCTTGCTAGCTACTAGCTAATCACCACATACACAGAGGATCTTGCATCAGCGCACTCTCAAACAATCAAATACAAACATGTCTCGCTTCTGGGCAGCAAATGAATCTAGTTCAGATGAATCATCCTCTGATGACTCCAGCGTCTCCAGTTCTTCCTCGGAGGACAACAAAAGGGCAGGAGGAAATAACAAGTGGCTTGAATTCAGTGATGATTCCGGTAAGTTATCCTTTTCGATATGATGCATTCCATAAATGCAATCCGATTATCACACTTATCTCACTCTAATTTAATTTAACTTAATTCGTTATTCACTGTCCATTAAATAGACTCGGAGGAAGAAGTAAGGGTCGTAAAATCAGCCAAAACGAGGACCTTTGAATCCCTCGAGGAATCCATTAAGAAAATCCGTAACGCCATGAAAGTCAAGGACTACGCAACAATCCAAGCCAGCTGCGACGACCTCATGAAAACAGTCTCTTCTACCAAATCGAAGACCATCATCGATGCGCATGGCGGAGTCCCACGTTTCTTTGTGCGCATCTTGTGCGACTTGGAAGATTTCATTATGGCCAGAAAGAAAGATAAAGCGGCTTTCAAGAAGCTGAGTCCAAGCCAAGGGAGGGCATTGAATAGGATGGGACTAACCATGAAGAAGAACAACAGGGCGTATTTGAAATTGATGACGGAATACAGGGCGAATCCTAGTATTTCTGACAACGAGGCCAGTGATGATGAGAAACCAAAAGCTGTCGTCTCGGATAGTGACTCTGATTCGGATAGTGATAGTGACTCTGATAGTGACAAAAAATCTGATTCGGTAAGTTTGCAACTCTACAGAAAACATGGGATCGATATTGGCAGATTGATTACCGCATCCATCCATCGCAGTGATTACATTCACCCCATGCTTGCATGGGCTGAATTCCTCGTTTCCGACTCAGTTGCTTGAAGTTAATTCTCTCCTCATTCACGTGGTTAGCCGCTGTCAAAGTGGTTGATAGTGGGAGGGTTGCTTTGGGTGACTGCTGAGACTAACATATATATCCAAACCCTGAGTGATGAAGCTGATATTCACATCCATTATCGCGTGTCGTGTTATTTTTCTAACACACCCATTGGTTGTCCATTTGACAGGATGCTGATTCTAAATCAAGTAGCAGTTCCAGTTCAAGCAGTTCTAGTTCTAGCGACTCTGGCTCGGATTCCGACAAAGCCTCGGACTGGGGATCCTCTTCTTCCTCGTCCTCCGATTCTGACTCTGATGAGGAAGGAGGTGCATATTCCGAGCTCAAGGGACGCGCGCGTTGGTTGAAGACGAATACTGTCGTTGTAGAGAAGGTTGTCAAGGATAAGGAAGGACGTGGACAGGCGCGCAAGGAAGCCCGTGCTGCTGCCGCTGTAGCCAAGGCCGAAGAGGTGCCGAAGGAAGAAGAACTCAAGGAAAAAGAGGAGGAAATGTCTGCCGCTGTACTGAACAGAAAGTGCAAAGAAGTAGTCCTTTCGAGAGGTCGAAGAGGAAATGACACTAAGCAGGTGCTGGAGCAGTTGGAGAAGCTGTCTGAGTTGTCTGTCAAGTACGGTCCAAGGGTGGAGATTCCAATGCTTATGCACACCATTACCGCTCAGTTTGATTTAGTCAAGACTCTCGATGATTACATGGAGACTCCTGTATGGAAATCCTGTGCAGAACACCTTGAGCGTGTTGCTTCCGTGTTGGAAGCTGGAGAGGATGAGTCGAAGAAATTCTGTTTGGGGCCTGCCAGCACCGAAGACGATGATGTCATGATTGGCAATACGTTGGGAAAGAAGAAGAATAAAACGAAAGACGCTGCTAGTGTAGGAGATGTTGGTGCTGTTGATGCTGCATCTGCCGTTGTCCAATTAGTGAATCCTCACACGGTATGTAGTCCCATTTGAAAATGGTCCATTTGAAATTTTATCTTTGCCCCAAGATTTTTCCTCATTACATATTCACATATCCTAATAGGGCGATCCTGAGACTGAAGACGAGCGCGCCGAGCGCCTTCGTGTAGAAAAGGAGGCGAACATGACTGAGGAAGAACTTAGAGTTATTCCCGTCGTTGGATCTCTTTCCCTTTTCATGAACCGTCTCGACCAGGAGTATCTAAAGAGTCTTCAACGAATATCCTCTCACTCACCTGATTACATTGTTCGCCTTCGCGACGAAGTACAGCTTGCGAAGCTACTCACAATGATATTTAACTATTTTACACGTGTAGATTCTAAGGAAGAAGCTGCCCAAATGGCTCTCCGTAGAGTTGAACATTTGTACTACAGTCATGATACAATTGCTGAACAAATCAATGGAAAGAATGTCGATACTGTTGAGTTAATCTCTGGTTTATGTACTTTTGTGTACCAGGAAGGAACTGATAGGGAAAAGACTCGTGCAATGTTGTGTCACATCTATCATCATGCCCTTCACGACCGCTTCCTTGAGGCTCGTGACCTTCTTCTCATGTCACATTTACAGGACAACATCGCGAATGTCGGAGACGTTTCAACTATGGTGTTGTTCAACCGTATGATGGTGACTGTAGGTCTTTCAGCATTTCGCCTAGGAAGAATTTGGGACGCTCATCAATGCCTCTCTGAAATTTGCTCTGGCAGAAACCATCGCGAGCTCCTCGCTCAGGGTATTTCTAACAATCGCTACGGAGACAAAGTTCCCGAAGAAGAGAAGGCAGAGAAGAGAAGACAAGTTCCATACCACCAACATATTAATCTTGATCTCATCGAGGCTTGTCATCTCATCAGTGCCATGCTGCTTGAAGTTCCTAACATGGCAGCAGCTGGAGACGAGGGTACGAGCACTCGTAGGGTCAAGGTACATTCCCGTATGTTTAGGAAACAGTGTGATATTTACAATCGCCAAGTGTTCACCGGCCCTCCTGAACAGATTAAAGATTTTATTATGTGTGCAACAAAGGCTTTGATGAAAGGCGAGTGGAATGAATGTGCAAATCTTTTGACTGGTCTCGAGGTTTGGAATCTCGTTCCTGGTGACAACGCCGTCGAGAAAATTAAGACTATGCTGGTAGAGAAGGTTAAGCTGGAGGGACTTAGAACTTTCTTATACGCATTTTCGGCCCAGTATGACTCCCTATCACTTGGACAACTGTGTGATATGTTCGGTCTGTCGAAGAACGAGGTGCATTCAATCGTTTCCAAGATGATGATTAATCGTGAACTTCACGCAAGTTGGGATCAGCCAACCGATACCATTGTATTGAGAAAGGTTGAAGCCAGCTCCCTTCAAATGTTGGCACTTCAGTTTGCTGAGAAGACTGCTCATTTAGTTGAGACAAATGAAAGGCTCCTTGACACCAAGACAGGAAACTTCCACTTTAGAGATGGCGATGGACAGAGGTATGGGGATCACAACCGTGGTCATGGCCAGAGACGTTCAACTGCAAGCGGAGGAAAGCAGAATTATTCATCCAATCGCGGCCCAAAGCGTAGTGGCCGGGGTGGTGGTCGCGGCGGTCGTGGCAGTGGACGCGGTGGTCGTGGTGGTGGCAGAAATCGCAATTAAAATTTCTGGCATTAAAGCATAATAAAAGGTTTACATATTACCAAATGGAGGGAAATCATCTACTTACTCTCGCTAATTGAAATTATGATGAAATAATGTAAAATACAAAAATTCACGTAAGGATTAAGGATGGATCACTGCCTTTTGGGAAAGATCAAAAATCGATGAAACTGATATGGCTGATTTCTACACATCTTGTCTACATACAAACAAACTAAATTTGAGCGACAATGTTGTTCCTGACATTACTCATCAAAAAATGAGAGTGTGTTCAAACATAATCTTAATCACCCAAACAAAGTTCTTTTCGTAATTCTGTTCTGGTCATGAGCTAATCCACTTCCACTTGGGGCTACCGCTCACAGTCATATCACAGTCATTGATTACCATTTTGTACACCCAAATGCCTTTTCAGTCATCGATAAAAAGGGAAACATCTATTCATAGTGAACTTACAAAAACTGAAACATCATACACCATCATACTTCATCGTTCATCGTCAGCAAAGAATGATTCCAGATTCAAAAGACATTTTGATGAATCAAGAGATCACTGCAGCAGAGACGCTCACTGCCCTCTTCAGATCACCACGTAGCTCCCCTTCTGCACAACCAGCAGTTGGTACTGCTCAGGCTCAAATCTCTACTATGCTAATGCCGCCTGGTGCTGATGCTGATGCTGGTGGTGGTGCTCTACTATTACCTGCTGTTCCTCCTCCTGTCACCCCTCTCTTGCGTCCTGCCATGCTAGTATTGCCTGATGAATCTGCTCAAAACACTATTTCTCCCACCCCAACGACTTTGCTTCAGCAATCTACGACAAAGACTACGAGCCTTCATAGTAAAGACCGCGAGAAAAACTTCCCTGAAAAATTGTTAGAGATACTTGAGACATCGGAGCACTCTGATATTCTGAAATGGCTACCTGGTTGCGAGGCCTTCATCATAGTGGACAAGACGCGATTCGGAAGCGATGAACTTCCTTCATTCTTAAAGCAAACTCAGTACACCAGTTTCACCCGCAAACTTTGCCGCTGGAAGTTCGTTCGTGTTCCTCGTGGGCCTTTTATTGGCGCTTATTACCATAAGCTGTTCAGAAGGAATCGCCCTGCTCTATGCAAGTTGATGTCTTGCTCTGGTAATTTCACTAGCTCTTTCAATGCAACTATTCAGTCAGGACAGCAGATGATGAACTCACAATCCATCTGGCCAGAAAGACCAAACGCCATGGAGGAACAGTCTGTTCTTCAGCAGAATTATTTGCGAATGTTAGAAGATGCCAACAGAGTTTCTGTGATCAAGGAGCAACTTTTAAACATTCGTTTGAAGAGAGCTCATCTTTACAAGCAGCATAAGGTAATTCGTGGACAGGCAGAAGATAGTCTCTACGAGCAGCAGGAAAATTTCCCAAGACAAGTATCAATGAGTCAAGCAACAGAACGACATCCACAAGCTAGGCAGCAACTTCCAAAGAGTCACAGTCAGCAGATTCAAACACTTTATCCTTGGTTCCCCACGAATGGAAGCAACTCTATCAGCGGCTCCAGGATTCTTCAAGGCGCCAGTAGATCTCTAAGGTGTGGCAATATAATGGAATACAATACAGAAATGCCACAATTGGTAAAACTTCGTCAAGCTGAAAGGCTAGATCGTTCTGCAGTCGCGACTCAAGAGCATGATGAATGTCAAGACCGAGTTGCCACTCAAAATTTAGCTTCAGCAGTTTAGAATGTGTGCGTTCGAACTAAAGTTTTGAGTCTTCCGTGTAGTAGTTGAATATTTCCCATTCTTTGAGTGTAAAATCAAGATGTTGTAAAAGTATATTTAAATATTATCGTTCTAGTCCATAGCAAAGATGCCTGTTCTCCAGATTGTTTACTAGCTGTTGAGGGGTTCAAGTTGAACTTAGGTGGTGACAGTGAGTTCAAATCAACTAAGCCAGCCAGGGAGGTGCAAGGTCAATACTAGGCTGTAAATCATAAACAACTGTTCTGCTACTTTATTTTGATAGTAGTCACCACAATTTCTCAATTTGGTCATTTTGCAGTAGTATCACCTTCGGAGAGTATAACTCATGAATTACCTCCTTCATTCTGATCAAATTCGTCTCCGCAGTACTGTACCGGGCGTGAACTACTTTTTCTTTTGTCTGACTATAAGACTGATGCACTTGATAGAACACATTTGAATCATTTCTATTTTTCTAGAGCAATTGCACTTTGGCTGAGCATTGGATCAATAGTAGATTCTGCCAGCATTCTGTGCAGCCCTCTTTCTTGCAAAATAGTTCAAAGCTTGCTTTCTCAAGTAAGTTTCGGGGAGCTTCTGTTTTCAAGACCTAAATTTGATGTAGTTGTTTTTAACAATGACACTAAGAAGAAGTTTCGAGATTGCTGCGAACATGCGTTCCTATCATCACGATTAAATAGTTTAAAGTATTATGTACAACGTACCACATGCACGCTGTGTGCTCGTGTATCTAAATTTGTGTAGATTTTGTGCATACAAAATACTTCCCCATTACGCTTCCAAATACAGATAAATAACACTCTTTGACTCGCTCTTTTCTATACTAGTTCCGGAGCAGAGTATAATGGATCTCTCTTCTTAGCAATGATGTCGCTCATTCCTTTGACATACAGTTCGCCACTCTCGATCAAATTGTTTACCATTCCTGGCATAATTATGCGCCGGACGGGACAATTACGATTCATTTCAAAAGCCATGTACCCATAAGTAAAAACAGCGATAAACGATGCCAATGATCCCATACCTATGCCACAATCTTGCTCATTGCACACAGTGCTAAAGAAGAACTGAAATGTGAGCAGTTGCAGCACAGAAGCAGTGCTTGCAAAGACAGTTGCTGCAGTCCATGCCTCGACAGTTGTACGATTAGTAAAAATGTACACCCACACAACAGTGGTTGACAAAACACCAATGATCAGTGCAAGCATTGCAGTCGCTTTAGCAAAGACTGGTGGTTCCGCACCATAATACTCATCATCATAAGACATGCATTCTGTACCACCAAGGAAAACCGAATCCATAGATGTGAAGGAGGACATTCCCGCGTGTACAATCAGATTCTCATTGTAATATCCAACCTGTTTTCGGATAGTGACAAACTCGCATGTGTTCAAGGAAAATACAGATAGCATGACCCCTCCAACAAGTCCTGCAACTCCAACGATGATCAATCTTCCGATGTCCACGAATCCATTTTCAGCTCTTACAGGAGCAAGTTTCTGAAATGTTTGAGTTGGAGCACTTGAGTTGCTGCTAGAAGTGCTTGCACTCTTGATAATGTCTGCATGTCGAATTGGTGCTTGAGACGGAGTAGAATCAACAACTTTAAAGTAGAAAAATAGTCAGTACGCGTAAAAAACAATAACTCCAGTGCACAATAAATTCTTCTTGGGAAACTTACCACAGTATTCAATCTTGCCAGAAGTTTTTAATTGAACTTCTGAGGCGGATGAAGCAAAAGGGTCAAATCGATCGTTATCACAGGGATTAATACTACCAGATCCTGAACTTTTTGCTTCCTTGAGAGTTGCCAAATGATCATTTGAAAAGGGAACTGCAATTGCTTGGAGAGCGATTTTTCTCAATCGCAATCTGTCTTTCTCTTTCATGAAGTTTTCACTACTAAGGGTACTATCAATATCATCAATTCCAAATGATGATGCATCACTTACAATGGACATGTTTGAGCTTGTTGCCGGTATTGTTGTCTTGTGCTCTCCGTTGTGGCGCTTAGCTGTTACTTGTGACGAAGATGTGGCAATTGAAGGCACTGATTCGACTACAAGACTGTCGTGTGTCTCTACCTGCGTCTTGGTAGGTGATTGATAGTTTTGTCTGAGATTCTTTACATGCTTCATACGATGATTTTGGCTTCTAGGAGTATTCGTGTTATGTGTTTGTACAGGGCTAAGCTCTTCAACAAGTAGAGGAGCGATCATCCCATCCGGATTGCTGCAAGATAGCACGACAGGATTCCTTGGCTCCAAGTGAGTCCAAAAGCTTGTGATGTTATCCTTGTCTTCCTCGCTATTTTTGAAATGAGTTGCACCTCCATATTTTGCTACAACGTCTTTAGATTCTTCCCCATCGGGCTCCTTTGTCCCCTTTTCTGCCAGCACTTTTACGTCAACTGCGTCCTTTGAAACATCTTCTTCAGTAGAATCGAGTTGGGTCTTCTCCTCCAGTTGCTTTGAATCTTTCTCCAATGAACTAGGATTCTCTGTTTTATCGATGTCAAATGTGTTGGTTACATGAACATTGGTTTCAACTTTAGATACAACTTCTTGTGCCTTATTCTGGACGACATCTGCATCCTTCTCCTCAAATGGAGTGTCGTATCCAGAGGCCAGTTTTTCTTCTACTTCCTTGCCAGAGGAACCCGCACTGCGAGCTAACATTGCAGCTGCACGTCTCTTTTGTTTCAATTCTAAGAACTTGTTGCTCCTCGACGTAATAACGTCCTTCGTCGCAGCTTTGTTCAACGAGTCCTTTCGTTGAACGTCGCCAGTACTTTCTTCCTGTTTTTTGGATTGATTTTCAACTTCAGCTAGAGAAGGGTTGTCTCTCTTGGATTCCATATCGGCATCAACTTGGGTGTATTCCTTTGTGTCAATCTTAACATTGGACCCCATCCCGGTGCTCTCTGCACTTCCTTCGCTGCCTTCAGTGGATGGAGTTGTTTCAACTGAAGATTCCACATCAAGTGCGGGTTCATTGCTGGGAGCGATATCTCCAGCTATTTCGACAGCATCTATGGCCGCGTCCTGCCAATCAGTTGTATCTGTATCTTCATTTGACATTTTTTTCTACTTGAATTAAGCAACAAAAGGAGTCTACTTTGATCATTGATATTATGAACTTTTCTGTCAGTTCCTATCCAGAAGGTGCGGAAAGAATTTCGCAACGCTACCAGCCGTTGGAACAGATTTTACACGAGCGATGCTTTTAAGCGAGTCAAAAGGCTAAAAGGGAAGTTTAGAACGAGAAAGAGTGGGAAAATATGGTAATAATAGCTTTTAAAGTCTGAAATTTGAACACCCAACTGCTGAAAGTTTCAACAGTTGGGTGTTCATATTTCATATTGGCGAAAGTGCTGTCGACATCAATCAATCATAAATTATCCACGTTATCATAGAGGAAATTACGAGCACTCCGGACTGGCAGTAAATAGCAAACAGCTGGCCCGCTTTCGTTTATACCTGGTACAGTACATCCCTTTATTGGGTACGACTTATAGTACGCTTTGACGACCAGCCATCCTTAAATTATATGCATCTTTTGGACATGCACAAAGGACCGCAGTCTGTTGCTGATTCTTACCACACCAGTTTAATGATGCAAATTTTCGAAGAGTGGCTTTCAAATAAATTCTTATTGCTAGTCATAGCTATACCACTGGGTAACTAGTGTTCAATGTTGGAAATCAATAGTGAATGAATTCTGGTTTGTCGTTTGTATTGCAGAAACGCCTGTTTTGTTTTCGCTCTTCTTGTTTCTTGTTCTATTAGCGAGGGATGGAAGAGTATCGTTCGTAGTGACTAGTGACAGTGACAAAAAGACTGGTGAAAATACGGTTGGAAGACGAGGTGTCGGAAGGGCGAATGTAGTTCACACTTTGAATGGATTCGCGGTAGAAGTGTATTTCGAATAAATAAGGAATTATCAATCACAGGGGAGACACCAGACACCAGGGTAGAAATTATTGATGAACATCTCTTCTCTAGAGAGGTACATATGTTTTTATGTTTTTCATCTAATTTTCTCAAAAGAGATGATGGCTTTCTTGCTCGAAATGTTGAAAGATGTTAAATATTATTGAAGAAAACTAATTACTAGTTTAATCTATCTATTTATTTCTTTTCGTGGCGCAAGTAATGAAATTTGGGGGACACAATCAGCATAGAATCCATTCATTTAACTTCATTTCATTGCCATAAAATTCTTGTTGCGCACCTCATGTGTATTATTAAACCAAGTCTTGGAACTTGGAATTGTAAACATGAGATATGTCTATGAAAC
>Ga0306864_1000762_pt1 | contig 14315 bp, 14 predicted proteins | sample AntRauTorckE5430_FD_190448 | JGI IMG/M metagenome (GOLD analysis project Ga0306864, IMG submission 190448) | Saline lake microbial communities from Rauer Islands, Antarctica - Metagenome Torckler E5 #430 (v2) (version 2) | ecosystem: Environmental > Aquatic > Non-marine Saline and Alkaline >...
TAACCAAGTTTAACCAAGATGAAAAAGAGTAACGGACATGGCGGGGTGAGACCGAACAGCGGACGCAAAAGCAAAGCGGAAGAGCAACAGTTGGTCGAGCGCCTAAGCCCGTTCCAAGATTTGGGACTTGAAAAGCTGGTGGCGGCCATGCGATTAGGTGAGCAGTGGGCTATTAAAATGTATTTTGAATATATGTACGGCAAGCCGACCCAACGAATAGAGCAGACGGGCAAGGACGGCCAGCCTCAGCAAATACAAATCTTCACGGTACCCGGCCCCGTTATGCCAACAAATGAAGATGACATCGACGAAGATATTACCCCGTGACCTACGACCAAATTATAAAGTTTAAAGGTACAACTCCTGTATTTTCGCAGAATTTTGACAACCGTACCCACCGCGTCAAGATCAACCAAGGCGGGACCAGTTCGGGCAAAACCTATTCCATTTTACAGGTCATTGCCCTGCGGCTGATCGAAAAGAAACGGATTGCAACGGTGGTAGGCCAGGACATACCGAACCTTAAAAAAGGCGCTTACCGTGACTTTAGCGAACGCATTTTGCCGTCCGCGCCGTGGTTGCAATCCTTTATATCTACCCACAACAAATCTACCCTATCCTATACTTTTACCAACGGTTCAATATTAGAGTTTGCCAGCTTTGGAGATGAACAGGACGCGAAGAACGGTAAACGAGATATTGCGTTTTTCAACGAAGGCAACGGCATTCCGTACACTATTTACCGGCAGGTTGCAATGCGGACGGCTGAGGAAATTTTTGTTGATTACAACCCCACCGCGCCGTTTTGGGTACATGACCATTTAATAGGGCAGCCCGGAGTTGTTACGTTTTACAGCAATTATACCCACAACCCTTATATCAGCGAAGGCGCTTTGATCGAATTACGTTCCCTAAAGGATAAGGACGCCGAAATGTGGAAAGTGTACGGACTGGGCAAGACGGGCGAAGTAGGCGAATTGTGTATTGAGAATATGACCATTGTCGAAAGGATGCCGGACAACTTAAAGCGCGTTGGGTTCGGGATGGACTTTGGGTATAGGGCAGACCCTACCACTTTAGTAAGGGGCGGGTTGCAAAACGAGAATGATTTATACCTTGACCTTTGGCTTTATCGGCACCACATGAACCTGAACGAAACAGCTATGGCCGTTAATGATTCCGGCCTGGTGGCCAGGGTGGACCGGTCCCCTATTTTTGCGGACGGCGCGGACGCCAGGGCTTGCGATTACCTCCGGGACAGCGGCTACAACCTGCGCGAAGTAAAGAAAGGCGCGGGATCTATTGCTTACGGCCTTTCCTTGCTGAACCAGTACAATATACACGTTACCGCCCGCAGCGTCGAAATGATCGAAGAACGCCGCAAATACAGCTACAAAATAGAAAAGCGCGGGGCAAGGGCGGGAGACGTTACAAACGTCCCGGTTGATGCTTTTAACCATGCTTGGGACGCCGCAAGATATTACGCGATGGAAATGCTCAAGCCTATCCGATTGGTGCGCAAAACTTTACGGGGCGGCACGTAACGAGCCGGGCCGAGGAAATAAAATAAAGTTTTTCGCTTGGTGCTTATTGGTGCCAGGCATCAGCCTTAAATTAAAAATTGATGGCCAAAGTCGGCCAAAGTCGACTAATTAGGTTCAATTAAAACAACTCAGCATTTTACTGTTGTACAACGCTAAAAAGAAGCCCAGATAAAAAGCGAAAGGCAACCCGTTTAAAGGTTGCCTTTCTGCGCTAGTTGTGCTATATTTGAGTATTAAATAACCTAGTGCTTTAGCTACTTTAGACGGCCGCTAAAGCGTCAACAACAACTGACTGTATGTCAAATGTAATTACTCAATCAGCAACTACCAAACTCTTTGTACAGGAAACGGTACAGGGAACGACCGGAACTAAAACGGTCCGCATAACCCCGGAACTTGCCGAACAATGGCTGGAGTGGAATGACGGCAATAGGAGGCTTTCGGTGCCGCACGTTATCAAGCTATCAAAAGAGATCGAAGCGGGAAACTGGATGTTAAACGGGCAATGTCTGGTTTTCTCTGATGAGGGAAACCTTTTGGACGGTCAGCACCGGCTCGGCGCCATCGCCTATACTGGCAAATCAATACTTACTGATGTGCGATTCGGGGTTGACCCAGAAAGTTTTAAAACGATAGACCAGGGAAAGAAGCGAAACGCAGCGGACGTTCTTTCGATTGAAGGGCTTTCTAATAGTAGCCACGTGGCCGCCGCCGCTAAGATTGTCATAGTTTACAACACAGTAGACGGCAACGATTCGGTCGCGGGAACGTCTACCGTCCCTTCTAACTCAACCATCCTAGAATGGGTTAACTCCAACCCTCAAATACTTGATGACGTAACTTTGGGGTTGTCTCTTTATTTAGCCTCTGACAGAACCGTTCTGTCAGCGTCAAAAATAGCGGCCTACATCTTTATCAGCAGGGGTGCAAACCCGGAAACAGAGAAGTTCTTTACGTTGCTTTGTACCGGGGTGCCGATGACCGACCGGGGACCGGTTTACCATTTGCGCCGCAGCCTGATCCGTAGCAAGGTTGATAAAACGCGAAGCCTTAACCGCACTATCGAACGCAAAATGGTAGTTAAGGCTTGGAACTATTGGAGCAAAGGAAAGGAGATGAACCGGCTGAATGCTTCCGACATTTCCAAGTCAAGGGGAACCGCTAGATTCGAGTAGTCCCTACCCCCGTAAATCGTTACTGGGTAGATGCAATACTACAACTAAAGGCAAGCGCCGGATGCTAACCCGGAATCACGCAGGGCAACCTTAGACCGTGGCCAGGCTTAGCCTTTAGTTTTAACGCCTTAAAAACCCGTATATTTACACCTGACCGATTGGCCCCGGTGCGGTAAGGTTGCTACCCCCAAAAGCGACCTAATGGATTTACAAGTAATTAAAAACCCCGATGCAAGGGCATTTATTGACCTGGTAAATAAGGTCCGTAAAGATTGGGAAGAACGCAAGAAAGGCCGGGAATTGAGCGGGGTCATAATGACCGTTGCGAAGGCTTACCCGGAAGATACGCACGCCATCGTTGAGCTGTTCCACAAGAAGCGCGAACGTGCCCCACAAAAACAATCAATAGACGCAACCCCGCCCGCTCAGGGTGCCGGTTCTGTTGATGTTGCTAACTGCCCTAGTTGCCCCGAAACGGTGAACAACGCGGTTGGTGCTGGCCGGGGTAGTGTTGTTACTGAGCCGGACAGTACCCACCTACAAACCAAAGAAGGCGTACTAAAGGCGTTCGATAACGACGCGGACACGCTCGCCATTGTAGCGAAAGGGTTGGGCCTGAACGTTGGCAATAGCGGCAAGGCCGGAACCATCGCGGGCAAGATTGCCTACCATTACCGCGTAAAAGCTGGGGTCCAATGAACGTAGTATTTACAGGTCAGGACGGGCAAGACCTGACCCTAAACATACCCGTTACCGCTGAGGAAATAACGTATGGCCAGTTTTGCGATTATCAGCAAGCGGAGGCCGCGTTTTTCGAAGTAAGATGGGAGCCTAACGAAAGCAAACCGGACCTGGTGGAAGCTGCGCTGATTGATGCGGTGGCCATCATTGCCGGTCCGCACGTTCACGACCTACCCTTTAGCACACTAGGCGAATCGGGAGACGATATGATTAGGCGCGGTTATCAAATCGGGTTCGATTCTGACCTTTCCGTTATGGCTGTCTACGCACACCTTACTGTACTGTTCCATACTGTTAATTATCACGGCGACCTAAAGCCGGACAGCTTGCCCGCGTTCCTGGTCATCGAACACGGCGGCAAATCGTACCGGGTAATCGGGCAAAAGGCGGCGCGGGTAATGACAGATAAGGCGATAACGGCGGGCGAAGCGATAGAGGCAAGCGAGTACCGGCGGCGGCACAGTAAGGCCGTTGCAGCGCGGGTACAGGACGGTTCAGCCCTCGACTTCACGTTGGGACTAAGTGAGTTCGCAATATTGGTTCGCCGCCCTGGTGAGCAGTTGCCAGCCGATGAAGAAAAACGGGACGCATGGTTGGTTGAGCGCCGCAAATTACTGGCTGATCTATCCCTTCCCAACGTGTTAAAAGTGCGTTTTTTTTTGATAGCCGCCTTGCTGAAATTAGCGCAAGGCGGCAATACCAGTTCTTTACCGAAGGCCCGCCCGGCTCTGATCGGATCGAAAAGAACAAAGACGCCCGGCAAGCTCAGCGCGACCGTGAAGCGCTTGCTAAAGTAGCTTGGGATGTAACCGGGCCGCGTGTTTATTACCAGATCGGAGTAGCCGAACGTTGGTTTGAGGGTGCAAACCGTACCCCGTTTGAGTCGGTTTTTTACGCCCCGTGGCGGTCTTTTGTGTCTAATTACTGTTTGAAACTGTCCCGACTATGACTTTAGCGCCAACATTAGAAACATTTTACAGCATTGTCAAGCAGGCTGTCATTGATATGGATTACTTGCCAGGGGTTCAGATCAACACCTTCGGCCTGGTTGACGATACGCCCGACGTATTCGGGGAATCGTTTGGGCGTAGCTTTAGCGATTACCTGAACGGCTTTTTTTGGTCCCGAATGTGGGTACTGAACGGTGCCGACCCAAACAAAATTTCCGGTGAATACCCGGCGCTGTTCTTGGAGCGCGGAGATTTTGACCTTGAAAAAGGGGCGCACCAAATAGGTATCGTGCTGATTGACAAAATAGAGTGTTCCACCTGCCCTCCTGAAATTATACGAACCGGCCCGGCTATCGAATCGAACCTACTAAGGGCTGTCCGGGCGCTGCTTGCTGAGGTTGACGGTTACGTGTTGTATGACCTGGGCGAAGAGTACCAGTGGGCAAGTCCGGGACGGATGGCCACCTGGGAATACCTGCCGGAAGATGAAGCCGACTACCTAAACGAATACCTCGACCTGACCCGTGCCAGCATAGGACGTTGGGGCGACTACCCCGAACTGCGCGGCGTTACCCTGACGATGAGCCTGACCACTTGCGAAAGTAGCGTGGCCCCGTACCGATACGATACACCAACCGAACCAATGACCGGTGCAACATTTCTAGGATGTTAGGCAAAGAAGTAGCGGCCGAACTGTTCCGGCTTCTTAAAGAGTTGGAAACGACCGGCAAGGCCGAACTTAAAGCGCAGGGGCACGTAGCCACCGGCAAGGGCATTGCTAGTATTGAGGCGCTGATAACGGAACAAAGCGTTGACCGGTTGGTAGGCGTCATCATGGCTGAGGACTACCTGATTGGTCCGGTCGATAAGGGCGTGAAGCGTAGCCGAATACCCTACACCCCCGGCAAATCCCGCGCCCGGACATCGCTATACATTCAGGGGCTTATCAACTGGATTCGGACCATCAAGCCCAGCCTATCCGATCAGGAACGTAAGGGCTTTGCGTTCGCCATCGCTGCTACTCACAAAAAGGAGGGAATGCCAACGCGGGGGTCTTATGCGTTCAGCGCAAACGGGCGGCGCAAGGGATGGATAGAAAACGGCATCGTACTAAACGCGGAAGGGATCGAACGCCGGTTGCGCCTGTTAGAATTATTCACCGCACGGTTTGAAAAGGCCGTATTTAAAGCCGCCACCTGATGAAAAAAATTGCATTCGAAATTGAGGTGAACGGTATTAAGACCGTTCTTAAAAACGAACAGGACTTAATTAACGCCACCAAAGCGGTCAACAAGGCGTTCAAAGAATCGGACTACGGCAGCGCGGAACGTAAAAAGCTAGGCGTTGACCTGGGCAAGCTAAAGAAGCTACAAGCGGATAACAGGAAAGAAGTAATAGACAGCGCGAACGCACAAAAGAAGCTGGCCAAAGCCGCCGCAGAAACAGCCCAAATATCCTCCGGCAGCATTAACGGGTTGAAGCTGGAATTGTCACGGCTAAAAATGGAATACGAAGGGCTCTCTAAGTCAGAACAAAAAGTTGCCGGTCCTGCGCTATTGGATAACATAGCAAAGGTAAAATCTAGCCTGAAAAAATACCAGCAAACAATAAGGGACACGGGGCGGGACCAGGAGATTACAGCCGACAAGGGCCGGGACTCTTACCGGGCGATTAACGCCGAACTAGTCAACGCAAGACGAACATTTAAAGAGCTTAGCCGCGCCGAACGGGACACTTTTGGCCCGGCGTTGATTGCCCGAATTGGTAAGTTAGACGCTGAACTAAAGGAGTTGGACGCTGATATGGGTCAATACCAGCGCAACGTGGGCAACTATTCCAGCGCGTTCGATGGCGTCGGCGGGGCACTGCTTGACCTGGGCGGGATCGACCTTGCAGCCCTGGCCAATCCGGCAACCGCCGTTGTCGCAATCGGTGCTGCGGCCATTGCGGGTGCGGCGGCGCTCAAGGAAATGACCGAACAGGTACGCGCCGTTCGCGGCGAAGTACAGAACTTTACCAATACCGGCGGCGCTGAGTTGGACGAACTGACGGCAAGGGTTCAGGCCGTTTCGGACACGTTCGGAGTGACAACGAACGAGGTTAACAACGCGGCGAACGCGGCGGCAAAGCAGCTAGGAATATCTTTTGACGATGCCCTAACCCAAATTGAAACCGGCTTTACCGCTGGCCTAAATGCGAACGGCGAACTATTGGACAGTACCCGCGAATACGCAACGTTCTTTGCCGATGCCTTCGGGCCGGGCGAAGCGGCTGCAAACGCGCTGTTTGAGACAATCAAGCGGGGCAACGAGCAGGGCATTTTTAATGATAAGGCGGTTGATGCGGTCAAAGAGGTAACCATACGGCTAAGGGAATTACCGAGCGCGACAAAGGACGCCCTGGGCGCAATAGGGATTGCTAGTGATGACATCGCAAAGCAGATCAAAGACGAAGGTATTGGCTCAGCCATCGCAACGGTAAGCACCAGGTTGGGAGAGTTGGAACGGAACAGCCCGGAGGTTGGCCAGGCCATTGCTGACATATTCGGTGGGCCGGGTGAGGATGCGGGATTTGACTTTTTGGTAAGCCTGCAAGACATCAATACAGCGACCGGCGTGACGATTGACCAGGGCAACGAATACCAGGTACAGCAGGCCAGGACGCTAAAGGTAAACCAGGAGTTTTCGCGTGCCCAGGTTGAGGTTGCCAACGCCTTCGGCGCTACCGGGTCAAGCATGGACGACCTATTGACTCAGGGGCAAACGCTGCTGTTGCGCTTCTTGGTTCCTGTTATTGATACTTTCCGTTCATGGTTCAAAACCTTTGAACCGCTCGTTGATGCGGGGTTAAGGTTGGGCCGGGCGATGGGTATTTTAGGACCGGAGACGGACGCGGTGGGGGCGTTTACGTCAGTACTTGGAACAGTGATGAAGGCCGCACTTTCCCCCCTTAAACTGATAATAGGCGCAATCTCAGGGCTTACTGATGCTATATCTTTTGTGCTTGAAAAGGGCAACCAGTTCAAAGAGTTCTTAGGATTCGCCGGTAAAGAAGCGGAAGTGACTGGCAAAAAAACCGACTTTGCTGCTGAGCAGTTCGGTAAGCTGGCAGGCCAGAGCGAAAGAGCCAAAAAAGAAGCTGAAAAGGCCAAAAAGGAACTAAAGAAAACCAAAGAAGAGGTTAAGGATCTGGGAGACGAAACCAAAAAGACGGCGATCATTACTGAAAAGTTTGCCGAAGGTTCGTTGTCATTCCTACAAAAGAAGCTGACCGGCCTAAACAAAGACCTGGCCGGGGCGGTGCCGGGCGATCAAAAGTCTATCCTTTCCACTATTATCGGCGTGGAACAGGCGATTGAGGAAATAAAGGACGGGCGCGCCGCGATCAGGAACGAAATTGGGCGAACGGCTGACGACCTTAAAGTTACTCCGTCTATTGATGGCGAGATTTTAGCCAAAAATTACAAGTACGCAAGAGAGGAAATAGTTTTTACGGCCGTGTCTTCTGACAATCAAATACTTGATTCGCAAAATAGACTTAGCAAAAAACTAAACCGCAGCCGGGAGGATAACACCAAAAGACACGAAGACAGGATTGCGCGGGAATTGTCAGCGGAAGAGGAAAAGGCGGCGCGGATTGCTGAGATAACCGGCACGGTATTTAGCGCGTTCAACGGTATAAACGACGCCCTGGCACAGAGTAGCCAGAGCAGGAGCGACGCCGAATTGCGGGCGGTGCAAGATCGGTACGCGGGCGAAATAGAAGCGGCTGAGGGCAACGAAGACCTGCAGGATGAATTGAGAGAACAGCAAGCGGTAGCAGAATTGGCCATCAGGCAGGACGAATTGGAACAGCAAAAGAAGTTCCGGATTGCATCGGCCCGCGCTTCACAGGCTGAGGGTATTATCAACATCCTGACCGCCCCAACGACTATCCCGGACCCGTTCGGTACGATATTTAAGGGGTTGAGAATTGCGGCCTTATCGGTTCAAACGCAACTGCAAATCGGGAATATAAAGCGTCAGCAGGTGGCGGCAAAGGGCGCAATTGTCGACGGATGGATTCGCGGCGAATCACACAACGGGCCAAACGGCGGCACATCGCTGAACCTGAACGGTCGGTCCGTACTGGCTGAGGCTGGGGAGTTCACCGACTACGACGAATACGGCGCGGCGATGGTCATCAACAAGCGATCAGCAGCAGCGCACGCTCCGGCGTTGAACAGGATGCACGGCGTAACCTTCCCCGGCAAACGTGCAATGTTTAGCCAGATCAACACCGACCGGGGGCACGGCATCCCATTCATGAAATCCGGCGGGTTGTTGGAACCTAATATGTCCGGGTTAGCGGCCATCAATTCCGGCGGGGCTGGTTCCTCTTCATCCCGTGCTGTTCAGATTAGCGCGGACAGCATCGCTATGATTGCCACCGCCACCGGCCAGGCTGTTCGTGCCGGTGCTGCTGAGGGAACCGCCGAAGGTGCCAGCGATGCCAACCGCCGCCGCGATAGGGAAGAAAGATTGAGAACAAAAACAGGATAGAATGACCTATACAGAACTTCGCGCCGCGATCACGGCGAACATCTCCGACCGGGCCGAACTGGTCAAACTGCTAACGGTTGCCAATGTGCGGACGGTGGCCAAATGCGCCCCCGGCGTTGGGGTTGCGGTGGCCTACGTTCAGGGCGATGCTTCCAGCGCGTACCTAGCGGGGCGGGGCATTGCTCAAGATATGTACGATAAGCCACCGGCCTTCACGGTTGACGAGGTACTGGTTAGCTTTTCCCCGGCCAATATTTACGCCGTTCAACTTTACGCCCGCGCTGTTGATGGCCTGGCATTCGCTGACGAAACCGACGCCGATTTTTTAGACGCTGTTGACGAAACCACCAACCAAACCGCCCCTACCTTATGCTAACCTTAACCTCAGCGCCCGACTATTTCACGCCCAACCCGATGGGCCAGCCAGCCGAATGGGTTGTGTACGATCCTGACTACCTTAGTACGATTGGCCAGCCCAACACGTACGTTATCAAGATTACAGCGACGGGATCAAGCGCGGAAGGGTTCACCCTGGGCGGGGCCGACTTCGCAACTGATGACGCTACCCCGTACACATCCACCACGTTCGACAATACCAATTCCGTGTTCCGGTCGGCCATCAACATGGCAAATATGTTTCGATCTAGTGCAGCCTTCCGCGCCTATACCGTCCGAACGGCGCGGCCTTCCGGTAGCGAGCCGTGGCGCGTTATCTTGGTCAAGACTGACGAAACGGACGCTACCACCGCAGAACAGGACAACGACTTTTCGAACCTTACCGGCGTAACAGTTGAGCAGGTGAACGGACGAACAGAGCAAACAATAAACGCCCGGTTGTGGTATCAATTTTGGGGACCGGCGGGACCGATCAGCCCGGAACTGTTCGCGCCTTTCGACCTGAACGGAACGGCCCGCGTTGATGCCAGAGAACCGGCGCGGCGACTGCTCAGCCCTAACCCGCCCGACGTTGGACAGACGTTGCCCGTGCTTGACGTTTCCGGGGCGGCGTACGTTTCCGTCAAGTACGGCACGTACCAAACGGACGGCAATTGTTCGCCGGTATTCGGGTCATCAGCGGAAACCGCCGCCGCGCCCTTCGTTGATGCCGTGCTACAATATGACCAGACGGACGGGCTAAAGCAGTACGGGCCAGGCCGAACCGGGCCGCTCAAATGGTTAACTCGCCGGTCCAATGGCCGCACCGTCAACACGTTCGGGTTCGAGTGGACATCTATTTATATCGGGCCGTCTTACTTCGGTGCCGACTATTCCCGGAGGTTAAGGAAAGAGTTCTTTAATGCGGCGGGCGAAAGCATAAGCGTAACGACTCAGGCGATGGCCGGAAACGGCTTGTGGAACATTCCGACCGGGTACCAAAATGCCGTGCCTGACGGCGTGGACGGCGTTGCATCCTTTACGGTCAGGGTTGAACAGGATGGATTGGCCGGTTGGGTTACTGAGTCGGACACGCTGACCATTACCGCCGCCGCTCAGGGTTGCCGCGCTGCTGAAATCTACTACCTTGAAGGGCTTGGAAGTTGGGGAACCGTTCAGTTTGACGAAATAAACCAGCGCGGTATTTCTATGGTTGCTCAGGGTTGGCAACAACCGGTCGGGCACGACGCCAACGGTAGCAACCCGACCGGGAACGTGCTGTACAATGACGGCGGCAATTATCAGCGCGTTACCGAATCAGCAACAACGATGACGGTCACCAGCTACCATATCCCGGAGCGCCGCCGTAAGATGGTCGAAGAGATGTTGGAAAGCCCCGCTGCGTACCTGCTGACCGAAACAGAGAACGGGACCGTAGTTGCCCGGCGTATAACCTTTGCGCGTGATGCGTACACCGTAGCCCAGGAGCAAGGCTTAGCAACCGTCACTATTTCCTTTTCATTCTCACAACCGCGCCGCGTAAGATGATAACAATCAGACCGATAAACCCACCCGTTACCGTTCAGTATCTTTTAGACCTGAACGGGCATTTGCATTTGGATACGCCGCCCGGAATGGAATTGCGGCTGACTAAAACACTTGATAAGGTAGACCAGTTGGGGCGAATAACTCAGGAGGCGGCGTTGTCGGTAACCATGCCTTACACTGACCGAAACCGGGCCTTTTTCGCTGAGTACGAACCCGACGCGCTGCGCCGTAAATCTGGCCGGTTCGCGGTTGAGGTGGCGCACGACGGCGACCGTCAGCCGCTAACCTCTGGCCGCGTCACAAATTCCGGGGCCGGCGGTTACGAATTGGAACTGTTCGGGGACGATTGGTTGCAGGACATCGAAGATTTAAGGCTGGACGCGCTCGACCTGGGAACGTTCGTATGGAACCGGGCCAACATTGTCGACGCATGGGGAACGGGTCGGACCGCGCCGTTGGCATTGCCGGGATTGTCCAGCTACGGCGGGTTTTCCGCGCCCGGAACGGTTACGCTCAAGGACATACGGATGTGGTGGAATGTTGGCAGCTTGCTAAGGGCGCTACTTTGCGCGGCCGGTTGGTCGTTTGTTTCCCCGCACTTTGACGATGGGGACGGCCGTTACTGGTATGCCTATTTGTCCGGGCTACGATGGCACACGTACCGCACCAAAAAAGGCCCGCAATTTGTTGAATTATCAGTTGGTAGTCTGAGCCGAAACGGTGACCCTTTACAGGCTTTGGCGTGGACGGAAGTGCAGGACGATGACAACCGATGGGGCACGGTGGGCAACGATCAGGAGAATTCTTATACCTATTTCCACGACTCAGCCGTTGACCAAATCGCGCTGGTTTCCGTGGAAATAGAACTGAACGCTACCCTTCCGGTCGGGTCCAATGCTGAGACGCCTATACTTTACGTCGAACTGGTCGAGACCACCAACGACGGCGCAGCGTTCGGCACAACGTTGTTCCGGGATCAGTACGCGGGCGGCGAAGTAACGGCCAGGACGGTACAGGTTAGCGCCGATTTTTACCTTGAAAGAACGCTTACTGTCGGCACCGACGTACGCAAGTATGAGGTGTTTTTTTACTATGAGGATTCAGCCGGGGCCGTTGCGTTCACCATCAATTCCGCTTCGCTTATTTACCGGCCCGACCCGCGCTACTACGTGGAGGGGGACACCATAACGCTGGGCGATTTATTGGATGGTGAGATAAGCGGCAAGGGATTGTTTGAAGCCGTGGCGCATTTACTGAACGCCAAAATAGTAACAGACTACGCAAAAAAAGAGGTTACAATGTACGCGCCCTACGATTACGCACGTACTGAGGACAACAACACCGTGCCGGGATTTTATCAGCCGCGCCCTGTTGACCTGCGCAGCCATACCGTGCCCGACAGTGTGGAATGGTCGGACGATCAGGAAACAGCGCCGCGCTTCCGTGTTTACGATTTTGCCAGCGGTGACGACGCAATCGTTAAGGAGCGCGGGCGTGATCGGTTCCGGCGCAAAGTAGATTTAGGCCGGGGAACCAGCGATGAAACCGAGTATAAAAACCCGCTTTTCGGCCCAACGCTGAACCTGAGAATGCCCGCCGAAATTGTGGCCGGCACGGGTATTGTTATGCCCGCACTTTGGTCCGATCTCGACGGCACAATCAACCACGAACCAGGACCGCGCATTGCGGTCTGGTACGGCCAAGTCGAGCAGGGCGACCCATCGGCCCCGAATACGTGGAGTTTTGACGGTGAGGACCAGACAACAGTTCCTGTTCTGTCAATGATTCCCGGAGCTGGTATTGGTGAGGGGCAGAAGCCGGAACCAATCACGTTCACCGGGTTCGTGAATGACCTATACAACCGACATTATCGCGGCGAAATAGAACAGGGCGGGCCTACCGTTTCCGTCCTGCTGACCGGCGGGGACGCTACTTACGACTTGATCACGTTCCGAAAAACGCTACTTGTTAAGGGCGCAACGGGCGACTATGAGTTGCAGCCCTCAGCCGTTCGTGACCATGCCAGGGGTTCAGGTGTTGCGCTGCTCGTTGAGGGTAAAAACAAAATATTTTAAATGGGTTATCAATGGAACAGACTCCCGGAAGATCAGCACGCGCCACTATTGACCGCTTATAATGCTAGTGATTACGTCGCCGTGCTTACCCTACTGAACCGTTACCATGTTGCGCCCGATATACTAACGATGTGCTGCGGCCTGGGCGACGCCTGGGAACAGGTGGCCGAAGCCGTACGAATAGAAACGCTGAAACCATGAAAGACTACCGCAAAATAATATTGGCTTTTTACCGATACACCAACGGCAAACCCGCCGCACGTATTGAGGAAATCCCGCCCGATGTTTTGCAGTTTTTGGCCGGTATGGAGTATACCGATATGTTGCGGCCTATTGTCGTGCAATCGCTCAGGGCTGGTTCGCCTGTAAAGTCGCTGGCTGAGTATTGGGGTGTGGACCCTAACTATGTGCGCAAAATTAGGGAACGGTATAAAATTGAGGTTTACAATAAAAGCCCCGCGCCTAATTAAAGGGCGGGGCTTAGGGTTGTGCGGTTAACGTTTATTCCTCTTCCAAGTGCGGCGCGGTCACCACTTCCCCCGGCTCTAAGAACCGAGCGCCGCCGGGGAAGGCGATAATGATCGGGGCGCGGAACTTCATCACTAGCTTAGTTAGGAAGTCGGCGCTGACGAGAGGCCAGTTCTTTTCAGCGCGGGCTAAACCCGGCTGATGGATGCCTAGTGCCTCACTCATTTGTCTTTGAGTGAGGCCTTTGCTACTTCTGTATTCTTGTAAGGTCATGGGTTACGCTTTTACTGTTACAGTCCCGCGTCCTGCTACTTTCTGGGCAAACTCCAAGAGGCTTACCTCATTGAAATAGCTTGATTCCAAGACTACTGCGTTCTTCTCTGCATTCGTGTAGTCGTACTGATTCGTGTAGTCTCCTTCTGGCTGGATAGAGATGCTAAGGGCGTTCCCTGTTGCGTGCGTAGGGGAGGAAACGATGACATCGTTTGTCGTTACGATCTTGTCGAAGGCGCGCTTGGCCGCAGAAGCTGAAACAGAGTTGATGATTACGGTAGACATGATATTGGTATTGTATGGTTTCAAAAAGCGTTATCGCCTTTCGTTACACAAATATACCACTTTTGATATAACTGTGCAAGTATTTAATAACATTATCGTTATTTTATTTAAAATAGGTAAATCCCCGCCCGGCTATGATGCGGGGCTTAGGGTTTTACTATTCCTGAATCAGCCCGTCGCTAACGAGCCGGGCCTTTATCGCGCCCCGGATGTACTCAGCAAACAAGCCGGGGACCAGTTCGCAATGATCAGCGTTAAGGTAAACGGTATATCGCTTACCTCTGAATTTGGGTTTTGACCCTGCGTTGTTGCGCAGGCCTCCGTGTTTTGGCATGGGGTT
>Ga0306864_1000763_pt1 | contig 14315 bp, 10 predicted proteins | sample AntRauTorckE5430_FD_190448 | JGI IMG/M metagenome (GOLD analysis project Ga0306864, IMG submission 190448) | Saline lake microbial communities from Rauer Islands, Antarctica - Metagenome Torckler E5 #430 (v2) (version 2) | ecosystem: Environmental > Aquatic > Non-marine Saline and Alkaline >...
TGCCGATAGTTTAATGAAATCGCATAAAGATTTGATTCAAAAAATTTCTCCTAATGAAGATTGTCCAGATTAGTCAATCGTATCATTAGGAATAAAAAAGCAGACACTCTCGAGAGACGTCTGCTTCTTTTATATTTACCTTCTAAATTGAAGCTTGAAATTACTATTTAAAAACTCCAATCTTTTTTCCAAGTATCGATCACGTCAAGCGAAATTTTATATACTAAATCAGGTTTCGTATGATTACCATCTGCGGCTACACCAAATAAACCGACCTTCAAACGCCGTCTTGCACCGAGTTTAAATACTCGTTCTAAACCGACCATAACCTCTTGATGACGGAAATTATTTTCTTTAATCCATAAAAAGCCACCGCCTGCAACCAGTCGTACACCAGTCTTTTTTAATAACGGAATATTATTAATAAATGCTCCATTAAAATGATGAACTGCATGAAATTCTACAAATAAATTCGTAGTCGATAAAGCGGTATCTAACGATTGAAACGAGTGCAATGGATTAGAATACCAAATCGGATCAGATTGTCGAAAGCGTCTAAGATCAACTTCTTGCAGGACTTTAGTATTCACAAAATCCCCAATGTTTACATTATAAATCAAGTGACCAAATTGCCCTAAAAGTAAATCTTGATTAATCCCTAATTCCAAGTAATCAAAATCAATATCACTACCAAATACATTTTGCCAACCTTTTGAATGACGCAATGTAAACGTCGGATAATTACTACCCAAAATAATCTTTCGATTCGGTTCCGTCATATATTTTTGACCAGGCGTAAACTCCAAACTAATATCTGAAATAAAAGCCTGATACGGATCAAATACAAGAATATCCTCACTTGGAAAAAGCTGCTCTAACGGATTTTCAATATAATCCTCAATAGATTTTCTATCATTATACGAAAAATTAGTACTTAAATACAAGCCATTCACGATTTCAATTCGGTGTCTTAACTCAATTTCATCATTCAAAATATAATTAGAAACCCGCAATTGATTGAAAAACGCATCAAAATTGTTGATGGACTGAAACTGCCGACCAATATTCAAACGAATATCCGCTAACCGATGCGGATTATATCGAAACCATCCGTTCACAAAACCTGTAAGGTCTTGATTTTGAAGACCATAACTAAGTCGCCCAGAAGTACTCATCATTTGACCATTCTCAAAACGTCTGGAGTAATAGGCAAAAGGCCCTGCCCGCCAACCGCCAACGACCGAAAAATCAACCAAAGACGGAAGCGATCCTAAATAAATCTCCGATTTTTTATCATTATTTCGCCAACCGACCCCTTCCCAAAAAATTTCTAACAGTGTAATTCTATTAAAATCCGCTGTAATGCTATCTTGATATTCTTTACTATTTACAAACGATTCAATGCTATCTCGCAGAAAAACAACTTTTTGCTGGTCAACGGTCAAAGCCTCTGGTCGCAATTGTTTCCAGTATAAAGTATCTCGCTCGTAGGCCTCTTTCGTGGTAACGACCACTTCATTTTTAAAGAATTTTTCAGGGAATTGATAATCTTTTTGAAAATTAGAAAACCGCAAAGTCGTATTGCCGCTAAACGTTTGAAAACGCCCAACTTTCGTTTCATAATTAAATTCCTGACGATAAACAATCCAAACGCTATCTTCAAATTCTCTGTAATCTTGTTTCAATGAAAATTCATCAAAAAACTTCAAACCACTTTCCGTCAATTCAAAATCTACCCGATTAATATTCCACAAACCGTCATTAATATAAATATAACCGTTCACGGTCGAGTTACCCGATTTTCGAGGAGTAACCTTGATTTTGTGTACCAAAGCAGTACCTTCCGCTTTCGTTTCAATCAATTTGAATTTGTAAGATAAAATAGAGGTATTGCTTAACGGCGAAATAATCGGAGCATCCGCAATCCCCGTCAATTTAACCATATTTCGATAAAAATTAAAATCGGTCTCTCCAAATTTTGGAATAAACAAGCCACTTTTATCACCGTAAGCCTTGTAAGCAGTCCGTTCTTCTTTATAATTTTTTGGATATTGATAATTCAACGTCACCTGCATTTCAATCATATTTAGGCGATTCAGCAACGCCATATTTGCCTTTTGAGCTTCCGTCAAAACTGGAGTCAATTCGCCACCCATGATATTAATACCGTCTATTTGTCCATTATCCACAGGCACTGCTTCTACTTTTTTCTCCTTTCCTCGATTTTTTCTATCAATCTCCTCGACCGCTTTTACATAAATATCCGTCTTATAACTATCTACTGATTTGAGATATTTTTTCTTATTATCAATTGCGTTTTGAATAATCGCATACGCAGGGTCACGCTTAGATGCCCGAACGATAACTTCCTCTAAATCAAAGCTTGATGCTTTCAAAAATAAAGGTTTTTTCAACCCTTCGTCCGCAACAATAATCATCATATCCAAAGTTTCGTATCCTAAACTGGACACTACAATTTGATATTCGCCACCAGTTGTCAACGCCATATAATAATAGCCATTCTCGTCCGTCGTTGTTCCCGTTTGTAATTCTCTAATATAAATATTAGCATATGGAATAGGCTGATTATCCATATTATAGACATTCCCGCTGATACTTTGTCCGTGAGATTGAATTGAAAAACTTAATAAAAAGAAGAAAAAAAACAGGCAATTTTGTAGTTTTAATGCTTTCACAATAACAGATTTTTTTAGTGTCGTAATTAGTTGATTTAATTTTTAGTTGATTTGATGCCTTTTTATACACATCTTTCCTACAAAGGTTTAAACCAAATATTAAATCCCCTAAAATATTGGATGAAGGGTCAATATTTGATGATTATCCAACCGAATAACGAAGAGATTATGAAAAATGATAAAAAAAAGTAAGAAATAAAATTTGAAAAGACTAAATATTTCAACAAATAACACCCATTTTCTAAGCACACCAACTAAAGCCAAAATGCTACCGATACACACTATAAATATATACAATTTTGGTAATAATTAATGTGATTGAGTACTCTCAAAATATCGCATCTTTATTTATATAATATGTTTTTATGCCGAAACCATGCTCTTAACAAAAATAAAAGAGCAATGTAACTTTCATTTTTTTTAATTTTAAATAATTATATAATCAACTGATTATCAATTGTAAAATATTCTAAATCGGTTTTTAATAATTTCCAGAAATTAAGTAATTACCGTTATGAAATATCCCTAAATGTCAAAAATATATTTAATCCCAGTCGATTATTCAACAAAAAGTGCCTATTTATTCAACCAGCTTAATTTTTAGAAAAATATTTATGCTAAAATGAAATCTATCGATAAAATTCACTTAATCAAAATATCACCAAAAAAGTGATTTTAAATAAAATCGTCACTAAAAAAGATACAAAAAAGGCTTGTTTTATCTCCAAACTTTTCTAATTTTGTTCCACTTATTTGTAATGGTCGATTGCGTTTTTTCATAAACAATGAAACCATGTAGCAATGAAACCATGAAATTATGTGGACACAAACACAAATATTACAATTAGCACCTGACGCACCGACCGCAAACAAAGGACGGGCTTTAGCTTCAATCGGGAAATGGCAGACGTTGCGAACAGACGGCAACGCCCTTTGGGGCGAGTGCAAAGGCAGCGGAAAATTACCGTATTTCGTCCAGATTGATTTACTAAATCCAGCGTTCAAATGCTCCTGCCCTGCCCGAAAGTTTCCGTGCAAACATTCCATCGCCTTGGGTTTATTGTTTACGCAAGGAAGTGATGGTTTTATGATGGAAGAACCGCCCGAAGCCGTCAAAACTTGGATAGAAAGTCGTGCTAAACGCCTTGAAAAAAAAATAGAAAAAGTCGATGTCGAATTAGAAAAAGAAATCGCAGAAAAAATACAAGCCGCAGCCGAACAAAAAGCCAAAACGCTCGATTCTCGCATCCAAAATATTCAAGATGGTTTGCCCGAATTAGAAACTTGGCTATTAGATACCGTCCGTGAAGGCATCGCTTCGATTGAAAAAGATGCGGTTAGAATTTGCGAAGATATTGCGGTCAGAATGTCCGATGCAAAAATGAAAGGTATCGCAACAAGAATCCGTGAAATTCCGCTGATGATAGGCAGTTCACCGAATTGGATTGATAAAGTAACGACTCGTTTAGGCGAGATTTATCTATTTATAAATGCCTTTCGCCAATACGAAAATCTACCCGAAAACTTGCAAGAAGAACTCAAACAAACGGCAGGAATTAACATAAAAAAAGAAGAAGTTAGGACAGACGAGGGCGTTTTGGATAATTGGCTAATCTTAGGAAAATCCGAAGGACAAGACGAAGTGAATCCACGAATTTACTTTCGTAAAATATGGCTTTGGGCAGAAAAAAATAAACGCCCAGCGATGATTTTAGATTATAATTTCGGTTCCGCCAGTTTTCCAAATACCTACATTTTAGGCACACAATTCAAGGGCGAATTAGCCTTTTATCCTGGTACTTTTCAGCTCCGTGCTTTAGTCAAAACGCAAGGGCAAACGGGCGGATTAGTCGAATTTTTTCCAGGTTACGATGATTTTGAGGATTTCCTTTTGGCTTACGCCAATGCCGTTTCCGAAAATCCGTGGTTACGCAGTTTTCCATGCGTTTTGTCCAATGTTCGACCAATGATTGAAAACGATAAATTAATAGTTGCTGATAAAAATGCCAAAATGGTGAACATCGAATCCGACAAAGAGAATGTGATGGGCTGGAAATTAATTGCGCTAAGCGGCGGAAATTCAATGGATATTTTTGGCGAATGGACAGGGGAAAGTTTAGTGCCGTTGAGTGCGTGTGTGGAAGGGAAATTTGTGAACTTGGTGAATTAGATTTGACAAAGCACAAATCCAAAAAACTAAACCTTTTCCGTCATGCTGAACTTGTTTCAGCATCTCCTTAACGCAAGAGAACAAAATTGAAAGTAACTGAAAATTAAAAAATATAAAATGATGAATCAAGATAAATTAATTGAGATTATAGAATTAAAGTTGCAAAAATTGGAAAAAGAATGGCAAGAAACCAAAGGAATGATTTTATCAGAAGATGATTTAAAATGCCATCTTTTTAGATTATTACACGAAGAAAAGGAATTTAATGAGCGTGTACCAACAATGAATCCTAATATTTTTGGTACACGACTTCATACTGAAATTAAATTTTTTAATGAGAATAGAGAATTACTTGATAGACCTGATATTACCATTTTAAACCCTGAAAATATGAGTATTCGGCACTCAATAGAAGAAATTGAAATTCATAGAGATAGATTAGAATATAGAGAACTTACAACATCGAAAGGTTTTGAATTTTGTGGAAAATCAATAGTTATTGAATTGAAATTTATAAAAAATAAATGTGGATTAACTCGAAAAGACGATGTAGAGTTAATCAAGGCTGATTATGAAAAAATTAGAAGATTGATACAAATTAATAACAATGATGTTAAGGGCTTTGTGGTTGTATTTTCAAAAGCTCCTAAACCTAATAGAAACAATAAAAATTGGTTAGAATTTCAAAAATTAGAAGAAGAAATAAGTGAATTAGAAAATATTAAATTATTTTTTGGAACAGGAAATATTGAGCCTTTAACAATCGGGAGATGCTGAAACAAGTTCAGCATGACGGAAAAGTGTTGAGAATTTAGCACTCGAATATTATAGTTTATGTGGCAAAACATAGTTAAAACGGCTTTAATCGGCACACAGCGAGGAAAATTAAGCGAAAGCGATAAAATGGCTTTAGCGGAATTTGGTGTAAAAACAGATGCTGAACCTGCGAAAATTGTGTTGCAAGCTGCGGCATTGATTGGTCAAATGCAGCGAGTTGGGCAGGAATTACAGCGGCGGAAAGGTGGTTTGCCGACGGCTTCGCCTGCGGAAACATTGGATTTTTGTAGCGAGAAAGCGGCTTATAATTTGGCGTTGTTGCTGTCGAGTGAGGAATTTGCACCTGCGTTGCCTGAATTTTTGCGGCATTTAGAAAATGCTCAAAAAATCGTTCCGCCAGAGGCGTTGCCGCAAGTTTTGAATAAGTGTGTGGTCGATGACGAGCTTTGGAAAGCAATTCAAAATGCGATTGGGGAACGTGGAAAATGGTTGGCGTTGCAGCATCCGCAATGGAAGAATTTATTGGTTAAACCCGTATTTGAGAATTGGGAAACTGGAAAAAAATCCGAGCGTTTGGCGTTGTTGGTGTATTTGCGAAAGCATAAACCTGCAAAAGCAACGGCTTTAATTGCTTCGACTTGGGCAGAAGATGGCTTTCAAGATAGGCAGCATTTTTTAGATACGTTGCACGTCAATTTGTCGGAAAATGATGAGCCGTTTTTGGAAAGTTGCTTAGATGATAAGCGGAAGGAAATTCGAGAAATTGCAGCTTTTTTATTGTCCAAAATCGAAAATTCGGCTTTAATAAATCGCTTATTTGCGGAAGCATTGACGTTTTTAAATATTCCAACTCGAACGATTAAAAAGCTAAAAATAGAGGTTATAATTCCCGAATATTTTAAGGCGGAATGGAAACGGGACGGCATTCAAGAAAAATCGCATCAGTTTCAGGTTGGACAAAAAGCGAATTGGTTGGGGCAAATTATTCAAAAAATTCCGCCTTCAAAATGGGATGAATATTTCAAATTACCGCCTGACGAAACTTTGGATATTTTTCTTAGAAGTGAGTGGAGTGAATTGCTATTACAAGCTTTAATTAATGCGACTGGAACATTTCATTCCGAGTCTTCGGGATGGGCGGAAGCTATTTTGACTTTTTGGATGAATAAAAGAAATAAAAATCGCTTTCAAAATGTGAGTATTCAGCCCCTTTTTAAAGCTGTTTCAAAGTCGTTATTTAATAAAATGTGTTTATTGGAGCTAACTCCGAGCAATCGAGGTGCCACTAATGTCTCACAAACGAGTGGTTATATTGATGATTCGGAAGATGTGGCAACGTTATTAATGACGTATGGCGACCAATATTTTTGGGAAGATAGTTTGGCGAAAGCCTTTTATTTTAATTTGACAAATTGGTTATCGCAGGAAACCCGAAGTTGGCACGGTTGGCATTATCGGACGATTTTGAAGAAAATGGTTTTTAAGTGTAATCCACATTTACACCAAGAGTTAATACGAGAAATTCCAAATAATTCGCAAGTTTGGAGCAATTGGCAGAAGGATTTTGAGTCGTTTTTTACGATTTTACAATTTAGAAAAGAGATGATTGAATCTATTTGAACCGTAAAATTTTAGGCTCTTTGACAATTTCTGCACATAGCGGCTACTTTAGCTTCCGAAAAGTCTCAAAATCCTTGCGGCAGCTAAAGACAGCCGTTACGAAAATCTCAATTTATTCGAATTTTGCAGAAATTGTCAAAGAGCCAAATTTTATTTAAGTTTTTTGATTTTGGCAAGCCAAAATATTATAAAACCTTTTATTTTTCTTCTATAACTTTTATGGTTCAAAATGAGCAGCAGCAAATGAAAATATTAAATAAAGAAATTCCGCTTGGAACATCGGTCACCTTGAAAATGGATATCGCTCGGTTATTTACACATTCGAAGGTGGAAGTTCCAATCATTATTGAACGGGGAAAAAAGGATGGACCTTGTTTGTTAATTACGGGTGGGATTCATGGTGACGAGATAAACGGTATCGAGATTGTTCGCCAAATTATTACTCAAGGTTTGAATAAGCCCGAATTTGGGACGGTGATTTGTATGCCGTTGGTAAACGTATTTGGATTTTTGAATCGAAGTCGGGAATTTCCTGATGGACGAGATTTGAATCGAGTATTTCCAGGGTCGGCGAAAGGCTCGTTGGCGAGTCGGTTTGCGTACCAGATTATTCAGCATATTGTTCCCGAAGTTGATTATTGCATTGATTATCACACGGGCGGAGCGGAAAGGTTTAATTATACGCAAATTAGGATTGAAGGGTCAAATGAAACGAGTTTAGAATTAGCAAAATCATTCGGCACACCGTATATCGTTTTTGCTAAAAATCGAGATAAATCGTTTCGGGACACGATGGTAAAAATGGGTAAAAAAGTGCTTTTGTTTGAAGGCGGAAAATCTTTAAATTTGAATAAAACGGTAACAAAATTCGGGATTCAAGGAGCAATAAATGTGATGCACAAATTAGGTTTACGGGATTTCTCGAATGAAATTACAATACCAGAAGAACCCATTATTATTCAAGGTTCGACTTGGATTCGGGCGAAAAATTCAGGTATGTATCGGGCAGAAGTTAGAGCGGGGCAAAAGGTGACAAAAGGTATGATTCTCGGTACGATTTCCGACCCTTTCGGTAGCTTCGAAACGTCTTGTAAATCTACCTTAGACGGTTATATCCTGAATTCAAATCACGCTCCTTTGGTCAATCAAGGCGACGCACTTTTTCATATTGGTTATAAATAAATATTTAAACCACATAAGTTACATTAGATTAAAATATATTTTGGTTTTGTCAAAAAAATAAAGTAAACTATATGACTTTTATGGTTTAAAAAAATAAAGAAATGAACTTATTAAGACCGCACGCAGAAGACGATTACGCTGAAGAATTGGCGGAATTAAGAAAAGTAGATGACAAACACCGCCCCGAAAACTGGGAAATGTCACCGTGGGCAGTTGTCCAATATTTATTAGGTGGAAAGTTGGAAAACGGTTATGAAATCGAGCCAAAATATTTTGGAAATCGTCGATTAATGGAAGTTGCGGTGGCGACTTTGGCGACCGATAGAGCGTTATTATTAATCGGTATTCCAGGAACTGGAAAGACTTGGGTAGCCGAACATTTGGCGGCAGCCGTTTCCGGAAAATCAACGCTTTTGGTGCAAGGAACTGCTGGTATGAATGAGGACGCAATGCGTTACGGTTGGAACTATGCAAAATTATTGGCAGAAGGCCCTTCGCCCAGTGCGATGGTCGCAAGTCCGTTGATGAATGCAATGGAAACTGGAAAAATTGCAAGAATTGAGGAATTAACTCGGATTCCATCCGATGTTCAAGATACGCTAATTACGATTTTATCAGAAAAGATTTTACCCGTTCCGGAGTTGAATATGGAAGTTCAAGCAAGAAAAGGTTTTAACGTAATTGCAACGGCAAACGATAGAGATAAAGGGGTAAATGATTTGTCATCGGCTTTGAAACGTCGTTTTAATACCGTCGTTTTGCCGCTTCCCGCAACGATGGAAGAAGAGGTGAAAATCGTCAAAACAAGGGTTGATAAAATCGGTATCAGCTTGGCACTTCCTGCCGAACTCGCACCGATTCAAGAAATACAACGCTTAGTCACGATTTTCCGAGAACTCCGCAGCGGCAAAACCACAGACGGACGCACCAAATTAAAAATCCCAACCGCAACGCTAAGTACAGCAGAAGCAATTTCTGTTATTAATAGCGGACAAGCTTTAGCCGCACATTTTGGCGATGGCACGCTTCGAGCAGCAGATTTGGCAGCAGGAATTACTGGTGCAATTGTGAAAGACCCGTCGCAAGATGGTGTCGCTTGGCAAGAATATTTGGAAACGGTGGTGAAGGAACGAAATGGTTGGAAGGATTTGTATCGGGCTTGTAAGGAAATGCTTTAAAAATGATGAATTATTAACTATAAACTATTTGACGCTCTAATGTAGAATTACCTACAACAAAAACCAAAAACTAAAAACTTTCCGTCATACTGAACTCGTTTCAGTATCTCCTGTAGGCAACGGAACAAAATTTGAAAAAGCTACTACTTTTTAATTTTGTTCTTTTTAAATATCGAGTTCTTACGGTCAGGAGATGCTGAAACGAGTTCAGCATGACGGGCTTTTTTAGGTTTTTGATTTTGTTAGTTAGTTACATATTTTTTCATCATCAAAACAAAAACGCATGTTCATCACTTCAGACCTAAAACTCAAACAAGGTTGGGTTTACATTTTATCCAATAAACATCGAAACGTTTTATACATCGGTGTTACGAATGATCTGATAAAACGAGTTGATGAACATAGGAATGGGAAGGATAGGAAGTCGTTTACATTTCGTTATAATTGTTTTGACTTGATTTATTATGAGCATTTTGGAAGGATTGATGAAGCGATTGTGAGGGAGAAGCAATTGAAAAATTGGCGTAAAGACTGGAAATTAAATTTAGTAAAAGCTAAAAATCCTGATTTAATGGATTTGTATGATGGATTTTTAAATGGTGAATATCTTTGGGAATGATACTTTATTTTACCATCTAAAAAGCCAACATTCTCCGTCATGCTGAACTTATGCAATTTATTCCGATTTTTATCTCCTGTGGGCAACGGAACAAAGTATGAAAATGAACAAAATCAAAAAAACTAATAAAAGTCCGTCATACTGAATTTATTTCAGTATCTCCTAAGGGCAACGGAACAAAATCTGGAGGAGTTACTATTTTTGATTTTGTTCTTTTTGAATATTGAGTCCTGACGTTTATGAGATACTGAAATAAATTCAGCATGACGGAAAAGATTGAGGTTTTTGATTTTGTTCTTTTTGAATATTGAGTCCTAACGTTTATGAGATACTGAAACAAGTTCAGCATGACGGGAAGGGTTGATGTTTTGATTTTGTTCTTTTTGAATATTGAATCCTTACGCTCAGGAGATACTGAAACAAGTTCAGCATGACGGGAAGGGTTGATGTTTTGATTTTGTTCTTTTTGAATATCGAATCCTTACGCTCAGGAGATACTCCCGAAATCTCGGGATCGGTATGACGGACTTTATTAAGGTTTTGACTACGGATTTTATCGAAAATTGAAATTAACCAATCAACAATTAACGAATAACCAATAACTAACACATGCACCAAATATTCGGCATACGACATCACGGGCCAGGTTCGGCAAAAAGCCTGAAAAAAGCGTTGGAAATTTATAAGCCTGATGTGCTTTTGGTGGAAGGGCCGCCAGATGCGGAGAAAGCGATTAAGCATATTATTGATGGAGATTTGAAGCCGCCTGTTGCGATTTTGACGTATAATCCTAAGGATTTGCGGCAAGCGGCTTATTTTCCGTTTGCGGAATTTTCGCCAGAATGGGTAGCGATGAATTGGGCGGCGAAAAATAATATTCCGATTCAATTTATGGATTTGCCGCAGGAATTTCATTTTTCGTTGGATGCAGAAAATGAGGCAACTGGCGATAAGCAATTGGTTTTAGATTTTATTGATAAAACATTGGCCACCGAGGTTTCGGGGCAAGCGGAAGGCGAAAAGTCAGAGGACGATTTATTATTGGAGCGTGACCCTTTGGGCTTTTTGGGAAAGTTGGCTGGTTATGAGGATAGTGAGCGATGGTGGGAGGTGACGTTTGAGCAAAACGAAAATACGGAGGAAATTTTTCCTGCGATTTTAGAAATGATGGCGGTACTTCGGGCAGAAATTAAAACGCCTCAAAAGCCTCGGGAGCAGATGCGAGAGGCGTATATGCGGAAGGTTTTGCGGAAAGCAGATAAGGATTTTGATAAGGTAGCGGTGGTTTGTGGGGCGTTTCATGCACCTGTTTTACACGATTACAAATCGTTTAAAACGGCTGCGGATACGGCAATTTTGAAAGGTATAAAACGTATCAAAACAGAAACGACTTGGATTCCGTGGACTTACGAACGGTTGTCGTATTCGAGCGGTTACGGTGCTGGCGTTTTGTCGCCTGCTTGGTACAAAATGTTGTTTTCTAATCGGAAAGATGTGGTGATTCGTTGGATGGCGAAAGTGGCGAAATTATTACGGAAAGAGGATTTAGATGCGTCTTCGGCACATATTATTGAAGCGGTTCGGTTGGCGGAAACGTTGGCAGTTTTGCGAGGTTTGCCGATTTCGGGGATAGCGGAAATGGATGAAGCGGCAAAAACGATTTTTTGTGGCGGTTATGACGAACCGATGCAATTGATTCGAGAAAAGTTGATTATTGGCGATGCAATGGGCAAGGTTTCGGATAAAGTGCCGGTTGTGCCGTTGCAAAAAGATTTGGAAAAACTGATTAAAACGGCTCGGTTAAGTAAGGAATATCAATCCGTTGAAGCAGTGACGAAGGAATTGGATTTGCGAAAAGATACGCATACGATTGCGAGTTTGTTGCTACATCGGTTGAATGTTTTGAATATTGATTGGGGCAAACCAAAATCTATTCGAGGTCAAAAACAAGGTTCGTTTCACGAACATTGGCAACTAAAATGGAAAGTTCGGTTTCCGTTGGCGATTATCGAAGCTGGCATGTGGGGCAATACGGTGGAAACGGCGGCGACAAATTTTATTAAAAAAACTGCTTTTGAAGCGGACGAATTGTCGAAATTATCAGCTTTATTGGATGCGGCAATTGATGCGGATTTGCAGGGTGCTTTGCCGTATTTGGTGCAGCTGGTGCAGGATAAATCTGCGGTGACAAAGGACGTTTTGGACTTAATGCGAACATTGCCGATTTTGGTAAAAAAACTCCGTTACGGAACGGTTCGGAAAACGGATTTATCGAGTATTGAATTGGTGGTAAACCAAATTTTACCCCGTATTTTTATCGGTTTACCAACGGCTTATCAAGGTGTGGACGATGATGCAGCAGCCGAAATTTTTGAATTGTTGCAGTCAACTAATCGGAATGTTTCACTTTTGGATAACGAATTTTATTTGGAAAATTGGCACAAAACTTTGTTACAAATATCTGAAAATCAAGTAATAAATGGTATTTTGGCTGGTGGTTCGGTTCGAATTTTGTCAGATAGAAATGTGATTTCGATTGAAAAAACAGCGGATAAAATGGCGTTTGCGTTGTCGCTCAGTCGAGACATTGCGGAAGCGGCACAATGGTTAGAAGGTTTCCTACACGGCAGCGGTTTGTTGCTGATTTATCAACATTCGCTTTGGAATATTTTGGATGGTTGGGTCGAAAATTTGCCGATGGAAAAGTTCAATGATATTTTGCCATTGTTGCGGCGAACATTCTCGGCTTTTGAAGTTCCAGAACGGCAAAAAATGATGGATTTGGCGAAAAAAGGGCAGGTTATTGAAACGGATAAAAAAGTGGAAATGATTTTGAATAAAGAACGGGTTGGGGTTGTTTTGCCGAAGTTGAGGGCGTTTTTTGTGGATTGAAATGGAACACGGATTTGACGGATTTTTAACGGATTTGACGGATTTTTTTTGATGTGAAATTTCCCGTATATTTAGGCTGAAAATTTGATACTCATGGATATAAGACAGGTGATTGAACCGAATTTGGAAACTGTTTTATTTGGCTCTCGTGCACAATTATTTGGGAATTAGATGGGAAATAATGTTGTTTTGCCGAAGTTGAGGGCGTTTTTTGTGGATTGAAATGGAACACGGATTTGACGGATTTTTAACGGATTTGACGGATTTTTTTTGATGTGAAATTTCCCGTATATTTAGGCTGAAAATTTGATACTCATGGATATAAGACAAGCGATTAAAGAAAAAATACAGGTACTTGAACCGAATGCGGAAGTTATTTTATTTGGCTCTCGTGCAAGAGGTGACGCAAAAATAGATTCTGATTGGGATATTTTAATTTTGGTTTCGGGTGAAGTGAATTTGAAAAGAGAACAATTATTTAGACATCAATTATTTGAGTTAGAATTAATATTCGGACAGGCGATTTCTACTTTTGTTTATTCAAAAGATAATTGGAATAAGCAACACTTTATTACGCCGCTTTATCAAAACATTAAAAAGGAAGGGATTGTAATATGAAAACCAGCGAAAGAGAAAATTATATAAAATATCGTTTGGGAAAAGCGACGGAAACGCTTGACGATGCGGCTTTACTTATTGATAATCAAAAATGGAATTCCGCAATTAACCGATTATATTACGCTGCTTATTATGCAATAAGTGCTTTATTAACTCGTGATGAACTCAATACGAAAACTCATAATGGCGTAAAAACTCAGTTCTTTTTGAATTATGTAAAAACAGGGATTTTCTCTTTAGAAATGGGAAAGTTATATGCTGATTTATTCGATTGGCGACAAAAAGGCGATTATAGCGATTTCTTTGATTTTACAGCAGCCGATGTTATACCTCAATTTGAACCAACTAAAAGTTTGATTGATGCAATTATTTGGGAATTAGATGGGAAATAATGTTGTTTTGCCGAAGTTGAGGGCGTTTTTTGTGGATTAGAAATGGAATACGGATTTGACGGATTTTTAACGGATTTGACGGATTTTTTACCTTATTGATGAAATGGCTTGAAGTTTTGTTCTAATTTATATTATTCTTTTTTACTAAAATATTTGGCTCTTTGACAACTT
>Ga0306864_1000765_pt1 | contig 14285 bp, 8 predicted proteins | sample AntRauTorckE5430_FD_190448 | JGI IMG/M metagenome (GOLD analysis project Ga0306864, IMG submission 190448) | Saline lake microbial communities from Rauer Islands, Antarctica - Metagenome Torckler E5 #430 (v2) (version 2) | ecosystem: Environmental > Aquatic > Non-marine Saline and Alkaline >...
ATGTCATCACTCGCTGGACGCTTCGTCCCCTTGTCACTAGTAGGCGAATACTCGAGTACTGGGTCGTCGGTGGTAGGAGAATTCATGTTGATTACTGAAATTTGTCTTCTGATTATTGAGCATTTAATGACAAAGCTGATGTTCGATGATCGATGATCAATGATCGTATTATTTCATTCCCGGTGACAAACATTTGAAAACAAATTGTTCCCTTATTTTTGGCGCGGATGTTCGCGCCAAAACGTTTGAAAGCATTGTGTCTTCGGAAAGGTTGTCGATGGACTTGATGTTGTCGACAAGATTGAGGAAGTTGGTATGGTACGATAGCCAGAGTGAAATGACCAGCCAGCCCGTTAAGATCAAGGACTGTGGTGAACTTTAAAAGGAAAGCTAATACAATACTGTTGATAAAGGGGAAATGGCAGCTCGAATGATTAAATGAAGGCTTCCATTACTTTTATGTGAAGGTTTACATTATTAAGTGTACATTTGATAATATTTTAATGCATAATGATACTGAAGTTTGCAACACACTAAGCTGGGAAAATGTCAATTACGTTCTTCTCTTCTCAGCCATTGACTCCTCTGTTGTGGTTTAATCTTTTTATACGCGTTGGAAAAGCGAATATTTCTTGTAAGCAGCCTTTCGAATCATAGGAAGATACAGAATTCGATGGAGCGAAGAAGTCTTGTCCGCGTCGAGAAAATCATGCTGAGCCACCAACTTCCAATCATGCTCATCCTCTATCATATACTTCATGACTTCGGAGACAGCTTCGTCCCCTTCTCCTACTATCTCAATGGCAAATGCACAATCGCTGATATCAACATAACGAGCCACGTCTTCTTCATTCAAATCGTTGAAGCCACCTTGCAATGCCAAAGATTCCTGTTTGGAACCAAACTGAGTAAATGGCTGAGGGAGCTGTCCGTCAAAAGAAGATTTGAGAAATGCCAAGCTGGCATTTTTAGGTAGATGATATGAGGAAGGGAACCTATACCATTCGCCACCTGTACATATCAGTGATGGAGCTCCATCTTTTCTAATGTTCTCACTGCCAAAGCCTTGGCTTGAACTAATACGGTAAAGGTCACTGTAGAGCTTGAGAGGCGCAGTATATCCGTCCGTCAGAAGCATGGATCGAGATATGGAGATTAAGGAACATGGCAGAAGTACCATGAGTGCCAGCCCTATCTTGACTCTTGCTGCATCTATCTTCAACATCTTACCCGCATAGATGTGAATACCAGTCAACTCCATCACTTGATCCAAACATGTAGAGGCACCAATTGCAATCAGGGGATAGATTGGAAATAGAAATCGTTCCTCCTTATGGGGACGAGAAAAGACAATGCCAATCCAGAGACATGCCGGTAACAAGATCACAATCATGTTGCCCAGCGAATAAGACTCCCACTCTTCTTTCTCGGGTTTGAACTTTGCTCCCGAAAGAATCGCATAAATCTTTCGACTTAAGAGAATTGGCATGGCACATGCACCCAAAATTGCAACCCCATTCCAGTTCAAGATCAGATTTTTGATGTAGTACATGCAGTCTTCCACACCATAAAGTTGGTCACGATTGATTCCATCCCCTCCCCAACCAGTGTTATACACAAAGATGTTCCAAGTGGGCGAAATTACTTTGGCATAAAAGAAGTAATCCACGACAGTGACAAACGCTTGGATGACGATGCAATATCCAACAACGCGCAAGAGGAGTTTCACAATTGCCAAAATGCCCTTGTTATTCGTGTCTCTATCATGGTAGGCATCATGGATGGCATGGAATCCAAGAGGAACAAAGAGGACTGCACAAAATGGCCACCCTGTAACGAGACAGCAAAGTAGTCCCCAGACGATGGCCCTATCCAATGATTCCTTTGTATTCGTCTTCATCTTCGAATTTGTAGTCGTATTCTTCTGTGTATGTGCATGGGTATTGCTCTTGTTTGATGCAGATGCAGATACATACTTAGTATGGTAATTCAATTGTTCTGCTATCGAATACATGAAGAATAGCATAACCGTTGTAGAAGGTAGATAAGCAGGGGCAGTATGGTACATCCCCGCCGATGTCAATAGTGCCATCCATGTCGGTATAGCTAGAGTAAATGGCAAAGCATTGACGAGTCTTATTTCAGATATGGAGGTGCCGAATGCAATGAAGGCACGTAATAAATGAAAGAGGAGTACTTTTCGTCCCTCTCCGATGACAATGGCAGTTCCAGTAGGACTGAACGCTTTTGACAATATCGTCAGTACGTCAAAAGGAAGTAATTTTAGTAGGAAATCAATACCTTTGGCAATGATAGAGAAAGGAAGAAGGTAGGCATAGGTCCTCAATGCATACTGGGATGCATATTCCCAGGTTTGCATTCCATATCCATATTGAATAAAATGAAGAGGTTCCCAATAGTTGAATACCTCATCACAGTCTGTTATTGGTGCTTTATTGGCAAAGGCTATTCGTACTGCAATATGAAGGATTGCGAGGTATACTGGGATACCCGCTCTTGTAGTTTCATTTTCAATTCCCATGCGTTATTATTTATGGGTGCAGCGATGATTTACGATGTATGCAATTGAAGCTGTCAGTACGCAACCTGCAACATGTTGTGCAGATGTGCCATCATCCATCCATCATTGTTCCAAGATCCAAGATCCAAGATTGTTCATTACGAATGAGGAATGAGCATCCAATTGGCCTAAATTTACTACTAAGTAACCTGTAGTGCAGTCCTTACTAGAGAGAGAATGAATTTCAAATTGAAATTGCTAGCGGCAGCGCGCGAAATCTTGAGAAGAGGGGAAATAAAAATAAGACACCTTTTCTAGTTTTCACAAAAGATGGACACAAAACTAGAAAAGCCATCATCAATCATCAATCATCAGAGCCATCAAGAAGAATCAAGAATCAAGTAGTCATCTCAACGATATCTAGCTAGCTAGCTAGATATACCCTGGTACTCAAGCACTCAGTCGCAAAAGGCAGACAGCTGATGATGCAGATATGTCGACACAGATCCCAATTTCCTTTGAAATCATTACGTCTTCAACATCACAATCGCTTCAAATCATCCACCACCCCAGGAACTTCAACTGCAACATCCCAAGAAACATCATCTCCTCCCCTGAATAACGTACAGAAATGGGAAGCCCTCGCTGAAAAAGAACTCATCAGGTCCAAATCACCTCATACACTCTCATCTCTCCGGACCTCGCGCATCACTCCAGAGGATATCGAAATCCAGCCCATATACTATGACTATCTCAATCCCTCCACAGCAGAAATGCCGGGTGTCGAACCATTCACTCGAGGACCCTATGCAACCATGTACACCTCCCGACCATGGACGATCCGACAATACGCTGGTTTCTCCACTGCCAAAGAGTCCAACGAATTCTATAAAAACAACATGGCCGGAGGACAGCAGGGGCTCAGCGTTGCATTTGATCTGGCGACGCATAGAGGATATGATAGCGATCACGAGAGGGTCACTGGTGATGTTGGTATGGCGGGCGTGGCAGTGGATTCTATTTTGGATATGAAAACTCTCTTTGATGGGATACCCCTGGATAAAGTCAGTGTTAGCATGACAATGAATGGGGCAGTGCTACCCACTTTAGGCATGTACATACAAGCAGCACTTGAGCAGAATATTAACGAGGATGAATCAGTTGTATTGAAGAAGTTGAGGGGGACGGTTCAGAATGATATTTTGAAGGAGTTCATGGTGAGGAATACGTATATCTATCCACCCAAGCCGAGCATTGACAGAATTGTCAGTGATATCATGGGATTCATGTCGACGGAAATGCCAAAGTTTAATAGTATCTCTATCAGTGGATACCATATGCAGGAAGCTGGAGCAGATGTTGCCTTGGAGTTGGGATTCACACTAGCGGATGGATTGGAATACATCCGAACAGGTGTCGATAATGCTAAACTTGACGTGGATGATATTGCCCCGCGTCTGAGTTTCTTCTGGGGCATTGGGATGAATTACTATCTAGAGATTGCCAAGATGAGGGCAGCAAGGAGGATATGGTCAACTCTAGTAAAGAAAAACTTTAATCCCAAGAACCCAAAGTCCTTGCTGTTAAGGACGCATTGCCAAACAAGTGGATATTCGCTCACGGAAGCTCAGCCCATGAACAATGTAATTCGAACGACGATCGAGGCCATGGCGGCTGTCCAAGGTGGGACTCAATCTCTTCATACCAATTCTTATGATGAGGCTGTAGGGTTACCAACCGTACAAACTTCTCGTATTGCAAGGAATACTCAGTTGATTTTGCAGGAAGAGACTGGTATTTGTGATGTCGCAGATCCTTGGGGTGGCAGTTACATGATGGAGAGTCTTACTGATGAGGTTGCAGATAAAGCCATGCAGATCATTGAGGATGTCGAGGAAGCAGGAGGAATGACTGAATACATCGGAAGCGGGATTGCGAAACTGCGAATTGAAGAAAGTGCAACCAAGAAACAAGGGCGCATCGATTCAGGAGAAGATGTTGTTGTCGGAGTAAACAAATACTGCTTGGAGGGTAAAGACAGAGAGGAGAATCAAGATGTGCTGCAGATTGACAATAGCTCAGTACGAGAACAACAGATTGCCCAGCTTGAAAAATTAAAAAGTGAGAGAGATGAAAAGAAGGTTGCAGCAGCACTTGCGAAATTAGAGGCCAGTGCAAGGCTAGAACGTAATACTAGTCGCGGCGATGACCCAGATAACCTTTTGAGACTATCCATTGAAGCTGCCAAGGTGCGTTGCACACTTGGAGAGATTTCTTATGCTTTGGAAAAGGTATGGGGTAGACATCGTCCTACCTCTTCTGTAGTGCAGGGAGCATACGGTTCTGCATTCAGCACCAAGGCTGACGCGCAAAAAACGAAGCAAGAGTACGAAGAGGTCTTGAGAGAAGTCCAGGAATTCGAGAAAAGGGAAGGGCGCAGACCGCGTATATTAGTTGCGAAGATGGGACAAGACGGACATGATCGTGGAATGAAGGTGATTGCTTCAGGGTTCTCTGATCTTGGGGCAGATGTGGACATTGGTCCGCTATTTTCTACTCCGGAAGAGGTTGTGCTTCAGGCATTGGACTCTGACGTCCATGTTATTGGAATCTCATCTCAAGCAGCAGGCCACAAAACGCTTTTACCCGCATTGAAGAAGGAACTCGAAAATAAGAATGCTTCTCATATTGTAGTAGTAGCCGGAGGAGTTATTCCTCATCAAGACTACGATTTTCTTTTAAAGGAAACGAAGAGTTGCCAAGCTATATTTGGGCCTGGGACTAGAATTACAGACGCTCTTAGAGAGGTCGTCTCATTGATTCCAACAAATTCTATATAGAAGAGGTGTAACAAATCATATTTATGTTCTGCTTTACTTGAGTTTAGTGATCATCGTATGTACAATCCTAGCAAGTGCAGACTTTATGCGTGTCACTTAACTTTCTTCTGAACTGAAAAGGCTCAGGATGATAACCCCACCAACGGCTAGAGAGGCGCCACAAAGCGATCTGATCGTTGGCTTACTTTTGGAGCCACGAATGGGCCATTCCAACAACATCGCATAAAGTGGTGAGATGGAACCAAGAGTTAGCGCAAGACCCAAGGCGATCTGGAAGAGTGCGTAATTGCTTAGAGCAGGACAAAGGAATGTGACTAAAAGAACACCTATGCATATCTTCATCCACTTTTTTGTCTCCATCGAAGGAAGCCTGTACCAAGGTGCACCATCATTTCCCTTAGTGTCGCTGCATCGATTATACAGTTGCATTGCGCACGAAGCAACGAGCATACAGATACCAGAAGATCCAAATCGAATCAAATTAATAGTCCAGGAGCTGAAGTGTCCTCCGTGTTGCTTTGTAAGCAATGAACCATACGTGTCTAGAAGAACATTTGCAATTGCAAGAACGTAGCCCCTTCGTAAATTTCCTTTGTCTGTGGTTGCGTTGTCATCACTTGCCGACGTCTCGGTGTGATCGGGAATCACAAGGTCTATTGATACAGTGGGTACATTTGGTGCCGACAACACCTCATTGTCTACTTCCAAATTAGTTTTTTCATTTACTTCCAAAGCATTTACTTCTGAATTAATTTCCTCTAAATCATCAACTTTGCCTTCTCTGATTGGAAATGCAGTTCGCAAATTCGTCTGTTCCTCTATCCTCGGTGTTGTACAATTATCGCCCCCACCACCTTCACTCTCTAAACTAACAATCAATACTCCCACAGCTGTTAACGCAATCCCAGAGAATGCCACATTTTGAATTTGTTCATCTAAAATCAACCATCCAAGCAATGCAGCAGCAAATGGCTTGATGGTATCAACAACTAGGACTTTGGAAGCTCCAAGCTGTCTCAATGCCTCTAGCCAAAATAAGTCTCCGATAATAATTCCAATGAAACCAGATAGAATCAAGAAACCAACGGATTCGCCTGCTTCGAAATTTTCTTCATTCGCAGAGCTGACTTTGAATCCAAATATAAAGGATGCAATGAGAAAACCAATGGATGCCAAGTTGCATTTGAAGAGGTTAAGGGCAAACGCAGAACCTCCAGATTCTTTCCACGTCACATCCCATATAATGAAACCTAACGCCATAAAGAATGGAGCTGAAATAGCTGCCAAAACACCAGTTGTTGCATTATCCTGCATTGTGGTTAGTGGATGTGGTTTTCTTTGGCTCTTATACTTTAGCAATCCTATTATATTGCTATTGATTCATGGTGACAATATGAGACAATAACACAGAATAATATATATGTTTGTCTCTTTTCACAACCGCGTCATCAGAAGACAGTTTTACTCCCAGTGTGCTCGTAGAAATAAAAGAATTGAAATACACCAATCTACTCTTTAAAAAATCAGTTCAGATGTTGCAATGCAACACTTATCAAAATATCAGATTTCTATCCAAGTAATGCCATCATGCAAAAAAATCACCTGTTTTTTACCTGAGTCATGCAATTTGCGCCAAACAATTGTAGCAATAGGGTTTGTATTTATTTATTTTATTCTTCCATCATGTTTCATTTAAAGAGGAATGAAACGAGTTTGGTGAGCAGCAGAAACTCCGGGACGTCCGTGCCTGACAGGCTTGTAGGTGATTGCGAATTCTCCAAGGTACATTCCAATCATCTCAGGCCTCATCTCAACACCGCAAAACATCTTTCCGTTGTAAATTCCGATAATGGATCCAATCATCTCTGGAACAATAATCATATCACGAAGGTGGGTCTTGATACCACGGGGCTTTTCTCCATGTTCAGCCTCCTTCTTTGCTTGCCTGAGACGCTTGATAAGAGCCAAAGGCTTACGCTTGAGTCCACGGGTCATACGACGACGGGCACGAGCCGTGATGAGATCCATGAGTTCCTCATTGGTGAGGTCAAGGAGCTGATCGAGCTCAATTCCACGAAAGGTGAACTTACGGAAGGCGCGCTTTTTACGCAATTCTGCTACTTTCTCGGCGTCCATGTTTGTTTATTTATTGAAATCTGTGAGGGGAAAAAATATGGATTAGTTTGATTACGAAAGCCGGTTATTCATGATGTATTCATTATCCTAGTTGCATGGATGATATTATGCTAGCAGCCCTGTAGGATGATGGCCTGCGCTGCGAGGAGATTGTCGTGTTGGAAAATTGTTCATGCATCCGTCCTCAGGCTTTGTTTTTGCTACCTAAAATCAATTCTTTGTCCCTCTTCGACCTGACCATTCATGAGCATTCCAACTGGATCATCCCTCTGCACATCCACTCCGTGATATCAAGTTGCATTGCGGAGGTAAACACATTGGTAACGCACCTGCTAGATAAGATCTGTCAAGTTGATAGTTGAATTTTGCATTGATATGTCCCTTTTAGTAAAGAACGGTAGGAAATGAGAAAGCTGGGGTGAATAATATTTATCCCCCCTAAACATTTTAGATTGCATCTGTTGTGGCGCGGAAAAATGGCTTGCTTTCAATTTGGAAAATAATAAAACTGATACAATAATAAATAATAAACGTTGAATTGACAGTTAGGTCACATACAATTGTCCTGTGTGTATGTAGAGTGTACATAGAGTCCGTGGCTTCCAGAACCAAACAAAGCATTGATCGCAGATTATAGGTCTGAACTTGACCCATACTAAAGTACCTCATATTTATCCCCCCTAAACATTTTAGATTGCATCTGTTGTGGCGCGGAAAAATGGCTTGCTTTCAATTTGGAAAATAATAAATAATTTGATATCATCACGAATCATCATCATCATCATCATCATCATCATCATCAGTTGAGATGAGATACCTTGAGAAGAGCTATGCTATGCACTACGAACATTTGGAAACATATGAGTTTGTGTTTGAATAATTCGTAGGGTTTCTACTGTTAACATGAAGTTGTAGTAATCTATGGCTTCAAACAGTCTTCAAACTATGCTATTTTTCGTGTAACAAAATGTATTTTAAAGAATACTGTTACGTTTAGAGTACATTGACACACAATTGTCCACTCAAACATATTGATTAAACGTTGCTTGTTTCAGTCTGGTCAATTTGGGAAGAAATGTATTGAGCCACATTGGGATCCTTCTTCATGAGGGCCTTCAAAGTCCTCGGTGCATTGTCCGCAAATCCAGGAAGCTTGGCCATGTGTCCAGGTCCTACAGGCACGTGAGAAGTGTCATCACCCATCTCTCCTTTCGCACGCTCCTCGCCAGTTCCAATGTATACCTCGTCTCTCTGATATCCGGCAAATTTTCTGTGGACAGCAGCGATCACCCAAGCAGCTCCGCAAAGCCCAGTAGCCTCAAGAAGAAGACAGAGACGGAGCAAGATGTATGTGATTGGGTTGGATAAGAAAGCATAAGGGAAAGCAGACGCAACAAGCTGCCAGGAAATAGATGCACAGATGGTTGTGATCAATGCTCCAAGGAGTCCAGTGTTGAAAAGTTCTTGAAGTTCATCTGAAACCCCAAAGATATTTTCCTCACCAGCTCCGATGTCGACACTGGTTACACGAGCAACGAAAAACATACAGGAAACGACGCAGAGTTGTCTTCCAATCATGAACCCAGGAAGGTTATTTCCCTCCCCACGGAACAAAAGCTCAGTAGTCTTCAAAGCCCAGACAGAGTCTCCACGCTCAGCTACAGGAAGCTTGGAAACAGCGAAGAAAGCAATCTGCATACCCTCGAGCATACCGACGACGGCCATGAGAAGGAAGAAAACAAGAACGGTAGCCCAAGCAGGAATCCCCTCCCACATCGTAGTCTGGTCTTTGAAAAGGGCTTCAAGAGTAACAGCGAAACATCCAATAAGAATTGCAAGAGATGCAAAGCAGCGTCCGTAGAAGAAGATGTTCTCTCCGATACTACGAGGATCTTCGTTCGACTCAATCTTCTTGCCTGCAAGAGCAGCAACCAGCATCTGTACAAGGTAGGAAGAATGCAAAAGTCCAGAGAACTCAATTGCCATAGCAACCCAAAGAGTAAAAAGACCAAAGTAGGTGTCGATGTAGTCAAGCATACAATGAGATGCATTAACCTGAGTGTTCAATTGTCCCACGTTACATGTGAAGAGAATCATGGCAAGCCCAGACTGGAGAAAAATGTTCGAAACCCATGAAGGGAACCCCCAAAGCTCTGCATCTCCGAGAGGACCTCCAGACATGTTCACAGTGAACACACAGATAACAACCATGAACTGACGTCCAAGAAGGTACCGATCAAGGTTGTCTCCCTTGTTCGTGATCTTGGTACACTTGTGAGCGATGGGATGAGATTCCCTGTAAAGCTCAGCGTTGACTGGAGCAAGACCTACGAGAGAAGCCTGACCTCCCTCAACCATGGTAAGCCAACCAATAGCAACCCAGATCATCACGTATGCAAGAGCAGGATGAGAGTCTGCAGAAATGTTGGTCTGAGAAGTTGCGATCAATCCCATGATAATGACAATTGAGAAGATCAAGAGGATCATTGAGTAGGCACTCTTGAAAGCGTTCAACGGATTGGAGAAGTCCATTTTGATAGGATGCAATAGTATTTTCTATGTTGTAAAAATGCAGGTTGCAGAAATTATGAGAAGTTGTGGACACATTTGAGTTGACAATTGTTTTCTCACCGACCGGCACTCCTGCCAAGTCACCTGCCAAAAATATTCCGCTAAATTATTTTTAAAAAGTGGAGAGAATTGCACAAAGGCTATTATTTACCTCGCAGGTGTGACTGTTGTGACTGGCTTGTGCATGACCATTCGCGCTTGCTCGCTTGCTACTTGAAGCTTGCTAGCTTCAGCTGGCTAGCTTGGTGGCACGCTCGAAACGAGCAATAATGTTTCGACTATTTTACTCAAACCTAAAATATTTTTAAAATTTAAATTCTCAGTCAGGTGGACGACGACGACGACTCCTCCTCACGAAGAGTCACGAAGTCACAACGTGATGCATGATGTCAATTAAAATAGCGTTAATCGTGTTGAAAAAGCAATAGACAACGAACAGGAGACAGGAGCTCTATTAATGCCACCATCGTCTTCCGCCTACTACTGTAAACACAAATATTGACTACCACTATTCACTATCATACCTTCGCATTCAGAAAGATAATCCACAATCACAATAAACGGTACGGAATTGAATCTCCTTCATAATCCTATTGTTATCTAGAGTACATAATATGTAGTATGCATTGTTGATGTTGTCATGGATGGAGGCTAGAATGGTGGAAGAAAGCAATATGAACAACGCTAAAAACAATGCACTGATTCAATTACTAGGAAGGATCATGTGAACGTGGACAACATCCTCTGCGTGAACTATTGCACTGGTGCTCGTTATGGCGGGATTGGTGAAGGCGATAAGTAATTTAGTAATGATCATGTTCGATTTCAGATAGCACTGCCATGGTAGAGAGAGGATCAGATACGGTTCTCGCGTGTGATCATGAAACATAGTATAATGATACTTTCAGAAAGGAAGGTGAAATGCACTATGTTGCTATGTTGATGTGTTTCACGCGAAGATATCACTTGAATTATCAGATTTCTCGCTTTGAATTCACGAAACCCTCTATTGTAGTTGATTCAGGAATGTTATGGATCTGTCGAGTTAAACCATGAGTAAATTTTGAAACTTTATAGATATGTTGTTGAAAGGGTACGCGTTTCACAGTTCTGGATGCAGTAGCAATGCCTACACTACATTACTAATAGCTTGAAGCCGTGACAAAAAAACGTATCAACAATTCTTGTTAAATTATTCTGTTTGTTTTCTACACAATTTCATCACCATTATAGTAAAGCGAACAGCTATTTTTATTAAGTTTAAGCTGCTTTCTGCTAATTCGATATCTAATAATGATGACTGCTGCTTTAAATTAATTAGGAATGGAACAAATACTAAATACTACAACCACGTTCTCTACGCTATGTTGCATTTCCATAACGTCCACAATCGACAAAACCGTGTAAATATAATGGAACAAGGCAAGCACGGATGTTATTGCTGGCTGATCAATGGAACTCATGATCAGCGTTGTCAATTTGAATCTATTGTCTTTCCATCAAAAGACGTTTAAGCATCTGTCCACGGTCCACGGTGACAAGCAAGCAAGCGACAAGGTGGTCCTGGGTGGTCGACGTGTCTCCTGCTTACAAGACTTCATTGTTCCACAACGACATGGACTCCATGTCGTTGTTAACGTCTTGCAAACAATAACAAGATACCAAATGTCATCGAAACGAACATTGAAAAACATAAAGTACAATTACAACCCATTGCCGAGCAAACATTGCCTTCTTTTTTAATGGTATTACACTCATTGTGAACTGTATCAGAATATCGTTCTTGGATCAGGCAGGTACAGTATTTTGACGAAGAACAAGGCCCAGCGAGAATTCGAATATCGAATATATTCAGCATTAAAGCCTTTTAGCTCTTGTTGACATGCACGAATGAAATTAGTGGGTGTCTTCTCGCCGCCAAACAGTCAAAGCTGTGTCTTTTTATTACAATCGGATCATCAGATCATGAAACCAGCGCACTCACCCACCCCCGGATTCGATTATAGTGCTGTAAGTTGTCACCCTTCCTTCGAAATTCCTAAAAAACAACTATACCGTGTATAACAGGAACCGACGTTTCCGAAGAAGGTGAAGAAGGAAGATCAGAACCTGAAGAAAGGAAAGAAGGGAAAAAAACAGATTCCTCCACCTTACAAGTGCTCACGATGCCAACAAGTCGACAAGCAAGTTCCGCATTGTTCATTGGTGACATGTACCATTTTGGTGATAGTATGAATCATTTTGGCGATAGTTCTCCTGGGATGATGACAAAACGACTATCCCCATCCTTCAAAAATTTGAAAAATATGAACGTTCTGCAGGAAAGGAATTCACCATCCTTCGATAATTTGAAAAAGATGAACGTTCTGCAGGAAAGGAATTCAATATCTGGTAAGCCAACATTTAAAAGAAGTAGATCACAGATAGATGAAAACAAGAAATGTGATATTCAGCATTGGAACCTGAATGGTCAGATAGAGAATGGAAACCTTGAACTCATAAAGCCATCGAGAAAGATCTATCAAGGCGAAGGCACCTATCAACCACGTATCGACTCTCCAAAAAGGAATAATTCTAAAGCCTCAAAGAAGAATCCAATATCTATTGGCTCCTCAAGCAGTGCAGCACACTATGACAGCTTTCCTGAAGAAGATATAATGTCACCTATCGGCTCGTCCTCTCCATGTCCCTTTAAGAGCAGATGTGACTCTTGCGCCTCCCCAACTGCAAACAATAACAAAGATTTCAAGAAGAAAACTTCAATGCTGCCGAATCGAGACGCTCCAGTGCAATTAGTTTCTGCCCAAATAAAAATAGCCGACTGCAAGAAGGAGGTGGTAACACACGGTCAAATATTAGCCGATTTTTACTTTGACAGTTCATCCGATGAAGACGAAGATACGCCAATGTCACGCATTGATCAAAGCTTCAATCGTGATTCCCAAAAGCAGCATACCGACATAATGGTGCCAGCACAGCACCCGAATGTTGACGACACAATCTCTTTCCACCACTTTGACAAGAATGGACCATCTGTGCCAGGGTCAAAAATGTACAATACTCGTGTTGGATCAAATGTTCCACATGTTTTGCATACCAATTTATACAAGGGTCCTCAACATGCTGCTGAAGTGCTTTTCAAAAAAGAATGGCAGGCAAGTCTAGTCGCTGAGACTTTAGCGAGAGAAATCAAGGAAGATCATGTAGCTGCGGAGGCTTTAGCCATGCAAGAAGTAGAGGAACGGCTTGCTGCTGAGACCTGGTCCTTAGCAAAAGCTATAGAGGATGACCGTCTACTAGATGCTGTCATATTGTTCGATAAGGAAGATAAGGAACGCCTCAGCGCCGATGCTTTCAAAAGAAAAAGAAAAAGACATCGCGTTGAGACTTTAGCCATGCAAGAAGTAGAGGAACGTCTTGCTGTTGAAACCTGTTCCTTAGCAAGAGCTATAGAGGATGAGCGTCTAATAGCTGCTGAAATATTGTTCGATAAGGAAGAAAAGGAACGCCTCGCCTCAGAGACTTTAGCAAGAGTAATCAAGGACGATAATGCAGCTGCGAAGGCTATAGCAATGCAAGAAGTAGAGGAATGTCTTGCTACTGAGAGCTGGTCCTTAGCAAGAGCTATAGATGATGAGCGTCTAGTAGCTGCTAAAATATTGTTCGATAAGGAAGAAACGGAAATCCCCAGCGCAGAGGGAAAACTCAAGGAGGATCATGTAGCAGCCGAGACTTCAAAACAATTTGCTGATGAGTTATTTGCAATGCCACAAATCGACCCAGTGTCTTTAATTTCTACCACCAAAGACAAATCCGCCATCAATTTGGAGGCAAACGAAAGTCCCAAAATTTTCGACCATTATGAAGGGCATCCTGGCTCTCACAACCATGAAACAAATTCAGCTAAAAAGGATTCCTTAATAGAATGGGCTTACAGAAATCAGATTGATCTTTTTGTCGCTACCAAGCCTCTCCCTGTTACCGGTTCATCCCATCAAAATAAAAGACTCCAACCCACACACTTCAATGATACAAGAAGTAAAAATAAAAGCGTTCGACGTCAAACCTATAATTCTGCATCAAGCATGAATTCTGCATCAACAAGAAGTTTGATCTCTGAAACAACTCAGACCTTGAATTCTTGTTCCAGTACTGAATCGGAGAGTTGGCATAACTATAATCACAGTTTGGTCGGAAAACATCTAACAGTAGGCAAC
>Ga0306864_1000766_pt1 | contig 14277 bp, 7 predicted proteins | sample AntRauTorckE5430_FD_190448 | JGI IMG/M metagenome (GOLD analysis project Ga0306864, IMG submission 190448) | Saline lake microbial communities from Rauer Islands, Antarctica - Metagenome Torckler E5 #430 (v2) (version 2) | ecosystem: Environmental > Aquatic > Non-marine Saline and Alkaline >...
CATTACAGGAGTCTTGCGTATATATCATAGAAAGGCATTACCCCTGGATCTAGTTTCTACAATGCTTTAGAACACATGAACACACAGTTCAATAATTCTACGTAGATTCTACGGATAAACCATACTAAAAAAAAAGTATGTTTCGAACTGTTTCGAAACATACTTTGGGGGGTAAAAACAATTGTTCTTGAATTTGTAGTAAGTAGATTTAGATAGATACTTTTGTATCGATATTACAGGATATTACCTAGCTAGTATTCAACTTTGAAAATTGCTTGGGTCGATCATGTTCTGGACCACACCTTGCTCTATTCAAGACGTAAGGAACGACATGTTCGATTCCCAAAGTAAAGTTAAATGAGATTAATATGGCTTGGACCCTCACTGCTGTCATATTATGTAAATTAGAAATTAGAATGACCACAAATAACAGCAGTGTATAGCGAATCGAAAAGATAGTATACTTCAATACTTCATTTGGAGAAGTCAGCTTCTTTCAGTTGTTAGGTTGGGGTAATTGTGAGTTTCTTTCATTCAAGCATCTTTCATCTTTCATCAACATCGGGACCATGCATGATGACGCGAAATCCAAGAAGGCAGCGCGTTTTGAAATACGGGAACACCCATCATGCTGACCCATGTTCCAAAAAGGTTTTGGGGACGTGGAACAAGCCGCCAGCCAGCCCCCGGACTGATAGTAATATATCATAACCATTCATATTATCAATATTAGATAAGAAGAATTCCCGCATACATATAGAGTAAAGAAGAATCAATGTTAATTAAATTGGATGTTAGTTAGTTGTTAGTTGTTGTACCTGTGGTACCTGTGGTACCAGGTAAGTAGATGTCATCCTTAAACTACTAGTCATAGGTCATAGAGTCATCGTATGGACACATCTCCCAGACGTTTTTGAAAGTTGAAGATGGGGCCTAGCTGATGGGCCTACTGTAAAACAATTATAGCTAAAAATATATTTGCTCGTGTTTACACCACGGGGCTACTCGTAAAGAACAGAAGCACCGCGGCTAAAAAAATGTCAATTCGGTGTTCCAAAATGAGAGAAAGCATCAGGCTGCATCAGGTAGGTCTGCACTATTACCCAAAGTTTTTTAATGCAGTCCAATAAATTACCCTAGAGCAGCAATAATGAAGCAATTAAGTTGCTCAAAAGCGAGCAAAAGCGTCATGCCTTCTCCCATCGAATTGAATAACAAAGTTGCTGCACTCTTGCAGAGTGGCCAATCAGACGAAACCATTGCATCGCTGAATCTAGCGCTGCTCAAACTGCATGATTCCAGTCCTTCTGATACTACCTGCTCTACTACTACTACTAGTAATACAAGTATCGGCAAGAACACCAATCCTACAAGTACTTGGTCGTGTTCTTCGACTTGTCATCACGATCCCAAGAATTCAGCACCAGCAGCAGTAGCGCAAAACTTGCTGCTTGCTGAAAACTTGTATTGCTACCCTGCCCTTCAATATGATGAGGGCATGAATACTTTCACCTCTCCTCTTTTCATAGACGCTGAATGCGTTGACCGGACCCACGTAGAAGCAACCATAAACTTCAATCTTGGATTTGCCATGAATACTGCTGGTGAAAGACAAGACACGAAAGCCGCCATTCATCAATTCCTCAAAACTGCGAATTCCATGCCACGTGAATATAATAATGCAAACCATCACTCGTTGGCCGTTTACATTGCTGCCTTTCACAACGCAGGTCAATTGTGCTTACGGGCCTTAGATTATAACCAGGCTATTAAGGTTTATTCTCAGGCTAGTGGTATTCTCATGGAAAAACTGCATCTTCTCAACGCTTTAGACTTTGAGATGTGCCCTGAGAGACGTTGCGAAATTGTCCGTGAAACCCTTCTTTTCGCAGCTGCAACTCTCAACTGTATTGCAGTGTGCAGAATTAGTGATAAAAATGAAGCTCTTCCGTCAAATGAAACACTCTCTTTACTCGCAATGGCCTTGTCTATCCACGAACGAATTGACATTGATCATTTGTATCTATGTAGAGCAACTGCTACAATTATGAGCAATATAGGGAGAGTTAAATTTCAAACTGGTGATTACACTGGATCGCTTGCAGCATATGCGGACGCTCTTGATAGCCGGCATGCTGTCCTGGGTTCTTGCCACCTGGATGTAGCAATCGTACATTTCAAAATGGCCGAAGCTCACATCCGTCTTGGAATGAGAAGAGAAGCAATTGATATGTATGAGAAATACCTTGCTATTGCATCCTGTCTGCTAGGTGAGAGCCATGCACGTGTTGCAGATGTACTAATGACCATTGGTCAACTCTATCATGATATTGGAAATGTTAAACGTGCCTCAGACTATCTGGATAGGGCATTGCAATCTTCTATATCAGCCTTTGGACCATACCATCAATGTGTGTCCTTTTTATATCATGAGCTTGGGCATCTAGCTCTGAAATATGATGATATGGACAACGCTGCAACATTTTTGGAGGCTGGCCTCAATGTCGAACGCAAGCTCGAAGGGCCCAACAAGGAACATCGACTATCAGTGTCTCTAGTTCTTCTTGGTGATGTGACAACCCTGATTGGCAAGACAGACGAGGCCATAGCGTACTATCTAGAAGCCCTGGATATGATTCACATATCAAAGGGTCCATGCGAACAAGCAGCAAATATACTGACCAATATTGCAAGTATAAATGAGCAAGAGCAAGAATACGATCTAGCGGAAAAGCATTTGGAGGAAGCCGTGAAAATCTTGAGTGTCTCTTCTGAGAGATGTACCTTACGTGCGTCTTTCAATCTGAATACGTTGGGTCTGGTGCAATCGAAGCAGGGAAAATACGAAATGGCATTAGAATCCTTTCTCGAATCCTTGAAAATACGAACATCTATCCCAGAAGCAACTAATTCTCAGATCTCGAACGTCTGTTACAACGTTGCTAGTACTTACGTGAAACTCGGCGACTTCGAGAATAGCCTGTATTTTTACAGAGAATGTCTCGCTTTGGAAAGAAAGATTGAAATAAAGCATCGTAAACAAGGATCTTTCTCCTCTATCCCTGCTAGGGAAGAAGGTCACCACCAACCGTCAGTATATGGGTTTTCACCAACACTCGTCCTCCCAAGAGGCATGTTGCTAACAATGATAGAAATTGCTTCCGTATATCTGCAAATGGGCAAGTTTGAAAAAGCATTACATTATTACCAAGATGCGATGGGATTGTGCTCTGGCTACGATGATCATTCATTTGTGCAGCGGGAAATAGGCGCAATTCAGCGAGGAATCTGTGCCTGCTACAAAGGTCAAACATTGAGACTTGCGAAAGAAAGCTGCAAGACAAATGGGATCTATAACTGCGCACCAGCTGCATAATCTTGGAATCATTAGGATTTGGTTGTCTTGCAAAAGAAATAAAATATGTTTTTATATTACAAAAATTGTGTGTCAACGCTTGATTTTTGTTTATTTTTCACAATTAGAATGGTCGCTATTGGGAATGGCGATTGCAAAGCCTTTACGAATGTTGATACCTTGCTTGATATTGATATTTAAAAAGTCTTTGCCAATGAAGATCGGAAAATGAATTTACCTTTCCTTCACGAAGGCAGCGAATTCAATAAGGAGAAAATGATAAAAGACGTCAAAGAAATATCATTGTTATTAGTTATCATTCGTCGTAAATAAGTCGAGCAGCCTATCTGTGCCCATACTGAATAGTGTTGAGTTGTCTGTATTCACAATTGCGTTGCTCATAGCAATTTTTACTTTTTGCACTGCCATGATCTTTTCTTCAACAGATTCTTGCGTAATTAACCTATACACTTTGACGTTGTTATGTTGGCCTATCCTGTGGCTTCTATCCATTGCTTGAAGGTCAACAAAAGGGTTCCAATCGTTCTCAAGAAAAATTACAGTATCAGCAGCTTGTAAATTAAGCCCAAGCGAACCAATTTTGGAAGTGAGGAGCATGCACCTAATACTATCATCCAACTGAAATGATTCTACTATCTTAGCTCGATGCTTGGGATTCATTTTGCCATCAAGGCGAACGTATCGCAGTGATGGCATAAGAGGTCTGAAGACAAGATTCTCTACTGCATCTAAACTTTGATTGAACTGTGCAAAAATAAGGCACTTGGAAAGAGGCAAGTTTGCTCTTGATTCACCCTCTTCAAACATTTCAGGGTTGCTGTCTTCTTTTGCCATTATATCTGCTTGAGTCATATTGGCTTGATCATTAAGGTAAAGTAATGAATCGTCATTATCTGCTGCTGTAATCTCATCTTTGACGATTCGTGCCCTTCGTAATAAGTCATTTAGCGCCAACAGCTTCCCCGACATGTCAAATCTTGCAGCGGCATCATTTGAATCTTTTACTGCGAGAGATGGATGAGTACATACTAGTCGGAGACAGAGCAAGGACTTCAGAACATTTTGATCTAGTGATCGTCCATTCTTATTATTTGTGTCTTCGATTCTTTCGTGTTCTTCCTTTAGGAGTTGATCAAGCGCAGCCAGTCCATCCTGGGTGTTCTTTCGACCTAAGTACTTTGAATATGTGTATCTTTGAGTTTCTGTCATTGCGCATGGTATGTCAATTACGATTTTTGGTGGAAGTTCTTTTAAGACGTCGCTTTTTTGCCTCCGAAGAATGAAAGGGAGAACTTGCTGGTGAAGATGCTTCAGCTTTTCCATACTATTCCGTATTTCTCCAGACGAAGCACCGGGTAAGTTGCCCTTCGTGATTATTCTTGCATAGTTCTGTGAGAATTCGCTGTCGGAACCAAGGTAGTTTGGCATCAACCAGTCAAAGGCTGACCATAGCTCGTGTACTTTGTTTTGGACTGGAGTGCCACTCAAGATCAGTTTGTGGTGCGAGCGCAATTGTCGTGCTGACTTCGCTGTCAGAGTTTTGGGATTTTTAAGGAGATGCCCTTCATCAAGGACGCAATATAACCAGGGAATCGAAGCCAAGATGTGTGCATCTGACCGCAACACAGGATAGCTTGTGATTACCAGCTCACATTCTTCAAGCATCTTATCCCATTTCATTTTTCTATCAGTTCCTGTGTAATGCATCACAGCCAATATATCCTTTCCGAAACCAATTTTCTTCAATTCATTAATCCATTGTCCAGTTACAGAAGATGGACAAACAATAAGAGATTTGGGTCTGGCCTCCTCATTCGCCACTTTGAGTTCGTTATGTGCGATTGCAATACCGACTAATGCTTGAAGAGTCTTTCCGAGACCCATATCATCGCACAATGCACCATTCAATCTAACGCTCTTGAGAAATTGTAGCCATGATACTCCTTCTACTTGGTAATCCCTTAGCTTTATACCATTCTTCTTCAGAGTTGATAATATACTTGAAGGTAATTGACACGGAGGAAGAGGTTCGCCATGAATCAGATGATCCATCACTTTTTGCGCATCTTGATCTTCTCCTTGTAATTTAGGATTGTTATGATATCCTGAATTATCAACAAGAGGGGCAAGTCTGACCAGAAGGGAAAACGTGGAAGATGATAGGTCTGCACATTGCTTCAGCGAATCAGTCATGGCTGGCATAGCTATTGGTAAAATTTGTCGAATATATGGGCAAAGTTGAAGGCCAACGTTGCGGACAATCGTGTTCAACAGGACACAAGAACCAAGGCGTTTGGAGTCGTCGGCTGTTGAATTTGAATATCGTTTGATGTATGGGAGTATCATTGGAAGGGACAAATCTATATCAGCTCTGCAAAAATTCTTCAACGATTCCACCGCGTCCTGTCGTATTTCAAGTGACGGAGATGTGCAAGCAAGTACTACTGTAGTCGGTAGCAGTGTAGAAACACCATGAACAATGCTTTTAGAACCTTTCTTGAGGGACAATGATACACAGGTCAGCATAGAAACAGCTTCTGAGATCATCGAGTGGGTGCCACATTGTGCAGGATTTGAACTTGTTAAAGGAAGTAGCCTCTGCCATACTGGTTTCAAATCTTCGAGTGTTTTGTTTGCATTTCTTGTTACCAAAATGCTCTGTACTATGACTTTTGATTGTTCACATCCAATCTTTGTGAATCCCTTATGGCTATCGACTGTGTACCGAGGAACACAAGCCATGGCGCAAATATTTGAAAGAACTTTATGAGACGTATTTCTGTGCTTTTCATTTGTTGATAATTGTAACAGTGTGATCAATTTGGCAAGGAAGAAAGTAGCGCATCGTGATCTATGCATATTGTCCTCATTTTTTATCAACGTAATCAACGAACGAATGATTGGAGTCAATCTCGATGGAAGTCGATTTTGCCCAAGGGAAACAACTGCGCCACCAATAGTAGAAGAAAGCCTCATCGAGGCAAGGGATGTTACCATCTTTGAGCCTGTGTTGACATCTGAAATATTAATTCCAACTTTTTGGCAGATCCCTATCCAGCCGCGACGAATTGCTGCAATTCTCTGATCAATTTCATCAAAGGTTTTTGTACACGAACGTCGAACAATTTTCACCCATAGGCTTTCACAAAGATGTTTGATATTGAACTGAGTTCTGACAGAGTCTATATTCTGTAAATTATAGATTGCGAGGCAGACAGGAGTTTCATTTGCAAGTCTCCAAACATGAGTCTTGCAGAAATTGAAAATGTTAGTGAAAAATGCTTCTCTCTCTTTCGGAACATTTTGAAGTAGAATACATGCCAATTCACAGTGTTCTATCCATGGAGATGTCATCAAGGAAAGGACGCCGATAAGAAAAAATCCATCGACCCCTTTGACAGCTGTTACCATGTAGGAATAAAAGCTCATAACAGCCTTTGCAGCTACCTCTTGGCATCGGTATTGATGATGAATTTTGCTTGAGATGTTGTATGTCCACATAGACGATTGAATCTTCTTATGATTCGTCATACCAAAATACAATTCCAATAGAACAACAGCATAGCTACGGATCGTCTCATGATTTTTCTCATTTCGAGATACTAGCAAATTCAGGGCTGTTAATATAGAAGTCCATGCCGTTTGCCTCTCCACTTGTAAAATATCATTTTGATTTTCATGATTAGAATCACGAGAAGGCTCTTCTATTGTGTACTCGTTAGTGAAGAACGACTCAAAAACCTTGATTAATAATTTGCATAGTGTCTGCGCGATATCAAATACCATGTGATCTCCAGTTTGAAGCTCTTCCTTTTCGAGAGCTGTGTTAGAAAGAGGTTCCACAATGACTGAGAGCGTTTTTAGGCAAGATAGTTGCATCGATGGCGAAGGAAACTCCATGACTGCACACAACTTATCAAGGAGGTCTACGATAGCTGAAGAAGGCTGATCAGATGACTCGATGGTACCCAAGACAAGATTGCAATCGTATTGGACAAGATTACAAAGGCATTGTAATAAATCATGACTACAGGATGCTGTGATTTGCAAGTTTTTTAGAGCTTGCCAGATTCCTTTGCTGCAGGTCACAACAAAGTCGGTCATTGAAATCTTACTCATGAAGTCATCACTGTGAGAGTGAATTATAAATGATACAACTTGTACACAAGCGCCTTTGACGTCATCACTCTTATCTTCAAGTGTCTGTTGAACCATAATTGGCGCAACGGCACAAATGAGCTCTTTCAAACCTGTATTTAAAGCTCGATTGTGGGTAGGTGAACAAACACTGAGCTCCAAAGTACCTTTCAACGAAAGCAAAGCTCCATGTCGAACCTCCCAGTGCTTTGGGTGACAATTTAAATATTGAAGTGTTTGAATGCATGATTCTTGCAACGGTCTTGTGGATGCCATGTCTAACAGTAGCGCAATAACTTGCGCTGCGGCCTCCCTCACAGGTGCCACGTTCGATATTTGATGAGAATGTTCTCCAATCGAAGAACCTGAGAAGTCCCCAAATCGATCGAGACTAAGGACACATAGGCAGCGAGCTAGAATATCTTGTGGCCACTTTCCAAAAATCAAATGTTTGCATTGACTCGAACCCTGCAGAGACGACGAAGAATCATGCCACGCCTTCAATATGGCTCTCAGCCCCAGCAAAGACCCATGCCGAATATGCCACGATGGATGAAAAGAATGATAAATCATGTCGGTTGCAAGAAGATTTTGTGGAGTCTTGTGGGACAATAACTCCGTGGAATTAGTGTTTTGCTTCACAGACGTCTCATATTGATTAATGGATAGTAGCAACAATGTCCTAATGGTTGAACTATCCTCCTCGCCCTCCTTGTCGTGTTCATCTATATCACTTGTATCATTGTCCCCCTCGACTCGTCGTCTTTTAGCCATACGTTCTAAATTTCGGTCTCTCGCACTAATCTTGCTGTCATCATCTTTTCTATCATTAGCATGTTGCCGCTTGATGGTGGAAGCATTAAAGACGACTGCTGAAGTTTCCAGCAGATCTTCATCTTGGACGATCTTCTCTAAACCACTGTCATCGCAGCTTGATTGCACAATGGAGCTAGACAGTATTCCACCGAGTCCCAAACGTTTGGCTAATATATTTCGTTGCAAGGAAATCCGCTCTTTGGCAAAATCTTCCATGGATCTCAAGGAATCTTGAGATCCATCTTTCCTAGATACAGATGCATCGAACTTTGCCAACATGTCAGATTCCATATCATATTCATTCATGGCACCATTCGTATTCGAACTCGATGCGATATCATAACGAGATTCGTTGCATGATAGAAGGAGCCTGCCCTTTTCCAACACCCGATCCATCAAGTGAAAGGGCTTTGCATCATTCTGTCCATCACAAAAATCCCCTACACGCAGCCATTGTCTACCATTGGACCTACTATCATTCATCTCTTCATCATTGTCAGACTCAACATGATCATCAACCAGAAAACTCCGTTGGTCGCTCATTGGAATATACTTTGCGACATGTTCCATGGCGAGAGCCACGTTATCCCGCCTGACAATTCCTCCGCCAACCACGTCGCTTTCATCAGGCGATGTGAGAGATGTGTACAATCTAGCTAGAATATCCCAAATAATGATTGGATGCGACCTGGCAGCTGTTGCGGATAAGATGGAAATGGCTTGGCGGGTGCTTTGGCGGGTGCATTCTGTGTTACTGCTAGATGTTGTGATGAGACGTAAGAGGCGAAGCGTGTGCGGTGAGAGCTTGAGCTTTGATTCTTCTTCGTTTATTGGTTTTGCATCATCTTTCATCTTCTGGTTGATAATATTTGCGGACAGAGCAGCATCTCATTGCTTTCCAACAACTATTGAAATAATATGAGATACACTTACATGTTTATGCACTAACAACTCTCGCACTTCGCTTTTAAGTTGAGAATAATTGCGCTTTTGTCGCATGTCGCATGTAATTCTAGAGAATAATGAGCCAGACACGGATAACACGACGACAAGAATGGGACTGACAGAAACATAAAACGCACGAGGGAGGGACAGGCGACCACAAACTTTAATAAAAAGCACAACAGGAAAGATGATGGCATTATTATTGACATCGAATCTTAAAACTCCCACCCACCACATCATCAATCAACTCAGCGGTTCTTGTATTGATACGATTACATTCATTCATTCCTATTTCTGATAACTATCCAAAATTAAAGTCATTTCCAACTCCACTTCTAATCCATCACAATGTCAGCTCCTTTCGCAAAAGACCCTGAAGAAGAACCTTCGAGATCAAAGATCGGAGTCCTCCGAATCCATGGCCCTGATAAAAAAGGAATCGTAGCTGCCTTCTCCCAGCTTCTCTACGGACACGGATGCGGTATCGTAAATGCAGAACAATGTACTGACACTGCCGCTAGCCTCTTCTTCCAGAGAATTTCCTTCGATTATTCCACCATGCACACTGATCGCACTGCCATCGAGTTTGGTATCCAGGAGGTATGCACCAGGTTCAGCATGACTTTTACCCTCAACTGGAACGACACCAAGAAAAAAATTGCAATCATGGTGAGCAAATACGATCACTGTCTATGGGAATTGCTTCTAAGGCACAGGGCGGGCGAGCTCGATTGCGATATTGCAGCTTTGATCTCCAACCACGAAGATCTTCGTCCTATTGCGGACACGTTCAACATTCCATATCATGTTTTCAAGGTGACAAAGGCTACCAAGGCACAGGTTGAGGCAGAAGAGTTGCAATTACTGAAGGAAGATCTTGGGGTTGATCTCGTAATTCTTGCCAGATACATGCAAATTATTTCAGATACATTTTGCACTGCCTTTGATCACAAGGTGATCAATATCCACCACAGTTTCTTGCCAGCCTTTATTGGTGGCAGACCCTACCATAGGGCTCATGAAAGGTACGTGCGCTCCCATGATTATGATAAATCAAAATACCTAAATATGATGATATTGATGTATTGATATCGCAAATGACTAATCCCTTCTGTAAATGATAATGATTGTTATCAATGATGATGTCATTCAGGGGTGTGAAGTTGATCGGAGCCACAGCTCATTATGCTACTGCTGATTTGGATGAGGGTCCAATCATCGAGCAAGACATTACCCGTATTTCTCACAGGGATACAGTAAATGATCTCATCGCCAAGGGAAGACTTTTGGAGAAAAATGTTCTCGTGACTGCAGTCAAGGCTCATTTGGAAGATAGAATTATTGTGTTCAACAACAAGTGTGTTGTGTTCGCCTAAATGGGTATTTGCGAAGTGAGAGGGAGATTAACAATTTTGCTTTCGATGGATGATGGATAAGTATATTATACAAATACGAGATGAAATAAATCAGATTCGCTGATGATTACTTCATTATTTACTGCACATACATGTTGCATACAAGATACTATGTACCACCAAATACACGATACATCGAAATTCTCAAATAGTAGATAGTGTAGCATCAATCATGGAAGTCCTTTAGGAGACAAGTTTTGCAGTTCCAATCTGATGATCTTATTGCTGTCAAATTGAAAATAGCATTGAAAACATTGTCTAATTCTATCATTGTAAGACCTAGAATTGACGCAGAGTAACGCATCAAATCTTCGTAATTCCCAATATCTTGGATCGAAAAAGTCTCGAAGTCGTGATCAAAAGAATATGGATGAATACACTTGATTCGGTGCAAAACTGATGCTCTCATTGTTGTAAACACGGGTGGAAGGAAAGGGTTTATATCCGAATCGGAAGAAGACGAATCGTCAAAATCTTCTTTGAAATTTGCAGACATTATCTGCATATCTTTCAAACCACTGTCGGAGACTGAGTCAACTTCCATATCATCATCTTCATGTGATAGAATGGACCCTCCAGATACTGAACTAATGCTCAATGATTCATTCAGACCTTTTGGACAAATTTGAGTAAAAAATGCAGATGAGGAAGATGCAGATGAAGAAGTATCTGAAGACATGCACATTATTGCTATAGCAGAATGAGAAGTCTCTGCTATTTCTTGTTTGGCAATATCAAGCAGTTCAGCAATCCCTAGCATAGTGACCATCATCACAGTTTGGAATTCATCGTGTTCCACGACGTGATCGCATAGTGTTTGTAGAGCGAAAATTTTCTTTACGTTCTGATCGAATCCTGCTCGAAAATCAGAAGTCACGCTGCTTGCCTTGCGATCTCCAACGACTGGATCGGAATCAGACGACGAGCTGCTACTGCTATTCATAACGCTCTGTTTTATGAGATTATTTTATGTAGGTAATAAATATGGTAGTTCGTAGTTCATTTGTTTATAAATTTGCTGCCGTGGACCGTGAACCGTGGGGCGCGGAATATGCATAATCGTCGTAGAGCGTAGCGTAGACGCTTGAAAAGCCAGGATAGTCCTTCGCCTTTCAATTTGAAATTTATTTTGATGAAACACCCACCGGAATTTCAACCCGGTTTCCTTCTCTTCCTTTACTTATTTCGCCTTTTTCCTCAGGACAACAAACAGAACAACAGAAAACAGACCAGGAACATTCAATCACATACATCAATCTAACTAACCTTTCAACGAGCCGAAGCTATGGTGTACTCTGTCATCCGTAACTTTCAGAAATCCCTCAAATATAGAGGAGGATGGAAGGGTCTCCTTGAGCACATGTACACCGTAAGTATAGTTAGCATCTGCTGGCTTGAGAACAGGAGTGCTGACACGAAATAAAGCTCATCATACTTTTCCATTGGTAGTGTACTTAATGGATTGCAGCGCTGTGTCAAGCAACCTAACCTCCAAGACCTCACACGATCGGAATCAACGAACTATGAATGTCGTCGTCTGATCATTCACATCATTCCATTTAATATCTCATTACCGACCTGACACTGACAGATTTTATCCTCTCATTTCTTTCATGTAATATTTAGAATGGCGAGTATCCCTTCAAATTCGGAACTTTCATGGGAAGCGATGCAGGGGGTAACCGCTACTACGAAAACCGTGTAGATTATACATTTGGACAACACAGATGGGTCGAACCTGGTGATATCCACAATTTCGACTCGACTTCTGTACCCCCCGAGTGGCAGGGATGGATGACCTCCATGTACGACGAACCCCCATGTGCAGAGGATGCACACATCGCGGAGAACACTGCAAAGGTTGATCAGATGTGCAGATCGAATGCTCCTGAGAAGAGTAATCTCGGATTGCAGAATCATATCTGGAACTTCAAGAATTTGCACAATCAAACTTCAGTTAGATCCAGGGGATACGGAATTGGTAATGGCGTCGTTGGATTGCCTCCTGGTGCCAAGGATGGGTACTACACCCAGCCTGGGAGTCCATATAACGATGCCAGTATTAGACCGTTGGAATACGTTGGTTCTTTGGATGCTGATGGTGGAAGGAAATACAAGAGCGAGAAGTGGGCAGAGAGATTGAGGACTGTTAGTGAGAAGAAGGCCATTGAGAGTGAAAAGGAGAATGCAGTGCAAGACTTTTGGGGTTCTGCTCCAGGAAGAAAGGGTTCTCGTGGAGGTACTGCTTTTGGAAACTAAGGACTAGGAGCAAGTATCGAAATACTATATCTTCTCATGAATGTGCAATAATATGAGAATAACAAGACTAATACATTGACTGTGTAGCATAAGAATTAATGATTTGTTAAACCCGATAAATTGCCTTCTTCCCAGTATTTTTGTCGTAAAATCTTGGATGAGGTGTCTATATTCGAGAGCGGCTCCGGTTTCTGGATCGATGACAGCATTTAATTGAAGTCCTTGATGAATGATGCTGCTCATGGTGGCATTGATCGTCCAGTGCCGAGGGACTGTGGTTCTTGTGGCGAAGCATTTATTGTGGTGATGTATTGGGCGCGATGTTGGCTGATGTGGTATTGATTCGTCATCATTACTATTGTCTTCGTATCGACGGTCTTATTTTTACTCGTGTTGTAGTGTAGTAATATGATTTGTCAGGTATAAAGTGGAAGCCTTGGTCTAAGCTGCCGGTCTTATTATTTTGGGAGAACCTATCATTGAGAAGAATGAATATGGTGATTTTTTATGGTCCATCCCACTGACAACGCCTTTTGGATTCCTATTATGGCATTCTATCCATTGATAATGTAATTTTATCCATCAGTTATAACCCCTTTCGGCCCGCTTCCTTTTATCAAGATGATACTGGTACTAAAGATCACTTGGAAGTAACAACCAAGAAGGTTGTCATTAGAGTTCTTGGAATCAAGAAGTCCATGTCTGAGCCTCTGCTAGGCCTCTGAAGAAAATAACGCTTAGCAAAGTTACGATGAGGATCTTCAAAGTATTCGAGTTGAGCGATTTATTACAGCAGAGTCCTTTCATTGAACCAATGGTTCCACCCCCAATTCTTGCAGATACTTCCCTCGCCGCGACAGTGTCAGTATCTTGCAGCACTGCATCAAGTGTGGTGCATTTAGTGTCAGGTTCGAAACAATTTATTTTTGGACTTGTACGATGGTACAAGAGCTTGAAACGCTTTTCGGTCAATGGTCAGCCAAGAAGGGGCAGCAAGCAGTACTATTGGAATAGCTAGCTTGTTCCGTGTATACTTCCTTAAGGAGAACTTGCATCATGTTCATGATTGGTATTGTGATGATTGCTGTAATTTAAATGAAGAAAATTCGTAGACCAAAAGACGAGCTAATATTATGAATAGGTTGGAATATTACATTGAACATGCTACACATCATGATTGAATGTTCAACCTTGGTTCAACCAAAAGCCTGTGTTTCATTCAACAAGACTAAACCAGCTTGTAGTTCTGAAACATGTCTGTTGGTGAGTTACATTTTTGTATTCTAAGGCATAGTTTTCGTATTGTATGATTTTGAATGGACGATTGTG
>Ga0306864_1000767_pt1 | contig 14246 bp, 12 predicted proteins | sample AntRauTorckE5430_FD_190448 | JGI IMG/M metagenome (GOLD analysis project Ga0306864, IMG submission 190448) | Saline lake microbial communities from Rauer Islands, Antarctica - Metagenome Torckler E5 #430 (v2) (version 2) | ecosystem: Environmental > Aquatic > Non-marine Saline and Alkaline >...
TTGACTGTCAACTACGAATTTAAACAAATCGATTGAATTTATTTGCAAACTTAGCGTTGATCGCAGATTACTAATGGTCCCTCCCTCGTCCCCTTGACCATTAGATTACCATCTACCTTATAATTCAACTTTTTTTCATTTACAGATATGAGTTCCTCGGATGAAGATTCGATGTTGGAAGATGTTCTAGAACATGTGAGTTATAATGCAGGACACACCGATGTCTCGTCCGATGCTGGTTACTCACTTGGCTCGTCCGATACTGGAAACACCGATGGTAACTCACTTGGCTCCTCGTCCGATGGAAGCACCGGAGGCACGTCCGATGGCAACACACTTGGCTCAACTGACTCACGTGTTGTTCGCCAACACATTGGAAATACTGTTTCATACGTTACTTCGTCAGTAGCTACTGCTCCTGTTACTCCTGTGTCAACTCCAGTATCTGCATCTATTGATAGCGATCTTACTGAAAGTACTTCTCCAACCAACGAATAAATAAACAAACAAATCGTTTTACCATCTAACTGTATTGTTTTTAAACTTGTACACTGTCATGTAATGCTTAGGCCTCGATGGGCGATTCTTCCAAAATTCTGCTTTTAGGTACATTTTCAAAGTATCACATCCGAAATCGTCCCAGTCAATGAGGCTTTTGGTGACATTCTGGCTTGTTGGATCAGAGTTCTGCAAGTGCTGGAGTCCAGATCTGTTCATAGTCTTATGAATGATATCAAGAGGTACTTTAACTACAGTGATGGATGTAAATTCGGGAAACCTGGCTGAGGATGCGTCTCCAAGAACAGCTCCCCCTACGTTCAGGTAAGAAGGAGGTGGGTTTATACAAACCCAGGTGTTCTTGTATGATTTGGTTGTAAAGCTTTTACTATGACAAATATTTCACATCTCCAAGAAAGGGAAACTTTCTAATATCAGCGATAGTTCCACTAGTGGCTGATATTGCAGCTATAATGGGGGATATGAGGTGGGTACGATCTCAGTTGCCCCGAGATTCCTTTAAGTTAAGATTCGATGTTGATGCACAACGTTCCTGAGGCGTGAGCTTATCCGGATTCATGACAAGACACATAGAGCATTCAGGTTCATGCCAGTCAAGTCAAGCTTCTTTTAAAATCTTGTTAAGACTCTTGTCTTCAGCTTACTTACTGACAAGTTCAGATCCAGGAACAATCATTGCTCATCAAGAAAGGGAAACTTTCTAATATCAGCGATAGTTACACCAATAAAAGTGAATATATCAATCAGCCCAGAACGATCATCTGTTGGTCCGTTATGGTCTGCAGTGCTCAAAGTACTTCACGCCAAGTCATACGTTCGAATGCATAAGGGGAGGTAACCTCGTGAACAAGATGCCTGTCAATCCCATGAAATGAGCAGAATGATGATGAGGATCAATTAGTTCTAGGTTCTAGCTGCTGGGCAGGATAATGAGGAGGATACTGATTCATCATGTTTGGATCAATTCGTTCTTGCTGCTGGGTAGGATAATAAGGAGGGTATTGGTGGTATTAAATCACAGGTATTTACATCAACGGCAAGCTAATGATATCCTTGATTATTCAATGGATTATGATGCGGCGAAGAGTCAGCTCCTTGTCGATTGCTCTGATTACGATGCAATGTGTAATCTCTGGGACGACGTGACGAGTAATTTGATTAGGATCCCACATAAGAAATAATGACAGGTCTGGCTGATGGCCTGGATAGCTGTCTGGACCCGAGCACAAGAGACTCGATTGCCTCTACCGTAATATCCCGTCCTCACTCGTCCAGCAAAGCGTGAGACCCATTTGATGATGGTTCTCAAGGTACGGGTTCACACTGTCTGGGATGTATGCACACCAGTGTCTCCGAAAACTCTCCCTATTACCGGTAGTCTAAGCCACCCATCCATTTCTCCGGGCGCGGTCAGCAAGTCGAAAATCACTCTCGTAACTATCTTCGGCGCTGTCAGAAATAATTGCCATTTCTTCCCTTGAGGCAAAGGAAAAGTGTGTGAGAAAAGATGCAAATATTGTGAGTTAGATGGGCAGTTTCAACGGTGCTTCGGTCGAATAGAACGAGAAGGGATGTCAGCAATGTCGTTGTCTTTACCAGCCACGTGGATGGTAGCCATGGGTGATGCATACCGAATGCGTTGTCGAAGCGCTAGTGCTCGGACTAGCCGAGCTCCGATGCGTGATTTAGGGGACATACGAGTAGCCCATGAGCACGCGGGTGTGTTGTCACATCTAGTTAAAGCAGATATATGGTAGAGAGTAGCAACGTGTTCCAGCACTAACCGCTGCAAAAGTGCGCCTAGATCGGAAAGAAAAACACTGCAAAGCGTACTCCTCGTCAAGATGGTCCTAATTTTTCTTTTTCTCTTAGCAACGGGAATACTCAGAATTGCTTTTGGCTCAATAAAAATGAAGAAAAGGCTACAGCACGGAAATACAGATACTGCTATGAAGATGATAGGTCGACTCGAACAGTTCTTGCTGGATCGTGTGCTCGATCATGCGGGCTTTGTGCCGACGACTAGAATCACTCTTACAAGCATATATGACTACAGTAAGAAACAGGGGATACTGTTTTGAACTGAATGAGCCGGCCTTGCTATTGCTAACATTTATTCGAGGGGGCCATGCTACATATTGAATATGCGCATGTTACGGTAAATTTGTTGCATTTATCTAGTTAAATTCTTGTGGATCTGGTGAAGTAGTGCAGTATAACAAAAGAGTGGACCATATTATGCTAGACACGCGTATGTAATTGTAAATTTGTAATTTTTCTAGTCAAAATCTTGTAGTTCTGTTGAGCAGTGTAGTACAGCAAGCAAACTGCTTTCTGTCTTAACGAAGCTTCTATCTTTCTAGAAGAAAGCTCAGCCAACTTCTGTCTGTTTTGGCAACTAATTTGGCCTTGCTTCAAACAGTTGATGCTGCTGGGTTGAAAAGTGATTGCAAGACCTTTCTTTAGTTCACGCAACCTCCAGTAGGATCGAATAGCAAACTGAACGAAAATCTACCCAGGCCAAGTTGTTGTTGCAGAATTTGTGCTGGCTGGATCGAACACACATGTGACGCTTAGCTCGTGAACTTCATTTACAGTACGATAAGCGGCTCAATGAGACACCAAACTCGAATAGGGGACCCCCAAACACCAATATTGGATAGATCGCAGCACTACTCTACATCAAACAAACTGTACACACTAGCATACTCTACGAAAAGAATCTTCTCTTTTCAGCAAAATTTGACTGGTTTTAATCGCCGTCTGAAAGATTCCACTTGACTCAATTGTTCCAAAATCAAAAATGGCTCATATACGATTCGGACGAGACGGTCGGGACACAGGATTTATTGACAACTTAGCCATGGGATCCTAGATCGTCTAAAACATCATTTTGAAAAGGCTTGCAGTTACATCTGTGAGCTGCGAGCCGTCCCAATCTAAATTTCATATTTGTGAGATTACCCATAATCGTTCCACCACAAGCATTTTCCGAACTCATAATTTTTATGGGTTATTCTTAATCCTATTTACCTATATTTGCCGTTGCAATCATCAATGAGCTATGAAGCCGATTTTTGAATCAGCACTGACCGCATATTTGAAAGCGCCCTTCTTAAAGTGCCATTCGAAGATGGTCGATAGCTGTGATGGAACGGAGGAAGCCTCCCCTACTGTCTGCGCTGAGGAGTGGCTTGTAGTCACGACTGTATCGAGTAATTGGAAAGCTATTCGTGGACTGCGATCGCGGAAGTTTCAAGTACCATACCTTTGAGCTTCTTAGTCGCAATTACGCTTTTACCCATTATAAATTTCTTATGCCATCAAGCTCGAACACGTGACACGTGGTCTAGTCATGTCATATCATATACAATATAATGAGGTGGAAATCGTTGCCGTAAGAATAAAAGAAACATGAAATGCAGGTGAGTTTTTAACGATGACCGTGTAGCATTACTTGCGTTTATTGACATTGACGAGCACGATACTCTAATAATATGTCAAGATACAACACACTTCAACGAGACTTTTGAGAGTCCGCTCATAGCACATGTTACGGTGATGAGCAAGCAGCGTAAATACCATGCATGATACTTCTGTGCATACTATGATGATACCTTTATTCTTTCTTTTATAGATTATGTCTTGCCTTTCTGCAATGTTCTCTCTTGTTTGCCCTTGCCCTTAACTTTTTTCTTACCCTTCTTCTTCTTCGTCTTCTTCTTCAACCTTAAGACAAAGTACCTGTCTCTGCTCCCTCTGAAAATCTTTTGAAGGGCAGTTGCGGCATGAAATAGAATTAAATTGGCCTCAGCCTCCATAGCTAAAACATTTTGCAAAAGGCACTTTTCTTTTTCTTTTATGTCTCTGTTTGCTTCAACGAGGGCGTATTTATGTTCTAGATTCCTCCTTTCTTCTTTTTCATTCTTCCACAGAGCCTCAATTGTGTAAATAAAATTCTGACTTCTCTTATCGTTTGCAAGATGCTCCTGTTGAATCTCGTCTTTTTTCTCTTCTAGAACTTTGAGCTTTTCAACGAGCACTTGCTGAGCGCTAAGATGAGCATTTCTTGCCTCGAAAAGCTTACATTGAAGATGTTCAAATTCCAATAGTAGCTCTTTCATGTTTCTCTCTTGCTTGATTACCAAGCCGCCAAGCTCGGCATCTACCTCTTCTTCCTCCAACTCACTTTGGCGAAAGACCATGTCCTTTGTTTCTTGGAGTTTCTTCTCTGCATCTCGTGACAAAGTTAGAGCTAAATTTTGACCTCTATTCAGTTCTTCTCTCCGCTCGCAAAGAGCTGTTTGTATCTTCACTTTCTGAGGGTTAAGAATAGTGTTACATTTTTCAATGGTCCTGAACAAAATGGATGAATTGAATGTGTCTTGCTGGTGCGAAATAGAAATGTTGCGACATCCAACCTTTGCCACTTTTGAGAGGTAATCATTTAGTATCTTTACATCCTGTTCATCGCCTTGTATTGCATGTGGCATTGATCCTTCTTTCTCTAATAGATTCTGCAGATTTGGAGATGACGAGACTAGTTTAAGGGCTTTGACTATGAGATCTCCGAGAATTTCTCTAGACTTTTCGTTGAGGTCATCATTAATATCATAAATGATGATTTCCTGCAGTAAGTTGACAAAATCTCTAGCCTGCGTGTCATGCTGTCCAGCTTCATCAATTCTTGTTGGAATGTTGTTAAATGGTAGTATATGAAGAAAGCTCATTCGTTGAGAAATGGAGTCGATTTCTTGCGCAACCTCAATGGCAATGTCTTCAAGTGAAGCATTCATGTTTCTTCACTTTGCTGGAGAGGCAAGAAGGCGAAGGAGCTTTTTTGAAATGCTGATAAATACGTTTGAAAAACGAAAATTGTTCGTAATCCAAACTCTATTAGTGAAAGACTCTATAATTTTCGTTGCCACTCTTTGCCTAGAATTCCTAACTTTTTGTTCATGAATCATGCATTTACTCAGATACCCCAGTCTGTTTCAAGCAGCTCTCAAACTGTCTACAATCGCCAAGTGAACAAGGCGACAAGTTACGACATTGTCATTCCCTCCAATTACGATGAGCAGGAATTGCTCGATACTCTCAAAAGAGTTGCACCACTTCTTGAAGGAGCGCTCCAAGACAATGCAGTAGTAGATATCTTTGTTGATTACCTCGACATCCCCGAAAAGGGTGACACGTCCATCTTTCGAAGAGCTGAAGAGGACGAAGCAGTCAAGGCCCTGGGAAATTATGCCGATTTAAAGTTGGGTGACAATTTAGAAGTGCATTGCATGGATGTACATCCGATTGAAAAGGACATGATTGCCGTGTCACTTTGTCAAGCACGACTTGCAAGTGAGAGTAAAGGCATTTCTTCGTTTGGGAAATCTTCGCCTGCATTTATTGTTGGTTGGAAGCTTGGTAATCAAACCCCGGAATTTTATTTGAGATCTCCAGAAGATTGCTTTGTGTTTCATTTCAACCCCTCTCAACCCCATTTGATTGTAGCCGGTTGTAGAAATGGCACCGTGGCACTTTGGGATACATCAAAAGTCAATAAATGTAGACGTGGCGAGACCAAATCTGCAATTGAGCCAATCTTGAAAAGCAACCCTGAACACGGACCCAAACGAACTGTGGGAGACCTATGTTGGCTTCCTCCTCATATCCACATCAATGCACAAGGACAAATATTACACCAAGATTTTGTTTCCAAAACTTCATTTCAATTCTTTACGGTCTCTGGTGATGGTCAAATCTATTTCTGGGATGTAAGATTCTTGGAAATCATCCAGGGGAAATTACCTCATATTGCGAAAGTCAAACAGTCATCCAAACAGGGCTTCGATACCGATGACGATTTTCCAGTTGCAAAATGGCTGCCACTCTTCAAGATTAAACCCAAGCGTCTCCAGGGTAGTGGTGAAATTTCTTTTTGTCGCGCATTCTTTCTAAATATTGAAAATGAGCTCAAATTTAAGCGCAGTCAAATTGTTGTCTCTTCTGAGGAGGGTGACTTGTTAAGCGTTGATTGGTGTCCCAAGTCTGAAGGAGACACAGAGTCACAAGATTATGTACAGTGGTTGAAGAAGGATCACAACCGACCTTGTCTCAATCTATCCCAGAGTCCTTTCTTTCCTGATTTTGTTCTTTCAGTCTCCGATTGGAATTTTCATCTTTGGCATGTAACGGAAGGACTTTTAGTATTTTCATCTCCAATGGCAGAATCTTCTATTACTGGAGGTATTTGGAGCCCAACACGTCCAGGTGTCATTTATGTAACGACAGTAGACGGATCTATTGAGATTTGGGACTTCATGACTGAGGGTTGTTACGCTCCTCACAAAACCATGCCACTGATACCTAGCAGTATCACCGCAGTGGACTTTACATCAAGTGCAAGCAGTTCTCAAATTCTTGTCGTTGGGGATGAGAGAGGTGTACTTCATATGTTTGAACTCCCCGCTCATTTCGTGCATCCCTATCCACACGAGCAAGACTACATGCAAAAATTTCTCACGCGAGAAGTCAATTGCCACTCCATGCTTGTTGAACGATCCAACGAAAAGTCTAAAAATAACTGCACAATCACGATCGAAGAGACTAATTGTCTGACCGAAGAAGAGGAAATCATCTTTTTGGAATTGGAGAGAGACTTCCTCTCTTGACGGGTGCTTTGGATGTGAATGGAACGTACAACTACCATTATCCTTTTAAAGGAAACTAGAAAGCGGCTTTGTTAGTTTTCCCCCTCCTTCTTGTCGCTGCCAACCTAGAGTAGTCGTGACATTCGGTACACATTCAGATAAACTAATCGTGGAACCTTTATTCTGTTTCAATACTTAACCTCAATCGAGCATACAATGTGAAAAGCAGCGCTGACGAAGTTTCCCATCTTAATTTCTTCACAGAAGTACCGAACCGAAGTCGATATTCAACTGTAGTTGTGGAAGGGCATGAGAACTGATCACATATTTCAGGTTTGCGCCTTTCGCACATAGGATGTATGCGCTCGCGCCGCTAGGTTGAGTGAATTTGTTACACACACACTTCCTTTTCTGACTTATTAATTCAAAACTACACAGACTTATATTCTGGCCTGACAAAAGTTTGGATCTTTGGAAACACTGACAATAGAGTTTGCCATACAAGGATTTCTTGCACTTGCACATCTTCAAGCGGACAGAAAATGTATCGAAATGGTAGTTGAGATGACTATATTCAAAAGCGGCCTAGCCATTTTCAACATTTTTTACATCTGTCAATGCCAGGCATTGCTGCAACTTTAAGTTGATATACAGAAATCATTTTACATTGGTGCTCGCATCACACATACTCTAGCTTGAATTGCTAGCTACTAGTAAGTATCTGTTACACCACCTTTACACTGCAGCATTCTCTTTGAAACAAAGTTATAGCTGATAAATAAATGTATTATCTCAATGCTTCAACAATCCTTCCTGGCTATTAGCAATCGCCCAATTCTGCGGATTTTATTGTTCAGACTAATTGTAAATTACTTTAGACTTTTATGGGTCTGATACTGCTTTGGCACTCAGGTAATATGTGTGTGGTAGTCTACGATACAGCAACCTCGCAGTTACAGCATATTATCGTTGTTCTTTTGGATGTGAGGCACGTTTTGAAAAATCAATTCCCTTATTTCAATTGATCTGCACAAAGAGCAACATCTGTGTGCCTCGTAACATGATGTGCGAACATCAAGAAATCAAGAAAAATAAAAGAGATCCTGTTCACCTTCGGAATCGAATTCAAAAGCTGGAACTTTTGATACAGAAGTGATATTTACAATCATCTGCTCTTCTGCTTCGTCAATAATTTTCTTCCGTTTTGCTTCTGCATCATGATCACCATCAACTATAACATCGAATTCATCTTCTTTTTCAATGTACTCTACATTCTTTTGTAGTGCCTGAAAGTCAGGCGCGAACGCAGTCCAATCAAGGCGCGGTCCCCAGATATCCACAAGACCATCTGACGTACCAACTGCAATGAATGAACGGGTAGGGTGCCAAGAAAGACTGTACAGTGTAATTTGGGGTCCCATCAACTGATCAATAAGTACACCTAGAAGATGGCAAATTACAAGGACTGCAGTTAGAAACAAGTTCAAAGTACACTATTGTGAAAGAATAAACTAAACAATTTTTCATGAGCCTCAACGATCACTTACCTGTTGCAGTGTTCCAAAAGTAAAGCTCATATTTGTCTCCTGCCTCTTCATTATTGCATCCACCCACAACATATTCACCATCACCGGAAAAATCGCACGCATTCCACTTCGACTTTGAAACAACATCCTGAAATGTAAATTTTGGCGTCACCGTAATCTCCCCACTCAATTCGGGTGATGCACTCCAACATTCGCTAGTGTCGTACAGCTTTAGTGAGTCCTTGCAGTTCAACAGGATCATTTGATCGTTTCGACTGAGGACAATTTGATGAGTGACATTGTTAGCTCCTATCTCCATAAAAAAATATTTGCTCAAAATATTTGAGGGACTATGAGAAATAGCTTCATGTGATGGCCCCTTGAATAGATCATTCACAAACGCATTATCAAGCTGAAAAAACAGCAGCTTTCCACATCTTGTCACTGCATATACTCGCTTTCCATGCGCATCAAATGTAGCGCAAATAATATTGAAAGCTTTCACTTCATAATTGTCGTCCGTCCCTGAGGGTTGGCTCAAATAAATATGTTGGCCGACAGCCTCGTTTTCTATAATCTTGCGAAATGTTTTGGGTTCCGAGTAGATAGAGTTCCGAAATGCCTGGGTTGGAAATCGAAATAAAATCAATGAACCATCTTCAAGGCAAGCTAGCCCCCCATTACCCCTGGGATGAATCTGAGCACAAACCCCCAACGGCTTGGACAATGGCATTGTCAATGTTTGGTACTGCGATGTTTGAATGGTACTTTCCTCCTTTTCGTCATTTTTCTTTGGACTGCTTGGCAATTCAGAATCAAATGAAAACAATTTGGTCTTCTTTATGTAGCGTGCACTTCGATATTCATTCTTGCTTGCCGACACCCGATTCACATGAATTACATGGTCTTTTCTTGTCTTTGTTTCAGTACCCCCAAATCCTTCGTCCGCTTCACCCTGCGATTGCGAATCTTCCTCAGCACCTCTGGTAGGGAAGGGACTATCAGCCCCATTAGAGTCAATTCCGGCCTTCAATCCTCTGGAGCCAGAAGTTAATCCATAGAATGCGTCTTGCACACCAAAAGGATGGGTGTTATCCACTAGACACACATGTTTATCTCCAAACGACGCAACTAGTAGACGTCTCGATCTCCGACTCCAAGAAATAGAGGTAACGCCATTACGAAACAATCTCTCTTGAGCGTGTCTTTCCATATCTTCATCAGCATCGAGACTATCATCATCCGAGTTTGAATGTTTTTCGCTGGGTGCACATCTCAAGACATTATGGGGTGGAGTGAAAATACTGCTCAAAGTCCTACTTGAAAAATCGTGAAAAGGAACAGCGCCACTCCCATGCCCTGCTGCAATGTAATTTCCTCGTCGATTAAAGGCTACGGTAAAGCATGAATGCCATTCATTCATCTCGTCTAAATCAATTTCTTCATCATTTGGATCTAATGCCGATGACTTCTTTCGTTTCTTTATCGTTGACCCCGCTAGCTTCGAAGGCTTCAACTCCTCTGGCTGTGTGTTTCCCGTCGCGGTAGAATTAGACGGATCAACAGGGCGGCGTGGATGGAAATTTCGTGGCAGGGTCAGAGTTGAGTCTATTCTATCTGGAACTTGCCGACGAAACGGATCAAGGAGAGCCAAGTTCATTGGCTCGCAACAAGTGAAATACAATTATTGCTTTATTCTTTCTACTAACTGTGTTGTGTACGCCTATACGAACTATGTATTATTCCAATAGTGGACCCTAACCCCAAACCTCTAAGATTTTTACCGTTTAGAACTTCACTTGATTCTTAAACTAAATGGGAAATGTGAAGACTGTGATCTGTGATGCTCTTGTTCACACAACAACGTGTCTTTGATTTTGTGGCATGTGGCATGTGGCTGGTAAATAATCCTGTTTGGATTCCCTTCCTGATAAGGCTACAATATCTTTGATGCCACTCTACGAATTTATGTCATTGACCATAATCCATAACCAAGAATGAGTACAAAGACTCCTCCTCCTCTACGAAATAAGCGGATAATGTAAAAGAAATGATCCCGTCTATCACAAAAGCGTCACAACAACTCGTCGGTCACCGGTCACATTAAAAACACAAAAAGATATCACCTGCATTTATTTCCTTTCAACCATTGTGTAAAAATAATGAAATTATTTATTCAAGGCGCAGCTTGGGCAGCATTATCCGCAGCTACCATCGGCTCACTCTGCCTCACAGTGCAGCATCGAAATGAGATTCAAAGCATTCGACAAGAAATTGAGGATCAAAAAGCTCTTCGACAATCAGAAGGCCAATATCAACTCAATCTTCAAGAAAATCACGGCAAAACGCAGAACAGAATCCTGTATGTGAAAGGTGCTGTTGGTGATGGCGTGACTGACGATACACTAGCAATTAAGAGAGCTCTCAACAGGGCATACAAGGGGAAGCTAGACGCCACTGTTGTCTTGCCAAAAGGTAACTTCCTCATCACCAAACCTCTGAAGATCAAAGGAGGAGTCACACTGCAAGGACAAGGTTACGGACCAAATCCGCTGCAGTTACAATTTGTTCATGGTGGCTCAGTTTTACTCTATTGTGGAGAAAATTATGCTCTTAATATGATTGGACACTCTACTTCTATTCAAAAGTTGGCTATCTTTGATTCAAATGGTGAGTGTTTATAGTGCTAACGTGTTGCAGAGATGTGCTATTCAGTAATGACGCGGTTGTCTTCTATTCAGAAACGCAATGATTTTACAATCTGGTCAATTTTTTAATTTATTCTCGATCAATTTTGTGAACTCCCTCAACAGTTGGCGCTTGTGGAAATTTCCAGACCAAAGGAGCAGTAAGAATTTACGCTGATAACACACTTGTAGAATCTATTAGCATGCGTGACGTCTTGATCTATCAGTTTATGGATGGCACTTCCATTACTCTTGAAGCGGAGAATAGTGGGGGTATCGCCTATGCAACATTCGAAAATATTCGCATTCGTCATGCGAAGATTGGTATTCATTTGAATGCCAAAGATGAGGGATCGTTTGTTAATTCAAATGCCTTTCATGATGGTGCGATTTCTGGAGGAATTACCGATGTAGCTGTATTGGCCAACGGTCCAGGATCTTGCAATGATAATCAATTCAATGGCATGGTCATTGAACCCCCTGAGACTTCCATCACTCACGTTCACGTGTCAGGGAAAAAGTCAAGCATTCGCATGAATGACGTGAGGTTGGAAGGATCGGCAATGCCTGCCGATAGACCACTTGTCATTATTGATGATGATTCTTATGGAAATGTTATGAATGGAATGCTTGGGCATACTTTTGTCCAAGCTGATTTAGATCGCAATCCTGGAATTACGTTCAACACGAACAAGATGGTTGGTCTGACACCACCTCCTCACAACCTTTTTTGGAATGCGGCATTTCATGGTTTGGAAGAGGCAAACTTTGATCTTCCGGGTTGGACTTCTCAAAATAACAACCTAATTGCATCCTATGATTCTGGACAGACCCCATTATTTAACAGTCACAAGATTTTGCAATTGGAATATACGAACAACGGTTCTCCAGGAGAGTTGAGACCGGCATCTCTACCATCTAGTCCGATCAACTCCTTTGTTTCTTTCGGAGTCTATGCACAATCTGCTGTTGCAGGAACGATCGCTGCTGCAATGAAGTATGAGACTGGAAGCACAATATCATCGTCTCACCATACTGGAGTAAGTTGTTCAACCTGGCACATTCACTTCAAATATATTAAAATACATTAACTGATGTATTTCGAATACATTTAATCAGTCAGGCAAATGGGAATTTATTGGAATGTCGTCTCTTTACGATAAAACTGGTGGCGCAAGACCCTACTTTGTCATTACAGGTGATGTAAAGGTTACAGCTCCTACTTTTGTCTATGGGAGTACGCAGGTCTCACCAGGAGCAGATTTCATTTCCTCGTCAGGAGCACGAATGTCTGGATCTTTCACCATGAATTCTGTGACCGTTCCGGCTCAAGCAGGCGATCAATGGATTCTACCCTTCGAGGGCAATATATTCGATATTCAGCCATTTGAAGATACAGGAGGATCGGCTTGTGGTACCACCTATAGCAACGTTAGGCGTATCAACCACGGAATCAGCAATAGATTTACAAAGAGTTGCATCATAACAGTTTTGTTTCCAGCATGTGGCGACTGTGTGCCCTGTCTCTCTGTCAAAGACAACGCATACATTAGTCTCCTTGGAGGAACAGATTTTAGCCCCAATCCTGCAAGTGTAAATGCAAACCTTGTGCTCATGAGTAATGGAGACGGAACATGGAGAGAAATGTCCAGGAATGGATTCGAGTGATCCAGGCTTTTGTATTTAATCGTGTTTATTGTTGTTCAAATTACAATATTGTGTTCAGCACTACTGCACTACTACTATATTCGTGTTCTAATAGTTGATTGCTTCAATCAAAGCATTTTGCTGTTGTGACTTTGTATGATTTCGGACACATCCTTTGCAACCCAGTTTCGTCTCTTTCTATGATTCGTACACTTTAGACTTCTCAATTTAATACTGCCACTACAAATCTCACGAACATAAAGCACAATCATGGTATTATGCGACGATATCTCCATCCTTTCTTTCATGGAATGAATGTCCGTATCCTACGAGTTTTTGTCCGTACCAGTTGAGAATATGTAAAGTGGAAGGTGAATAATGTCGTTGTCAAAAAAAGCCCACCGCCATGTTCATTGATATTTGCTCGCTGTCCTCAATGCGAAGAACAGTCTTCGTAGTATCAGGATCTAGAAGGCAAATGGAGCATAGTTTGAACAGGTTTGAACGTTCATCTCTAGGTATCAACAAAGGTTGGTGGATAAGCTATATTCTCATTAAGCTTGTCTCCACCCATGTAAAGGATACATAACTCATAAAACAACAAAATATTTACGGAATGTGTCGCCTGAAGACCGTGAACTTCTGCTTCAAGCCACCAAAATCACATAGAGGTGGTAACGGCGTTAATTATTTGTCTCGTTCATGGTCGCAACAGCCCTCCTGTCTCCTGTCGCAACGTTGCAACATGTAGCATGATGCATGTCGCATGATGAATTGCGGCTCCAATCTTCATCATTTTCGCAACGCCTATTGTTGAAACAGACATGACTTCCATGTTTATAAAATTCATATTATGATACACATGTTCGTGAAAACACTGATGGATGTGTGTGTTCCTCGTGTATCTTTATGTTGGGTGAGTGAGGTTGGGTGTTGGATTTTTTGTTTTTACCTGTTTTGACTGTGTTTTGACACAGTTTTACACTTTGCTTCAATATGTATTTTGAGTGTGTAGTTGTACCCCTCTCTTGTCTTCCTGGTTTTAACTTTTAGCAGGGCTGGCAGATGAAAGATGAAGATGAAGGAATTCTTCATCTAGATGAAGAATTGTCTCTTTCATCCACTTTTATCCAAGATGAAAGAATAAATTAGTAAGATGAAAGATGAAGGATTGAGATGAAAGTTAGTGGTTTTCTTCATCTTTGACGATGAAAGAAATATGA
>Ga0306864_1000768_pt1 | contig 14241 bp, 13 predicted proteins | sample AntRauTorckE5430_FD_190448 | JGI IMG/M metagenome (GOLD analysis project Ga0306864, IMG submission 190448) | Saline lake microbial communities from Rauer Islands, Antarctica - Metagenome Torckler E5 #430 (v2) (version 2) | ecosystem: Environmental > Aquatic > Non-marine Saline and Alkaline >...
CTCGCAACCTCAAGCACCAGACAGCAAACTTGGTATCTACAGTACTGTTGTGCTTCGTGCTTTCCGTACCTACGATATGGTTTGTGAGAAGAAGAAGAAGAAGAATATTGCTATTTATTATTGTTATTTAATAAGCTAACTTAGTCTAAGGTTTGTGGGATTAAAAATTTGTCGGAGGGAGAAACTGCCTTTTCCCCACCGCGACGAGCCACTACCCACTACGGCAAGCACATCCATAAATTTGAGAGGCATTAGGCATTAGGCATTAGCCACAAGATACACTCTACACTCTGCACTCAGCTTCCTTTCTCCAAGTACTGACGTCCTTATTATTGACAAACATCCTAACAAACAATTACGATGGAGGCACAAGCATATGAGCAGCAACATGAAGAGCAGCAGCAGATTCAAGAAGGAGTAGATGAGCAAATGGTATCCTACCAAACACTAGAAGTTCTGATTGAACACGGAATAGCCGCAAATGACATACAAAAATTGAACGATGCAGGCTACCATACGGTTGAGAGTATCGCTCATGCCACCTCACGGAAGCTAGCCGATGTCAAAGGTATCAGTGAAGCAAAAGTGAATAAGCTAAAGGAAGTGGCAAAGGGATTAGTTCCAATGGAATTCAAAACGGCATTTGATGCACTTGAGGATAGGAAGCATCTCGTTACACTCACCACCGGATCAGTTGAGCTTGATAAGTTGTTAGAAGGTGGCATTGAGACTGGAAGTATTACAGAAATGTTTGGGGAGTTCCGTACTGGAAAGACGCAATTGTGTCATACTCTTTGCGTTACCTGCCAAATGCCAATTACTGACGGTGGAGCGGAAGGGAAGGCTATCTATATTGATACTGAAGGATCTTTTCGTCCAAAGAGGTTAGAACAAATTGCAGAGCGATTCGGACTTGATCCTACTGTTGCACTGGAGAATGTTGCCTATGCTCGTGCTCACAACAGTGAACACCAAATGGAACTTCTCAAGACCGCTGCTGCAATCATGTCTCAGGATCGTTATTCTCTTATTGTAGTTGATAGTGCTACAGCATTGTTCCGTACGGATTACATGGGACGCGGGGAGTTATCTGAACGGCAAATGCAAATGGCTCAATTTCTGCGTCAGCTAACTCGCTTGGCGGAGGAATTTGGAGTTGCTGTTCTGATCACGAATCAGGTAGTCGCCAATCCTGATGGTATGAGCTTTGCCAAGGATGCCACTAAGCCCATCGGAGGAAATATCATTGCACATGCATCAACAACTAGACTACGATTGAGGAAGGGACGTGGGGAAAATCGTATCTGTACTGTGTATGACTCTCCTACCTTACCTGAAGCAGACGCACAATTTGCAATTGGACCTAATGGCGTCTGCGATTGTACTGATTAAAAGAACAGGAATAGGATCAGTTTAATCACGGTGCAATTAGCACATCACGAAAACACATTACAGCTTGCAATCTTAAATAACAAGTTTGGACTAAAGAACACACATTTTATCTTTGATATGTTTAGTAAAAATCTGAAAGTTGGGTAATAAATGGGCTCAAATCTAAATATATGCAAATATTTATTCAAATGATGGAGTAATTTAAAGTATTAATAAAAACGAGGCACAAATGAAGTAGTTCGATTGACTACTTCATCAAGAAATCGAAACTGTCTTGGCTCAAATGCAAAGACTCGATAATTTTGCATGGAGGAACGAGGTTTATGATTCGTAAGCGCGAAACAAACGCATAATAGCCAATGATACTTCAACGTATCATTGGTGCGTCACGCTCGGATGCGGCTTTTGAAAACCTTGTGCTAGACTCATTTCTCCCCTCGTAGCGAACGCTAGATCTGTTGTTGCTAGCATCTGGACCTGTGGTATTTGATGGGCTCATGGTAGTACCACCATTCCCCCCACAGTTCCAAATAGAGTTAAAGTTCAGTGCATCACTCCAGTCACTGTCAGCTCCACTGAAAATGGACATGTTGTTACAATTTCCACCGTATCTAGGGTTTTCACCTCTCTCCAGTCTCCGAGATGGATGATCGCGGGGATGACCCTTGATCCTAGGAGGAGGTGCACCGTTGGGTTGAGATTGAGATATCTTGCTCCTGGGTTTCGTTCTGGAGGAATTACTCAGTGCGGCACCAGGAACATCTGAATATTGAGAATAGGAGGGAGATAGTCTCCTCCTTGATGTCGAGCTCGAAGGAACTGGGTGCGTACTGTCAGTTCTTCTACTACGAGAAGATCCACGAGTGTGGTTGAGGGACATGATCCACTCGTCACCCTTGCCTTCTGCTTCACGTAGTTTCTTGGATCCGTCGCGAACGAGCTGTTTCATGTCATCGTACTCCCCAATAGGAATGACAGAGATCATATTTGGCTTCTCGCCGTCGTTTTCCTTGCCGGAAGAAACCATTTCATCCACAAGATCATTAGCTTTGTTGATTTTCGCAGACTGCCTACTATGCTCAGCAACTTTTGCTGTGGTGTTACTCCTTCTGCTTTTACTAGCCCTATCATTACGACTGATAATAGTTCCATTGTTGTCAACCTTAATGCCTCTGAAAATACGTGCAGTATCAATTGCGATTTGAGTTGTGGTTTTCTCAACAGACTCGGATGACTTGGCCATGGAAATTCCTTCCCTGGTAGTTGAAATCAAATGATTTGGCGTGGAGTAGTTGAAGGGTCCGAGAGTATCATGTGTAGGAGAAAGAATGATGGGGACATCAAGATTAAGTCTGTAGCATCTGGTACGAATGGATCCCTCAGGAGGAGGAGGAAAGAATTCTTGAGGTGCAACAGAGGTAGGTCTTGACGATACCCCTCTCCTCGCTTTACTGCTGGATCTAGAACTCCGTGCAGAGTGGTAGGACTGACTGGGGTGAGTTGCTTCTACATCATCCATGAAAGGTTCAAACTTTTGGCTGCTTTCTTTCGCTACGTTACGAGAAGATCTAGAGTGTCCATCTCCCATTACAACATCCCCATCTGGCTGGCGTCTGGTATCATCAGAGACCCTACCATACGTATCAGATTCCTCGCGTTGTTGTCTGTATCCTCGACGACTGGTGGAGTGAGATGATGGAGACATGGGAGCCCGTCCTTCAGTTTTATTAGTGTCAGTGGGCAAAGTGGAGCATTGCCCCATTGCTGCTTGGAATATGTAATGAAGTGGAGACGCCATTCTTATCTTTTTGTATCAATGTTTATCACCTATTACCTTTCTCTCAAATTATTATGACAAAGAAATAATATACTCGTAGTCCGTTGAATTTTTCGAGGCTTCACAAAGAGACAGCTGTCTTGATACTTGCAATGAAAATGTTGTTCACTTTGAGGAGAAAGTGGAGTCTAATTGAGACTTGCCAGGAATGAAGTGTTTATGAGGGCGATAGATGTGATTGTACGAAACTCCTTGAAAGAAGTTTGGTGAGTAGTCCAGTTGGATGGTCAGTTGAGCGACGAGTGAAAGACTTTTGAATACAAATTTAGCTGAGATACATATCATAGAGTTATGATATATAATAGCCCTTTCAAGGAATAAGAACTAAATTACTGCAACTGGCGAGGGGACTAAATTGAAAGATAGGAGTTATCAACGGAAATACGTGGCGCGCTCAAAAATGTCACTCGTGAAAAGTTTTAACATAACCTGCTGTATCATATTTCCATTCTATTTCGATGTTGCCCAAGAGCACAATATTGTAGTTGTTGTCGTGGCCAAAAGGGCTATTATAATGGGTACCGTAGAGGTGCGCTTTCTGATTTCTGAATGATTGTTGAAATTTTTGTTGAAGGACAAAGATCCCTTTCTCAAACCCAGACATCAATGCACACTTTTTGCAATCCCTTTACCACGATGTTTCGTCTAGTTCTAGCAATTACATGCCTGATCGGCACTACGTCTGCATTAGTATCAACTCCTGCAGGTGCGTTTTGAATACGGTATTCTAGGTTATTGAATGTCCTTCGTTTATGCGGATAGGAAAATGAAAATGATTTTCTATCCTCCATTTCTCGATCTTAATCATGAATCATGTGACGAAGTAGTGTTGTGCCCAAAAGTAAATTCTCTGCAACGCCAAAGATGCAATTGATGGCAAAGAACAAACGACGTTTTCTTTGCACCCGACACAATGTATCTAAATTAGAAACATGGAAGTTGGAATATCATTGGCTCTTGTTATTGACTCGTGCAATTTCAGGCAATACAGATGCGCAAGTCTGGGCAATCTATTAATTTATGGAAACCTGTAAGCCACAAATCTATAACTCAGTACTAACGTGTCCCGCTTTCAATCTCTTCAATAGCATATGGCATCGGAAAGCCTTCATTTGATGCATGGCGTTCAGGCTTACCTGCCGATTTCAATGTCGTAAAAGAAGGTGGTTATTATGCTTTACAAGAGCGCTATCGTAAGTTAATTTTTGAAATCACATTATCCTAGAGTGAACAACAAGATTACTTGACAATATCATCATGCACAAAAATGTAAGAGTCTCATAATTCCCTGTTCGCACCATTGATAGTTATTGAAGTTGGAAAGAAAAATTTTGCCAAGAGCAAAGCTACTTTACCCGAGACAATTTCTGTTGTAAACGTTGGGGGCTTTGATAACATTTACAAACTTGCGGCTGACCCTAAATCCGAACTTGCCAAGCTCGTAGTTGATAATTTGAGAACCACGGGGGGTTCGGGATCATATTCTGATACAGGCAAAATTGATGCTCTGGTTGCTCTTCTTCAGAGCAAGGGAGAGGGATTCAGTTCGGTAAAGGTTGATGGTGAATGGGAAGAAGTTTTGAGTAGACAGGGAAAGAAGAGCACCAGGTCTCAAAAATTTGTGAATGGTAAGAAGAAAGCTGTGAGACCGACTTCAAATTTCAATGTGAATGACATGAATTTTGTGAATTCCGTCTTGACTCCAAGAGGAAATGGAGTCCTCAAGGCAAATGTGAAGGTACGTGCAAAAATGCCATATTGAATATATTATGATGAACAAGTTTAGACCCCTGAATGAAGTCAACTCAGCTTAATTCAACTCAACTCAACTCAACTTGCCCCTTTTGTGAAATCTCTATAGTACACACCTGTAGCTAGCAACTTTGACAAAACAGGAGCAGGAAAGATTGTCCTTCGTAGAATCGCTTGTGACATTACAGGCGCCACGTTCAAGTACAAGAAGCTTCCCAAACTTTCATTGCCTTTTCTCAAGAAAAAGGGTGGATACCTTGATTTTTTGTACATGGATGAAGATATTCGCATCACGAGAGGAAACCGTGGGGGGTTGTTCATCCATTTCAAGCCTGACTTTTACAAGAAGGTCATGGGATAAAAGGTGATGATAGCATATCAATGTAGGCGCGCGCCTATCGCAAGCGAGGTACATAGCGTACGTAGTCGTAGTCGTAGTGGATAACAGTAAAAAGTATGAGTTATAGCACCCTCTTGCATCAAGTGGTATTACTGTTGTATCTGGCGGGCTAAACAATCACGAAATGACAAATATGGATATCTTATTTGAGGATGTCTATCTGCAATTTCAATAAATAGTTTGAAATTTAGGATTTCTAAAAAGAGAATGCTTTTTATTGTTTATGCTTTCTTTCCCATGCGCGACATGAGAAATGGCCTGTTCGAGCATCATACACCCAAACTCCAAGCCAACCACCACCACGACGTACCACCGTCACCCGTACAGACAAAGAAGGATTGATGCATAAAAAGATTTCCTTTTTGTGCTCTTTTAGACAACAACTAAATCCATACTTTTCCATCGAACCAGAGGATAGATAACATATTCATATCAATAGACTAGCTACAGTACGGCACCATACCATACCATACTCTCCAATAACTTCCAAGACAACATGAGTGACCGTGAAAGATCCCGTTCCCGTTCTCCTGGACCTCCCTTATCCGCACCATCTACCGCCCAAGATCCACCTTCCAACAACGGTAACAGTAGCGGTAACGGTCTAGAAGCTTCTGACCCTGTCAAGCTCTACATCGGAAACATTGACTATGGAACCACCGATGATTCCCTCCGTATCTACTTCGAGAAACACGGAAATGTCACCGATGCCTTCGTACCCAAGGAAAAAGGAACCAGTCGTCCTCGCGGTTTCGGATTCGTCACCTTTGCCACCAGATCGGAAGCCATCAGTGCCATGGAGAAGCTGGATGGGACCGAATTGGACGGAAGGACTATCCGAATCAGCGAGAGCAAACCCCGTGAGAAAACCAATGGTCCCTTCAATGCCAATGGATCCGCGGAGGTTAAACTCTTTGTTGGTAACCTTTCCTTTGATACCCAGACCGACTCGATCAAGGCCCTTTTTGAGAGTATTGGACCGGTCAATGATTGTTACATGCCCACTGACAGGGGTAACAATAGACCAAGGGGTTTCGCCTTCGTTACCATGCCCTCAAATCAAGCTGAGGAGGCTATGAAGAGGTTGACCGGACAGGATTTGGATGGAAGGGCGATTAGAATTGAAGAGGCGGGTGGAAAGAAGGCTTCCAGAGATGATTTCCGTGGAGGAGGTGGAGCATACGGTGGTGGTGGTGGCGGCGGTGGAGGAGGAGGTGATCGTTATGGTTCAAGAGGAGGTGGACAAGATAGGGACCGTGGTTATGATGATGGGGCAAGAGGGGGATATGGTGGTTCTCGTGGCGGTGGTCATGGTTCAAGAAGAGACGATAGAGGAGGAGGTAGAGATGATCGTGACCGTCGCAGAGACAACGATGATAGATACGATGATAGACGTGGAAGTGGAGGCGGAGGTAGAAGCCGTTCTCGCAGCCCAGGATACAGGTCCAGGAGAGATGATCGCGGATACGGTGATCGTCGCAGCCGTTCTCCTCCTAGGAGTCGTCGCGAGGGAGGGGACCGCTACAGAGATGAGGGCAGGGGAGAGAGCAGCCGTAGGACTGACAGTTATTAAGTACTATTGCAGCGGAAGCTTTCCAGACAATGCATTTACCGCCAATCCAGGTTGATCCAGCTATGACCGGTGAGGACTGGATGTTCTCAGATCTTAGGATGCGTAAGTAGTATCGAGGAATAATGTAGCCATGTGCGAGCCAAGAGGACAAGAATGATTGTAGAAGCATGCCAAGGCCTAGATTTAATAGCTTACCATATCCCGTAAACAAGAACCAGCGATACAGTATCCTCTGATCGCCTTCCCTGCATACCTTACCTTGAATCAACTAGCTAGGAGCCGTGCCTAACCGTAATGTGCCACCCTTCGCCCTTTTTGCTATTATTCCGCAGCTTTAATTTGCATTGTAGTGCCCTGTGCAACTTCCTCCAGTACTCTTGACTTTTGACCTTCATGGTGCAGGCGTAGAGTCTTTCCACTTAGTGATCGCAACTGTATTAGGGGGATGAGGAATAAGCGGCAGGAACCTCTCAGACATTTAACGCTTACAACCTTCCTTGCAAGTTCTCCATACACGCCTCATTTGTTACATTGAAATGAACCATTGCGAAGTGATTTATTCCATAAAAATGCTTACCGGATATTTTTGGAATTACGCATGCTCTCTTCATACGATTAAAACACTTTCGTAGTATGGCACTACTGTGTGTCATTGGCGACAATTATGAATCATGAATACAACAATTTACCAACAGAGTTGAAGCAAAGTACTTCAAAAGCAAATGTGAATTCATAGATTATATGTTCCAAGACTAACATGATTTTTGAAATATAAATACAGGCCACGCCTCGTGCAGAGTGAGTCGCGATAACCCCTTCACATGCTAGTCCAGCCTGTTTATACCTCCGTTTTTTCGTGCGGCATTTTTGAACGCCCACAACGAATCATCTTACAACTTTCATTTTAAGGTGTTTGAAGCTATCAGTACATCAAAGGAAACGCCGCCAAAAGTTTGATCGGGACTCCATCCATTAACTGCAGTTCCAGAGTTAATAATCCTTCCTCTTACACACGCTATCCGTTTTGTTCAATTGCTCCTGATTCTTACTTCTCTAGCTAGGAAAAGAAAGATCTCAAACCAAGTCTTGCTTTGAGTTATTAGGTCCAATTTTTACATTTCAGACTTCTGTGTGAGAATATGATGTTGTTCTCGAGTCTTCTCGAACACTAATTTGAAATAAAAATTGTCTGGGGATTCAAGCAAGCCTTTTTTTGTTCAACCATTGTTTCTGCACGATACAATACAGCACGAACTCATTCTGGAATTCGTAGGGATGGACAGCAAAGAAGAAGGCGCTTCTCGTCAAAAGAGTGCGCGTATCTGTTCCTTATTTCCTTCCAAACGAAAGCTCAATGATCTGAAGCTCCGGAATCGTATGAAAATATGCGCATTATCCATTTTCTTGCTTTGGTCATGTTCACTCAAGAATGCAGCATTCATTGCTTCTTATGCGATGGAAGTACCTTCCATTGCCACCTTCTATCATTCTTGTAAATCAGCTTCTCAAATCGCACGTGATGAAAAGGCCAAATTTACTCAATGTGCCAAAACTCAGGTGGATCAATGCAAGTTTGGTTTGGACTTTCTTGCTGAAAGAGAGTCGCGAAAAGTCATGACTGCATCAGAATTCAATTCAAAAATTATCACCGAAACTGAGATTACATTAGAGGCATGTTCAGCAGACTTTAACGATTTGAAAAGTGCATTGGAGTCGTGGAGCGATTCCAATTCGTATATTCCACTGCACAATGGTACTTGTACAGCCGAAGAAAAGGAATTGTTGACAAAAAGCGTTGTTTCAATCGAATCCTACAAGTCGGAGGCTTTTCTAGTATCTGCAAAGTATGAGTATGAAAGTAAGAATACTATTGATCGCATCATCGATTACACTCAACAGCGATTTGACTATGATCAGAACTACCTTTCTCAGAATGCCGCAATAGCACGCAATTATTTTGACGACCACTTGCCAGTACCGCCACCATTGAATATAATAGACAATGCTCAATTAATCATGGACTCTGTTCAAGACTGGACAGCGTGTTTTTCTATGTCGAGTGACTCTCCGTGTAAATTGCTGAATGGCTTAGGAATCCAGTCTGCACATCAGCTTATCTTGGGATTCAATGAAGAAATGAGATTGAAAACCTCGAATTATGTCAATAAGATTGGTGATATTTACAAAGAAAGATATGATGAGGTCAGGAAGCTTCACGATGAAATAGTGAAATCGACATTGGCTTGGCAAAAGCTATTCATGGGTAAGTCCAGTATTATAGAGTACTCCTCAAGTTTCTTTTGAGAAGCAACCTAATATCATTCATTCTATACAATAGATATGAAAAAAGTGATGAAATATGTAAACGAAAGATTGCCGAAGAAAAAAAGTGGTGGTTGGTTTGACATGACTATTAGCAATATATTTGTTCCTGACTTTACAGCGGATATATTTGCATTCCAAGGAAACTTGAAGATTCCTCAACCCATGATTGATGCTGCGAACAAAATATTTGATGAGCAAATCCAAGCAACGGCCCAGGAATCGTACGATCATATCATGGGTCTGATAGCTGCAAATTTCAGCTCAATCACAGAAGAATATGAACAGTGGATGGAAGACGTGAGATTTACGTACAGCTTTGAAGATTTGAATTTCTTTCGTGATTATGATCCTCCTCGATACAGTGCGCCTGAAAACAATATCACTAGTCTACATGATCAAAGAGACGTTTTCATTCAAAATGGTCAGGTAAGCTTGATTGAATGAAGACTGCTGTTGTGTATAAGCGTGACGTCTGCTGATTTCCTCTCGAAACATCAAAGGATTTCATCGCGGAGGCCATGAAGACAATCAATAATATCGCCAATGCGACTGGCTCAAAGAATGGAGTCAATAACGATACAATCGTATTGTCAGAGGCAAGTACAATTGTAATGAAGGCACAGAATAGCAGCTTTGATATGAAAATGGAAGGATTAACAAGTCCCAGCATAGATTTTGACTTGTGGATCTTTGGCATAGTGTCTTTAGGCGAATTTTTCTTTCTTATCGACTTTGCTCTTCGAGTATACTTTTCAATTCGTTTGATATTCAAGTATTGGAGTGTGAGCTCTGTGAATCTACCACAAGTCGATATTCGGAAAGAGAAGGAAGTAGCGACTAACCCTCTCGAATGGAATCAAGGGAAACTTATCATTGCCATTTTATCCAATCCTTTGACCGGAATGCTTGTTGCGGCAGTGGTCATTTCATGGATTGTGACATTCACTACATCAGTGTACACACCTCTCTTTGGCGAATATAGAAGTGGATGTGTTCCAAAGGATACGAATGGTACTTTCATATCATCAAATTTGTACTCAACAGCTTACAATTATGCATATAACGAGGGGAGCTCTATATTAGTAGAGGGTTCTGAGATCTTTGATGCATCGAAAAACAATGTCTGTTCAAATTACTTCATCTCTTCTGCCAAAAAACAAAATGACGATGCCACCAAATTGGCAGGAAATTCTCAACTCACGTCAACGCTTCAACGTCAAATGGACTTGTTTGACAAGTGCATTGATACAGAGGTTATTGACGCTCTTTTCTCTGAATCATGTTGTGGCCAGACGGGATATCCATCATGCAATCAATCGGATGCTGCAAATTATACCTGTCCTATGAAAATTACTTCAACTCCAATGGCTTTTGAACGACCAGGTAAATTTCTCTGATATTATGTTACTTTTCAGCGCTGTTGTCAACAATCCAATCAACATAAATCTATTAATGTTTAGGGCAATATTTTGAACGCAATTCGTGTCACAATTTGAATGATACTCAATTGAAAAGTGCCGTCTTTGACTGTTCAGCACTGCCTTCATGCGATATGACTTGTATCGGTCCCCAGAAGGAGAAACTGAAAAAGGCTGCAAAAGAATGCAGTTGTATTGGGGAGTGGATGTTTCATTCGTATTGGTTACGAGGTGTACTCTCTTTATTGATATTTCTCATCCTCAATATTTCTAGAGTTACGCTGATTGATGGACTTGCGAGAATACTTTGGAAGAGTTTGCATCCTGGCACATTTACTGTATGGGCGACTTGCGACTCATCAGGTGCTATCGTTACAAACGTGAAGAAGAGAAAGAATTTACTGCACAGTTTTGAAGATGACGGTACTTCCTCTAAAGAGAGGTTTACACTCACTCGGGGAATCAAGAATCAGCTTAGGTGGAACGCATTCAAATTTCGGATGATGGGAGTGATGATGGTTCTATCATCCGTTTCATTGAATGCAATTTGGATCGCAATAGTTGTTCAGGCCAAGGATGAGCTGCGACTTACTTGGCTATAGGTATATTCCAGAATGAGACTTTCCTTTGCAGTGAAAGTAAAGCAATATTTGCAGTTTACATATCTTATGGGACTTGGATCGGGCGCACCCAATCTATACACAAGGTCTTTAAAATAACATCATACATTGTGCCATTTGTATTACTTTTATCTCTCTATCGCAACGTTCCATGAAAGGAAGTAGGTGCTATCGCAAGATCACCAGGTGCTATCAAATGTGAGGAACATAATCATCGACCGACTGCAGTAACGGCTCGATCTATCTCTATATTGTGGATCTCACTATATCATGCTGTAGACCGAAAACTGAGTAGGGTTATACAATGCGTCTTTAATGGAACATATCACAACCATTTAACTTTAGATGCATCTGGAACTTTCAGAAGCAACGTGATCCAAGACAGATTCATTATGATAGCTACCAGTATTGCCGCAAAGCCACCCAATCGAAAAAGAAATGAGTTCCACTCTAAGTTCTCCTTAATGTCTCTAACCAACCTTGTGGGCATCGGATTTCTTTTACTCCTGTCACTGAGTAGCATACCATCGTCGCTGTCGTTGTCACTTTCTAATGTTGTAATTATGGCACCAGTTTCGTCACAGGTAGCCCAGACAGTGAATGTTCCGGGATGAAGGCGCCTCCAAACCACTTTCGTTAGACCGCTAATGAAAAAAATCCTCGATAAGTTCATCAAGGCAAATATTAAAAGTGACAACAGGCCACGGAGTAGTAGCGAGTGCACAAACCATTCCATAAAACAGCTGCATTCTTTGGTAATCTTTCGAAGTCGGCCTTTATGAGGACCTGGACAGGTGATACCACATTGTGGTAAAGCGGAGAAGTCAAAGATTGCCTCTATCGGTTGCCACTGAGCACTGTCTAGGTCAATGTTGCAAAAATCTCTGGAGATATAAACTCCTGTAGAGAAAGTAAAAGATGATTAATCAGCATGATTGATTGTCTGCAAAGGTGTCAATGGTAATGTTGGTACACGCAAGTGGCTCTATACCTGGAGGGGAATATGGTTCCACGGGTGTTTTCCGTAAGTCCAAAGGACATGCCAATTTCAGCAATGTACTATTGATACAGCTGCCATATCCAGTATGGTCGCAACAAGCCTCGATGTATTCCAGGTCAGAAATGTCAGTATCTATACATCTCCCAAGGGTGCCCATTTGTGAACTAACCCTTGCGATAATTTGAGAGTTCGAAGCTGAGTTAGCGAGATGCTCATTATACTTCTTTACAGAGGACACATGCAAAGGGGTACAGATTTTTGTCTTGAAAATATCTAGGCTTTTTGCCCCTTTCAAAAGAGATGAACTTCCTTCCTGGTATGCAAAATTATATGCAGAGGAATACATGTTTTCTCCGATAAAAGTGCCATTTGTGCCATGAGGGACGCATCCATTCCTATATTCTTTGAAGAGTGGGAGATAAACTGACATTACGGTTGCTACTGTCGCAAAGGCAATGATAGATCCAAGAAACGCTCCAACCAGAGGATTAGTAAAGAACGAAATAACAAGGCGGCCATTGCTCATCTTAAAAGGATTGGTGACCTCTTTTTGAGTTCGGATATCAACCTTTGGCATTTTAATTTCACTAACACGCCAAAATTTATAGCACATCCGTATTGTAAAGAAAATCCGGAATGCATAGTCAATAAGATAAAGAAGATCACTTATTGAAGAGAACTTGAGGAACCAAATATCAAATGCGAGTCCAGGTGACGTCAATCTCTCAAAGGTGATATCAAAGCCTCGTAGATTACTTTGGATGGTAGTCATGTTCACTTTTGTTGAATCGAAACTAAATAATGTTTGTGTGTTGTTCGGGTGGCTAGCATCTGCAACATGGTTGATGGTATCTTCGGACTCAACAATGAAAGCCTTAAAAAGAGGTCTTAGACGCATCTCTTACAGTCAAGAATAAAATTTGACGGTTCAACTAGTGCACCTTACCTGACTCATAGCATCAAAGTGTTCCAGCTCCTCGTCAAGCTCATTGATTCCCACAATTACTCCAACATATTGAGGTGGATTATAATTTGCTGGAAGTATAGAAACGTTTCTCATCAAACTTTTTCTAGCAGCAATGACAGTTGATTCCATTGCTTCTAATATATCTGATGTTTCTGAAAGAGATGATTCCCACCCGACCTTAAATTGTTCGTGGCTTGTCTCGACCATGAGCTTTAACTTTGCTGTCACTTTACTATACTCCTTTAGAAAACTTCCTTGAAAGTCATCGACGAGGTCGATATTGTGAAAAGGAAACACATCATTCAGGACAGGGAGCTTCGAATTCCAAGCCTTTCTCACTGAATCATAAGCATTTCCCAGCGTCTTGCCTGTACAAAAGTTGCAGTTGAGAATACCTTTCATCATCCATTTCGTAAAGTCGCCCACCTCGTAATTCCATACGTCTGTAGCGCCTTTGGAGGAAAAGCGAGTGGGTTTAATGAATTATTTGGATTACAAATATTGATATGCATGCACATCCCCTCTTCCTGTACTCACTGTTCCAATACAGTAAAAATTTGGACTCGGCGTCTTTTGCCAAATCAAAAAAATCGTTTGTTTTTAAGATCATTTGACGATGAGATTGTTTGAAGTGTTGTGCCATTATGAGCCATTTTTCTAGCGTTGCATCAGTGTGGTGCCTCCAATGCCCCCCAAATTTTATATCAGGAAAGAACTCATCGCATGATAAAGAAGGAATATCACGTAAAGTGGAGCAGTCGATGAGCCGCTCAATTTCTTGTGCAATACTTTGTATATTGACAGATACATTTAAAGTAGGGAGTGAAGTTCTTCGCATGTAGTTCATGAATTCTAATTCAAAATCGTGCACATAAGAGCTAGCATAGTTTCTATCATATCCAATTCTCCTCCTAGTGTATTCTACAACATTTCCAATTATAATTGCGTTGTCTCCAC
>Ga0306864_1000769_pt1 | contig 14241 bp, 8 predicted proteins | sample AntRauTorckE5430_FD_190448 | JGI IMG/M metagenome (GOLD analysis project Ga0306864, IMG submission 190448) | Saline lake microbial communities from Rauer Islands, Antarctica - Metagenome Torckler E5 #430 (v2) (version 2) | ecosystem: Environmental > Aquatic > Non-marine Saline and Alkaline >...
CAACTTTTCTCTGCAACATTGGATGCCCCCCCTACCGACTCGGATGAAACTTATGGAACAATTGTTGGAGATACCAAAGGTGCTGCACTTCGATTAAACAATGTGGCGATATCTCGTGGGGCGAGTCCATTGTTGAAGGACATTGACTGGAGTGTGCAGCCCAATGAGCGATGGGGGATTGGTACGTTTCAGTTTTTTTGGGTTATTTCGTCTAATCTTTTAACAATTCCTAAGAAATACATGTGCTCAAAATCATCACAAATCACAATTAGTTGGAATCAATGGTGCAGGAAAGTCAACATTGTTAGGTGCTATTACTGGTACTGTAAGAATGGATCAAGGACAAGCCTTGGTGCACAGTAAGATCCGTGTTGGATACCTGAAACAGTCTGCTGTATCTGGATCTACCAGGACTGTCTTTGAAGAGGCCAAGAGCGAAATGACACAAATCGAAGACGCAAGAGAGAAGCTTGAATTGACGACGAAAGTAGTTGAGGATGGTGATTACTCCGAGAAGGCGCTTGATAGTTTGGCTTCTGCACAAGAAGATTTTCAAATTCTTGGGGGTTATGAGCAAGAACAAATGGTCGAAACTGTTTTGAAGGGACTCGGATTCGAGCCAGAAGATTCTGCTCAATTGTGCTCAGACTTTTCAGGTGGATGGCAGATGCGCATTGCCCTAGCAAGATTACTTCTATCAAAGCCTTCTCTACTCTTGTTGGACGAACCCTCTAATCATTTAGATTCGGCGGCGAAAGATTGGTTGGGAAATTATATTTCAAAGTATGATGGTAGCGTTGTGTTGGTATCGCATGATGTTGCACTGATGAACGCTAGTGTAAATTCTATTGCTGAAATCACAGCAGGAACCCTCCTCGAGTACCGTTCTTGTACTTACGAGAGTTACTTGGAAGAAAAGGAATTTCGAGCACTTTCAGCACAAGCAGAATATGAGAAAAATCTAGAGGAAGCTGCCAATCTGCAGAAATTCATTGATAAGTTTGGTGCTGGTACGAAGTCGAAGTCAGCTCAGTCGCGTGTCAAGATGCTCGAGAAAATGAAGAAAGAAGGAAAGCTTGATCCTCCTCCTGTAGCCATGGTATCAAATGCCCGCATCCCGCAACTAGTATTGCCTCCACCACCCAAACCATACGGAGAGAATCTAATGGAACTAAAAAATGCCTCTATTGGATATGATCCAAACGAAGAGCCACTATTGAAGAACATTAATCTCAAAATTCCCAGAGGAATGAAGCTGTTACTAAGAGGTCCTAATGGAGCAGGAAAGTCTACTCTCCTAAAAGCATTGCGAGGAAACGTTGAGCATATGATTCAGGAAGGTACTCGGATAGAGAATCAGCAATTGAAACTGGGTGTCTTCACACAGGATTTGGCTCAAGAGCTTGATAAGGAGTCAACAGCAGTAGATTTAGTTACATCTTACGCCCGCGAAGGCGCCGATGGAGATATCACTATCACAGACGAAGCGGCCCGAAATGTCATGGGACGGTTGGGTTTGGGAGGTGAAAAGCCGTTGCGTAAAATCGCAGCTCTTAGTGGAGGAGAAAAGGCGCGTGTTGCCCTCAGCATGTTCGCATTGAAAGCGAGCAACCTGTTGATGCTTGATGAGCCTAGTAATGTAAGTGTGATTGAGACATATTATATGCCTCACTCTTGACTATTATGTTTCTCACACAACAACTTTCTTTTCCTTCAGCATCTTGATGTTGGCTGTATTCAGGGCCTTGCAAATGCTTTGAGTGAGTGGGGAGGTAAAGACGGAGCAGTGGTTGTTATATCACATGACCGTGAATTTTGCGAAAAGGTCGGGTTCACTCATGTAGGAACTGTAACAAATGGAGGTCTAGTACTAGAGCAACGTCCTCTCCAGGACGGTGATTGGGAACAGTACGAAATTGGTAACTCGAAAATGGCATAGACTTCCCAGATTTGTTCATTAAAATTAAAAATTTACATATTATTCAACTTCATCTTGCCAACCGCATCAACTAGATGCAAATGGATTCCAGCTCCAATATTGTGGATATTGTCTCTTCATATTAAGATTATTAATCAAAATTGCAACACCAATCGCAATCACATTTGCCAACATCGATAAAGCCAAATTTCCCCAATGATACTCTCCCGATGCATAAATAATTGCGAGGGCGCCAGCTGGCGGATGTGACACTCCAAGCTTGGCCATTGCAGTCACAGCAATACTGGTACCTAAACTTTGACGAACCCAATGCGGAAGAACGGTTAATTCCTTAAACCCAAGTCCAATCGAACCACCAATAATTGTTCCATATATGGCATTCCTTGGTTGCGATGCTGGCGCTGCTGTCAAACCGAAGTGTAAGGTTGCCAATGCTCCTATTGGTCCAACAGGAAAAGCATACGAATCAGGTTCATTCCAAAATAGAATGCCTTGAGAAAGATAGAGCGTCAGCAACAAGGTGATACTCGTGCCAACGAACATCCAAAGAGATTCAGAATAGCTCATACAAGGTGGAGGTCGAGCTCTCTTTTTACCAAATGTCTTCTCCAGAACCATGCATGCCTTGAATTTACCAATACGCCGAAATTTCTGCGGTCGAGTCTCGCCGTGTATAGATTTCAATATTTCAGGATCCGATGCACAGTCACCTGGGGATTGAATTTGTCTAAACGAGCCTTGACTTTCATCATCCAATTCACATATTCCTCTAGGGTCTGACTGAAACTTATGAAACAACGCGGTCTGTCTCGGTTCAGATATTGCGAGTGTGGACCCAATGCAATCAGCGGCACAAGTTAAAAATGCTGTATTGGTTCCCGCCACTAGGACATCCAAAGAACAATCCGATTTGGCAAAATAAATGACCAATCCTTTGTACCCTCGAACGTCAAAAGCAACTCCACTGGCTTTCCCCATTCCTGCGACAACAAAAGAATGTACGCGGTTGCTTTGAATATGATCTGGATCGATAGACAAATACTCCAAATCTATCCAATTCATATCATAATGTTGAGGTTGTCCTGAGAAATCATTTGCTTTCCTTCCAAATAGCTTCATTCGCAGCGACCGTGATGCGCTGCCCATGGACCCTAACCCTACTGATGCACCTCCATGATAGGAACCAAAATCGCTTATTCCTGTGAAATGAGAATCATGACTAACAGACCACAACTTCCCGACAAATCCCTGACCAGGTTGAACCGGTGATACTTCAAGATAATCATCATGATTCGGATCTTCTAAAAGGGAAAGTTCTTTCAAGGCGTTTCTCCTATTTATATCCGGTGATGGTTCATAATGTCTATCCCTCCAAAAAGCTCCATCTGGTCTGATTAGATGCGTCCCCTTACTATTGACGACCCACGCCTCCACAGCAACGATTCCTTCTGAATGCTGTCCTGCGTCAGAGAGTGCTCTGTGCAAGCGTTCTTTCTGCACCCGATCAATTTCCATCGATCGCCGAAGGGATGGAGCGATAGTGGAGGCATTCACGAATTTACTAGATTCTGTGTCCATTCTCTCTATTCTTGATGGTTCTTTACAAATTTCCGCAGTAGATGAAGATATTAGTTTCACGGTTTTGATGCTAGTTTCATCTTTTTGTCCTTGTTGTTCCTCCTGGTGCTCTATGGAGGAATTTGTATTGATACTCATATTATCTCCTGTGTTCTTCTCCGCGTCCATCATGATGATGCACGTCGACAACTTGAGAAGTAAGATGGCGGAGGAGAGGAAGAAAGCAATTGATGGTGAAGGTGGTATTTATTTCAATGGAAGGAAGAAGAAGGACAAAAAGGATCCTTGTGATGTTTTACTTTCAAAGACACCAGAGAATGTTTATGTATAAGAAGGGATTTGTGAGGTAATGGGTTTTGTGTTTTGCGTGTTACATTCAACAGGATGGTATGGTATGGACGATGGACGTATTATGAAAGGGGTAATGAATAATGAATAATGATGTGCTGTATGTTGTACGTAGGTAGCATGTAACTAGCCCTAAAAATTTGTCAACGCGTCATCATCATCGCAGAACGCAGAACCAATATTCCAATTTCAAATTCTTCCCAAAAAATGACCATTTTTATATCAATTACATTGACGCACCTACGAACCACTTCTTATCAATCTACAACAGTAGTTCTGTACAAGCTGTTGATTGTTCTGCTGCTGCTGCAGAAGAGGATATTGGTACACAAATTGCACTGATCATTTGAGTAATTGCAATTTCACAGATATGATGTGAATTAAACTGCTGTCCTAGTCGCTACATTCACAGATTTCACGCGTTGATCAGATTAGACTCCAGCGCTGCTAAGCGAAAGATCAAGTCCAGTGATGCATTGTCATGCGAAGCAGCCAGCAAAAACGGTTTCAAATTGGTGCAAGGATCAATTGCAGATATTGAACCAGGAGAAGCGGCAATTATTGGTAGCACCACAGAGCTAAGGTCTCTATTGTTTGCAATCGCAAGATGGATAGGTAACCTTCCATCAACATCATGAATATCCGCACTGCTAGGAGCATTGTCCAGAATAAATTGAACCAAAGACCTTGACTCATCATTCGCACTCCAATATACAAGGTCCACCCGAGAAGAATCTTCGCCAGAATCATCTTGTTCTTGATCACCAGGGGTTGCAACTAGAGCATAATGCAAAGGAATTCGACCATGTTCATCAGTTCGCAGCATTGCTGACTGGTCATGTAAAGCCATCATCTGCAATATGAACGTGGGGAAGGTCGGAACAGATGCGGCAAGATGAACAGGTTCGAGAGATATTTCATATTCTTGCGTTTGGTGGGTATGATACATATTGCTCTTCGCTGCTGCTTCAAGAAGAACTCTCAGCTTCGGCAATAAATCATCAAACGGTGTTCTTAGAGATGACCAATCAATGTCATCCATCCGTTCATTGGACGAGAGGATTTGTTGAAGAGAAACAAACTGCACTTCTTCTGATGACCACCAATTATTGTCGTTCCAAAATTGTTCAAACTCCTCTTCATGATCATCAATAAAGCTCTTTAGTATATTCATTAGGCATTTATATGTTAAAACCGTGTCGTATGTAACTTTGTAGTCGCTGTCCAAGAATCCTACGAAAGCTTCTATCCATTGTCCGCTTGTATCTGCCTTCTCGCATACGATAGTGTGAATTGGAAGCTCGCCATTGTTATCGCATTGGAGTAATGGATGCATCAAACATCGACTTCCCCAAGCATCGTTACATGTTGTCAATACTAAAGAAACAAAAAGATATTCAATGGATGTATTCGCTGCCAAAGTGTGAAGTGGTGTGCGGCCCCATTCGTTCTGTTGTAACATGAGTTCATTCCAGTAGAAAGAAGTCTTTCTTTTCTCGTCAACCCTTGCACTCATTTCAATAATCAATTCCACATATCGGATATGCACGTGCTGTCTGAAATAAGGATCTACTAAATCATGATCAAATAAATCATGCAACGGAATTCTACCATAGTGGTCTGAAACTGTGAGTACGCTATCGCCATGCTCTTGCATTCCTTCCAATTGGACTGTTGATCCGCCCATGTCTATTGATCGTTCGATCAGCATTCGTGCGACAGCGATCTCATCATTATCTTCACCAGTGAGATAACGGCTTCTGAAATGACAATGCAGGAGCGTCCTCTTGATAATACCTTCACCTGTTGTAGCATAAGCAAAGTCTCCAGCTTCAGAATGTTGCAGGCATTCTAGGATTTCCTTCCATGGTAGATTAGGTTCCAAAGAGATGCTTTTTGAATAGAATTCAAACACATCTTGAAGACTTATCATCATTCCTTTTCTTCCCAGTTTGTTGAATCAGACAAGTATGAAGTTAGCTGCAAATCGTAGGTTAAGTTTATCGCATGCGATATGAGATGCTTCGCGAGCGTGGTGGTTGGTGGTGTTTGTCTCGCTTGGTTTGTTCTTTGATTATTTTTTGAGAAACGTCTCTGGCTGCTGGCTGTCTCTCCTTCTCTGGTCTCTGTTGTCAGGATTTGAAGCTATTTGAAGAGCCGTTGTCTGTGGTGGGTGTTTGGGAGCTGTCAACCTGTTGCGTTAAATATTGGGTATTGGATATCATGCAGTCCTTTCGTTCAGCAGAAGGAGGAGGAGAAAACAAAGAACAAAAGACCAACAAACAAACACATCGTCACTTTTTGCACAATTTTGCATGTTCGTAGCATGCTCCATCATCATGTCATTCCAAAATGTTGGTTCATCCCCCATTTCCCTTTTCACAATAACCAGAATGATGAGAACTACTTTACCAAATTTTGTAACTGCAATATTACAGTTACTGCTGTGGTCCAGGTGTGCTCCTAATAGATTCAATTCAGTACTCGCCTTATCCACAAACATACCCACAAAATCAACAAGCAGTCATTCTCGTCGTGGTAGTAGCAATGATAGTAATAATGCTCCTCGGACTTATACCTTCTCCGTACCACTCACCAAAGCCCGTCCAAAACCAGACTCGATCATATCCACTTTTCAAGAATTATGGAATGATCCACGGCCCATCACAAGCTTGATTGCCACGGAAGATAGATCCTTTGTTGGAAAACGAGAAAATGAGAAAGGAGCAAAGGAAGAGATACCGTATTGCATCATTAGCGACGAATTTGAGATCGAAAACGATTCCTTTCAGATATTATTATTTCCCAGAGGTAAATTTGTCAGAGATTATTCTGGGACGGATGGAACTGTGACGGGTCCAGCTTCTGCTTATGTGAGATATTTGCCCAAGAAGTATGGAGATGAGATTGATATTGCTTGGAAATTGAGACTAGTGGATGATAGTTGTGCAAATGCGAGTGGTGATGGGTTCAAATCATTGCAGGTAGTGACTTCTGGTGGTCTGCCAAAATCGGAAGATACGTGGACATCTGCAATGACATTTTGTGCCGAGATGGAAGCTGTCGAGTCTGTGGGAAGAGTAATGGACTGGGGATCCTCGTCTTGGTCGGCGAAGGAAGTTTGTGATGCGTTAGGTTCTATTCGTGCAGAGGGGGAAATGACAGTGTTTGACACAAGAAAGGGGGAAAGTCTATTTGCATGGCCGCCTGCTTCCAAGGGTGGTATTGGGGCAGTGAGACAGTCAGTTATGGAGGCATCTAAAGGTGGACAGAGAGAATTCCGTGTAGGAGAAGTGATCATTCCAACAGAGATAAATGGCTGTGAGAAGGAAATCAAGCTGCTTCGTGAGCAGTTTATTTATCCTGGTGTCGACTATAGAATCATGACGATGAGCGACAAAGACGGTAATGCCATATTTTCAACTAGAGATTTGGACCAGAGCGATAGGAGCCAAGCAAAGCTTGCGTTGAGACCATGTGGTTGGAAATTACAAGCGCAACTTTGGCAAAAGAATGGAATGAAAACTGATTGGCCAGTAGAAGTTGATTCTGGTCTTTTATCATCTCTCTCGTTGACAAGGTTTAAACACTGGATCTGCCGTGCCCAGAGTCGTGGCTGCATTTCAGAGGGATTGGGTGGCGTATACCTTGGCGCTCGTGTTCGCAATTACTCCGATTCCATTTGCACTGGTGGCACGTAATGCCGTTTCTCTTTATGCGATTCCTAGTGCAAGTATGGAACCAACATTGCTCAAGGGTGATGTGCTTTTGGTGGAAAAGCTGCCTCGAGTTTATGATCGTATTGAGCGTGGTGATATCATTTTATTTCGGCCGCCACAGACGCTACGAGATATAGTGACAAATAGCGGAAGTCAATTGTCGAGCACATCTCTCTTTGTAAAACGATTGGTTGGCCTCCCTGGAGATACAAAGATCAAACTTGTCGGGGACAACGATGTTACGGTAAATGGTTCGCCCTCAGTGGGTCCCGATAGATCACTTTGCCAGGATGAACCGTTGCGTTTGATAGACAAGTTACTGGAGAATGGAAAGGGGAAGGACATTGCGAAGCTGGGAGCTGATGACGTCTACGTGTTGGGTGACTGCAAAGCAGTATCTGTGGACTCAAGAGTGTTTGGTGTGCTACCGAAGGAAAACATCGTTGGAAGACCAGTGGCCAGAATCTGGCCTCTGAAGAGATTCCAAGTGTCAGGAAAACTTTGAAGGGAAATACAACCCGACAGCCCAATGCATTGCCTTAACAATAAATATTAAAGACCAATGGATGTTTGCATCATTCCGTTCACGAATTGTTGATTACTACTTCTGTGCACATGATTATTAATATCTTCCCCACTTGTTTAACTAGTTACTCAGTCTTCATCTATTTTCATATACCTTTATCTATTTATAATAGGTCAAGAATCTTGAATTAGTGAAACAGGTGTTTATATTGATGACAGGTGCTGTCCTGTTTCTTTGCTGTATCAATGTTGCTACGATGACATTGCAGCCAGTCAATGATACCTTGTGAAGCAGTGTGCGTCCAACAAGACATTTCAAGTACAACGACGAGACGACAAAAATAATGCAAATTAAGATGTCCAATGGATTGTAGCCGCTCCAGAGCCAGAGGTTTAGAACATGTTTGAAAGTTAAAATAAGGGCAATTCTATTGCATAATTCAACTCCACCATAATGTGAACAATACTCTACAAAAATTGTACGTTCAACTTTTTGATTTAATTTGATAGGTTACTTGACTATGAGTGTCTCGATGGTTTTGAAGCTGCAGCTGCAACTGCTAAACTTGACCGCCTGCTGTTGGGGTTCGACCCACTTTCACTTCGATTCAAAGCATCTCTCAACGATGATGATGATCCTTCGCGTTGTAATGACGAGGGTGGGGTTTGCGAATCAACCTTCTTGATCCCATACTCAGGACTAACTACTCTTTTACCAAGGCTTGTGTTTGGAAGGGCAGAAGGGCTGTTCATATTTTTGCTCTTATTCCCAGCATAACCCGATGGAATGGCTTTGAACGGAGAAACATCGCTATCTATTTCGTAAAAACCATCATTGTCCCACCTCTCTTCGTCCGCAATAGATGATACCGAGCTATCACGATAAAAATCAGGGCTTGCACGCCCGTGTAATTTCGCTCGTCGCGGAGGTTTGGAATTGGAATTGGGATAGCGTTTGTAGCGTTTGTTGAATTTTTGTTTCGTTTCACTGGAATGAAATGCAGCCCCAGATGTGGATAGAAACGCTGCTCTTGAAGAATTCTGTGTTTTCACCTTAGCTTGTAGACACTTGATTTCCGATGAATGATCCTTATCTTTGGCAATCATTAGATCTTTGAACTTTTGAATCTTGCTTTTATGCTCCCCGTTCAATTTTTTCATAGTCTTCTTCGCCTCTGAATACTTCTTTTTTAGTTCCATGTTCTTAAGATTGAGAGCCATGTTAGCTTGGCTCATTTCAGACGCATATTGTTTTACAGCCTCGTGAGAATCATAGAGCCCCACATATTGTTTTGATAAGTGGGCTTGTGCTGCTTTAACTTCATCACTTTCTGTTGTAACGAGATGATTCTTCATGCGCAACTTATTTGACTCTTCCTGTAGAAATTTTATCATTCTATGTGTATTAAAATTGATTGAGCGTCAGCAATAAAAGACTGCATGTCAGAGTCAGTATGATGACAAAACGAACTTACTGTGTACTTTCGTCCAATAGCTCCTTACTGTTACTATCGCCATTATTCTTCTCTTCATCTGCAAATTGTTTGTCCCCAGATGCTCGCGTCTCGGCCACAATACGAGCTTTGTCGGCATGAATCCATTTCATTTCTGCATCGGCTAGCCTTTTCCGCAATGCTGCAATCTTGGTATTCACTCGTGCTTCTTCTTCTGCTTCTGCAACCATTGTCACATAACGAGGTCGTTGAATCGCGCCTCTCCAAATCTTTTGGATACGCAGCGTCGCAAAGATAGTTCTTACCAACATCTTTGTTGCCTTTGCAATTCGAAAGCTAATGCAATCAAAAGTAATTACAGTAAGCATAATGATGATTCGCATGAAAAATTGATTGTCAATGCTAGGAAAACGTACCGAGTTTGAATTAGAGTAGATGCTTTCTCTTCGCGTAGATAACAAAGTCTTCTTTTGGCATTCAGACATCGTATCCGACACGAAATCAAAGTAACAGCTTTCCGAGCCTTATGAAGTGTCAACTGGGATCTATTGCGTCGTACGAGTGACTGAAGATAGATGCTTGCATCACGCAACTCATGATATTTTGATCGCAAAATATGACCTCTGATCATTTTCTGGATAGTACCTGCAAGAATTCCAAGCCGGCGTATCCTCTCACTCTCCAAGAACTCGAGAGCGCCAGCCTTGAAATAAACTCGCGTCTTTCCGCATACGAAGGATTCGTCTTGGCCATCAAAATCGCTCAATATTTCACCCATTAATATATTGATTGTTCCTTGCACATCGGCTTCAAATTTATGAAAGCTGTGGAATGAAATGCATGCAAATCTGTCTAATGCAATTTGGTGTGTTAAGCGATTGGGGAAAGATAACCTTGATATAGTGACCGCTGCAACAACTCCAGCACATCGCAGCTGTTCAACAGATGACAAGAGGTCGATCTTCTTTGGTGTTTTTTCAGGATTGGGTTTAATACATCGTACATATCTCGTCTTTGTTTTCTTTATGGTCTGCATAAGTTTGTGCAACTGTGAACGAAACTTAGAAGATACGGTGAGAGACGAGTTTCTACTGGTAGTTGTGCCCTTCTTCATACTAGCATTGGCAATTGGTAAATCCATGGATAGTAACATAATGATCGCATTAGAACTGAGAGCCGAGCAATCCACAAGATCTTGCGGTAAGTTATCCATGTTCTTTGTGACAAAGTTTGATGCATCATACTCGACTGAACCAGCAAAATGAGAAATACCAAATTGTGACGAAGACTGCAGGGGATCTTTCACAAGACAGTCCGTATCTTTGTTGACCGTCTTGATCTTGGCCACAAAGGAATCATCATTCCCATGTGGTCTAAGACACTCTTCATTAAGCATTGAAATGATTCCCATTCTTCCTTCAATTAAATGCAATACTTCCGAATTATCAGTAAAGGGAACCTCTGGCATTGCAATGCCTTCATAATCATATTCATTCTGGACAGAACTGAATATATCCATATTATACTTTTGCTGCAATTTCTCGTTTGCGTAGTTGATTGAGAACTGTTCAAATCGATTCACTTCAAAGGTCTCATAGCCAAAAATATCCAGAATTGCAATTGATCCATATTCTTCAATACTCGCTGCATCACTATAGTTCCTTTCTGCGCATGTAGCGTGGTTGATTTCCTTGACCAACCAATCAAACGCATGCTGATAAATCGCTTTTGCAAAAGCATCACGACAATCTCTCGCCATGTTCGACTTCAATGGAACACAATATGTATCCTTGGCCGCATGAATTGTCCGAAACGTGAGCGCCTTTTCAATATCCTTCACTGGAACCCCCATCAAATCCGATAACTTTCCCAGTTCCTCGTCATGGGAACTAATCACAGACCCATCCTCGTTCAATGGATCATCCTCCACCACCAAATTCCCCAATTGCAACACGGTACAGAGGGCCCTCATCAATGCATGATACTTCTCCCCAGTGACACCAATCAAGGCCAACGCCCTCATGGTGATCTCCCACCTTTCCCCATCCGTCTTATCCTCAATCAGTGTTGTTGTATCTGTATCTGTCTCACCCACATAACGGAAACTCCCCAATGTCATTGTTTCCAACCCATCCCAAATATCCTTCTTCACCTCCTCCGGCGCCGACAGCAATTGATAAAAGATATGATAGGTCCGTTCGCCATATTCATGACCCACCACCCTGGATTTTTCGAGGAGGTATGTTTCACATTTGGAGCCTACCATGAGACAGGATGGAATGCGTTTGCCTTGGTATGCGGCGGCAGTGGCATCTTCTACATCGAACTGCAATTGAATGTATTTTCCGAAGCGGGATGAATTATCATTTCGCAGTGTTTTTGCATTTCCGAATGCTTCCAAGAGCGGATTCGAATCTAGCACTCTCTTGACCACGATGTTATCGTCGTTGCTATCGTCATTGTCGTTGTCATTGGCATTGGATATATGAATATCGGCATGATCACAGGTGTTGTTGACTGATGCAAGATGCGACATGATGATCTTCACACTTTCCGTCTTTCCCGCACCAGATTCACCCGATACGAGTATGGATTGATGCGTACTATCGAGTGCCAATCCTTTGTAAGCAAGGGAGGATACCTCATAGAGGTGAGGTTGAAGCTTTCCTTTTGGATTACCGTTACCGTTAGTATTTCCGTTAGCGTTAGTACTACTGGGAAAGAGGATTGCATCCGTGTAGAGCTGCTGCTGTTGGCGCGAATACAATCCCTGTATCCACTCGAATGGGTTCATGGCAATGATGATATCTCCCACTCGCGTGTAGGGCAAGGATACTTGATACCGTTCTTTGAGGTTGTATAGGATGGCAGCTTCGTGGAGAGAAGGTAAGTCGCACATGTCCGGTACAACTATGAGATGACCGTTTTGGTTGATGTTTTGTAGCGGAAGGGTCTGGTTTGGATAATCGCTAGAAGAGACGTCGATGATTCGGAGTTCCTTTTTGTTGAATTGATCTGGGATGGTGACTTCGACTTGAACATTATTAGTGCTGGGGAGATGATCCCTCGACAACGACGACGCTGCTGCTGATTCATCTCCTTCATTTACTATTTTCCCTGGTAGCCAGCCATGATCCTTGTCTCTGACGTACACTCCCAATTGTTCTCTAGACATTGTTTTGATGATGAGGGTCTCTTGTCTGCTGTCTGTGTCTTTGTCTTATGATGAATGAGGAATGAGGAAAAGAGAAATAAGAAGGAGACAAGAGGAATGAATGAATATTCAAAAAATCATCATTTTATATTTTATATTGCCCTTTAGGCCATTGCACTCCTTTGAGAATCTGACTCTAAATATCCTCTCACAATTTGATCCCAATATTTTTGTATTTTATAACATGTTGGGGGGGGGGAAACAAATCTCCCATCGGCAGCAGTTATGATGGCGAGAGGTGAATGGGATGATGGACCCATCCCATGTAAATAATAATGATTATGAATTGAGCTTGATTAATAATTCAATTAGGGAGTCAACAAGAGGCCAAGCCTCTCTTTCATCATCTCTTCATTCCGATCATCATTATTGTCACTATTTCTAGGATGGGCGTCCATCCATTCCTTCATCATATCCCCATCTCCAAAATCCCTCTTCGCTTGACTGAACATGGTCTTCACGCTATCAATCATGATGGGAGTAGTGAGAAAACTGGGCAGATTCCCCCCAGGATCCAGCTGCAGAATATATTCCGCATCAAAAGTACCTTCCCCCGTGGGCACCAGAGCGGTACTGTACAAACAAGTCTTGGCCCTCGTATGACGTTTCTGATCCTGTGGAAAGAGGGCATCGTGGCGCTCTTCAATTTCAACCCCCCAAATGAGTGCTCCGCCATTGGCAAATTCCTGCAAACCGCATAAAGTGAGCTGCTCCCTGCCGTCCACCACCAAATATCGTTTCGTCCTAGTATATCCAATTCCAAACATTGCACAATTGCCATATTCATCAGGCAACACTGCATTGACATCATCGAGATTATTGGCAATGTACATGTCCGTCAAGGCATCAATCTGTGGATCCCATTGGGCGCGTTCGTCAATGTTCATGATATATTCGACCATTTTCAATCCCAGGCATGGTCCTTTGATGGAGGAACGGAAGCGAACGACTGGGAATTTTTCTCCGTTGTAATGCTCGCATTTGTCTATGCGATGGACTGTGGCTTTTTTCTTGGCTTCGACGTTCTTCCATTTGAGCGGGGATTCATCTGTCAATCCGATCATCATTCGTGTTTGTCGTAATGGTGCAGTTAGTTCATACATAGGTCATGACGATATTATTATATATTATATCATATATCAAGTATTATATCATATAATCCCGTGTGAATAATGCAATAGAGGAATGGGAAGCTTTCATCATTAGTAAATCAGTTTCTTTGACATGTGAGCAAATACAAATGCAAATGCAAATGCAAACATTACAAATAAGAATTCGAACAAAATTCGCAATTGCAGTCGTATAAAATTAAAATCAACTTACATTTTTCATCAGAGACGGCAAAGCCACCTTCTTGACAATCGAAGGCCATGCATGCGAGGGGGGATACTTCTCTGATTTGATGGAAGAGAACATCAAAATCTGGTAGCTCAATGTTTACATTATCAGTTTGACTTGGAACTG
>Ga0306864_1000770_pt1 | contig 14239 bp, 10 predicted proteins | sample AntRauTorckE5430_FD_190448 | JGI IMG/M metagenome (GOLD analysis project Ga0306864, IMG submission 190448) | Saline lake microbial communities from Rauer Islands, Antarctica - Metagenome Torckler E5 #430 (v2) (version 2) | ecosystem: Environmental > Aquatic > Non-marine Saline and Alkaline >...
TCAATTACGGCGTTCGTATCCATTTCTTTTAATCTTAAAATACCACCACTCAATCCTGAAAACTCTAAAACACTGACGATAAGTTCGTTCATCTGTCTTGTTCCTCGAAGGATAAACTCCATATATCCCAATGCTTCGACATCTAATAAATGGTGAACTTTTCGTTTCAATAAAAAGGCAAAACCCGCAATATTCCTAAGTGGTTCTTTTAGGTCGTGTGAAGCGATGTAGGCGAATCGCTCCAACTCCTTATTGGTTTTTTGAAGGTCATTATTAGCGATTTGTAAAGCCTCTGTTCGCTCTTCTACTCTGCTTTCTAAAACCTCATTATACTCTCGTTTTTGGTTATTCGTACTTATCAGAAAACCTGTGAGTATCAAAACGATTAACAATCCGAATCCGAGGGAAATTCCGATAATCGTTCTGTGTTGGATAGTGATTTTACTTTGGGCTTGAGCCGATTTTAGCATTTTATTTTCGTTTTCTCTTTCAGTGACCTGAAACTCGGTTTGTAACGCTGCAAATCGGTTGGTTTTTTTTAAAGTCAGCAAACTATCTTGAATACTTTTGAGTTCGGATTGATAATAATACGCTTGTTCAAAATTATTAACCGCAGCATAACTTTTGGATAATATTTCATATAAATCATCAAGATAGGATTTATACTTTGAGGCTTGAATGAGTCGCAAACTAAGGGATGCGTTGTCAATGGCAGCCTGATAATTTTCCAGTTGATATTCTGCCAAAGCGATACGATATAAAGTCGTCGCATAATTTGATTTACTCTCTATTTCATCGAAAATTTTCAGGGCTTTCTTATAATAAGAAATGGCAGTATTGAATTTTTTCTGTGTAAAGTATAATTCTCCTTTTAGTTTTAAAATTTCTCCCTTTTGTTTCTTATTAAAGATACTTTTATTAATTATTTCCGCTTTTTGTAACGCTTCTTTTGCTTGATTGTAATCTTTTTGTTTAATATAGATTTTTGCCAAAGCAGTCAAACCTGAACTCAAATAGATTTTTACATTTAGTTCTTTATAAATAGAATTTGACTTTTTTCGATTTTGCAAGGCGTGACTTGAGTTACCCATATCTAACTGAGCGTGAGCGACTTGACCTAATGCGTAGGCCACATCTAATTGGCTTTCGTACGCTCGGCTTATTTTCAAATAATCTAAATAATAGACTAATGCGGAATCATACTGTCCCATCGAATAAAGTATATCTCCAACATTACTGGAATAAATTCCGTAATCTAAACTCGCCTTATCATATCCTGTATCGATGCTCGAATAAAGGGTTGATAAAGCCAATTCAAACTGCCCTCTTTCGGTATAAATCAAAGAAAGATTATTCAAAGTACGGTCTAAACCATATTTATCATTCGAGGCAATATCAATTTTTTTAGCTTTTTTTAAGAAAAATTCTGCCTCTTCATAAGCTCCAGTTTCGAGATACATAATTCCTAAATCGTTGTAAGCCAGACTTATTTTGGATTGATTCCTTATATTCAAAGCTAAGCCTAAAGCCTTTCTTATCAGGGCAACTCCTTTTTCATGCTGTCCAAAAAAGCTATAAATATTTCCCTGTACGGATAATGAAAGTATGATTACAGCGGTATCTTTTATGCTTTCGGATAAGACTAAACTTTTCTCGAAAAAAGGCAGGGCAGTCTTATATTGCGATTTAAGATATAAGCAGTAACCTAAAGAATAATAAGCATAAGTTTCACTATACGTATCCTTAGCTCGCTCAGCAAGTGTTAAAGCTTTCTCTGCGTATTCACAACCCTTATTTGGGTTTGTATTATTGGCTTCGGCTGACAAACCTCTGTAAATTTTGGAACGAATTAAATTTGAGGATGCGGTATCCAGACACAATAATAACTCCTGTTCATATTCCGACTGAGCGGTTGAAACAAAAGCAGCTAACATAAAAAACAATAAAAAACAGGTTACTTTATATAAATTAGGAATTACATATACGTGAAGTTTTTTGTTGAACATTTCTGAGGTTTATCTCGTTCGATAGATTAACAAGGTTACAGAATATCAAGCAGATAGACCAAAAAAAAAGATATTAATGTATCTTATTAATTGTATAACTTTCGATATAAAACGGATTTTTAGTAATAGGTAGTCTTTTTTTTGTGACAATAAGTATTAATGTTGAAAATAATTACCACCATTTAGAGCTATTTAAATCGTCTAAAAGTAATTTTGATTTTGATTTAATAAAATGGTTTTCAAGGCGTTGTATTAGTTTTTGTAGAATTGTTTTGACCTGTTCGATATTTTTATTTTAGCTTTTTGACAATTTCTGACAGTAATGGATATTTTAGCTGCCGTAAATTCCTACAACTGTTGCCGTAGCTAAATCAGCAGCTATGAAATCCCTATATTTTGCATAAATTGCCAAAGAGTCATTTTTTTAACAACTAAGTTTTTCGTTTCTTTAAGATTTAATTAGTTGAAATGCAGAAAGGTAAGTTTTTTGATTTAGAACTTGTAACTTGCTTTTGGATAAGCGAATATGAAATTACTAAAACCTTCGGTTCTTTGACAAATCCCGTGATAAAACGAAAATTAGATATAGCTTATGTTTTTGTGTTGACGTGTTGATGTTTGTGGTAACCTCGACGCTTCAATATTTCATCTACCGAGAAATTTGGGCAGGCACAAAAAATATTCAGCAAGAACAGAAATTTAATTTTCCATGGGATTTATCAAAAAACCAAACCTTATTAAAACTTCAGGGTTATTTTTCATGAAAGTAAATCGTTGAGATTAAAATTAATTTACAATCTATCATTCAAAATATGACTTTTATACCTCCTTCAACTTTAGCATTTTTAATAGATTTAAGTATTAATAATAATAGAGATTGGTTTGCCGAAAACAAACCTCGTTATGAAACGATAAAAACGAATTTCAAAGGTTTTGGTAATCTTCTGCTTGAAGAAATGAATAAAATCGACCATATTGACCGATTGAAAGTCCATCGAATTTATCGTGATGTGCGGTTTTCAAAAGACAAAACGCCTTATCGAAATTACCTTGGTTGTAGTTTGCTACGGGCGACAAAGCTACTTCGAGGCGGCTATTATTTGCATATTGAATCAGGAAATTCATTTTTAGGTGGCGGTTTTTGGGGGCCTAATAAGGAAGATTTGGGGAGAATTCGTCAAGAAATTGCCTTTGATGCTCAATCGCTTCGAGATATTATTAATCATGAAAATTTCAAAAAGACGTTTGGTGAATTAAAAGGCGACAAAGTAAAAACGGCTCCGAGAGGCTACGCTAAAGATCACGAATCAATAGATTTATTACGGTATAAGCAATTTTTATTACGTCAACGTTTTACAGATGAAGAAGTGACGAATCCTGATTTTTTAGAAAAAGTGGTCAACGGTCTTCAAGCAATGCGACCATTTTTTAATTATATGAGCGATGTTTTGACGACAGACGAAAATGGGGTTTTGATTGTTTAGTAATTTACTTGGTTTGACCGTTTTATTAAAAAAACAAAAAAAAAGATGCTCAAAAGCAACATTAGCTTTCGAGCATCTTTCTTCATTTTAACCTTAGTAATCAAAATTATTGTACAATAATTTTTTTCGTAATCGACTGACCATCAACGGATAATCGAACAAAATAAATACCTTTGACTTGATTAATCACATCGCCAATTTGTATTTGATGCTCGCCACTGTCTTGCGTCTCGTTTGCCAATACCCCGACACGTTTACCCAACATATCATAAACTTCAACCATGACATCTGACTGTTGACTCAAGTTGTATGTCAAAAGTGCATTCGTCGTGAGTGGGTTTGGATATACCGCAACTCGCTGAACTAATTTATCAATCGGATTCGTCGCATCAATAATACCACAAGCCTCTACAGCTACACTAAAAGTATCTTTCAGAGTACAACCGGTTGTTGAACCAAGGTTTCTGTAAGTCATATAGACTTCGTAAGTTCCTTGAAATCCTGGAGTCGGTGTTAATATTGGATCGATACAGTTATAACAACTTAAAACAGAGTCACTCGCATTTGTACTCCAGTAAAACTGATACCCAGGGCCAAAGTTTCCTTGGTTAATGTCAATGACTAAAGTACTTACTGTGTCACATATTGTTGTATCCGTTGGCATATTCGGGGAATAATTCAAACCACTTGCTTGTACGACAACCTTATAAGTAAATACACTGATACCGTTAAAAGTACAAGCATCATCTCGAATACCAACTGTGAAGAACCTTGTACCAACATCTGCAGCCGTAGGTGTCCATCGGAACTTAGCCGAAGGTAAGGTGCTTGATGTGTCATCGATAATGAAACTTGCTTTTGATATACCAATTCCCCAACTCATTACAATGTTTTGAGAAGCAATTGAAGGCTGACCTTGTGCATCAAAAGAAGCAATATTAAGTGCAATACTTTGGCCCACACAACCAGTGTAAGTGTAAGAACCTGTTGTACCCAAAGAAGATGCCGTTCCATTGAAACCCGAAAGTACAGGTAAATTATTTGCACCACAATCCACAACCGTAAACTGTAAATCTCGGATTGTCTCACTAATCTTAACATTTGAGCGAAACTCTTCAACTTTAATACAAATAACCCCAACTTCCAAAGCCGTAGGCGTTATATCGAATTGACCAGTTTGTGCATCAATTTGAATGAAATTATTAGTCAAAGGATTTGTGGGTGAAAAACCAGAATCGTAATTTACAGGAGTTGTTGCATTATCAAGACAACTCGTTAGGCTAAACTGCAAACGGTCACCGTCAACATCGGTAACACCGTTATTAAAGTGATTTTTTTGACCTAAACAAAGATAAACAGTCGGTTCGAAGTTGAACGCAGGTGAATTGTTACATTCTGACAAAGTATTATTTAAAGTTACATAAAGCCAGTTGCCAGCGTTAGCTGCACCTGTTGTGATTGAACCGTTACGGCAGCAAGTACTCCAACTAATTACGAAGTCACTACCAGTCGCACAGGCTGGTAAAGTCACGATTCCACGATAGAAATATTGCTCTACACCGTAAACAGCAGTTGTATTCGTACAACGATCTTGATTCGGATCACAAAGTGGTACAATGTAAGAGTTTGTCGCACCATTAAGGTTGGACAACGTCACACCTTGATTATAACCACAGCTTGCCGACGCAATGTTTACATTGATTGTATTGCCTAAACCAATACCGTTACAATCACGGTATAATTTCGCAACAATCGAGTATTGGTTTGGACCGATACAAACGTAAGTAATGTCCCCGCCCATAAAGTGAGAGGCATTTGCTTTGCCAAAACTGAAAAACATCAAGGCAACAAATGTTAAGGTTTTAATTAATTGTAACTGATTTCTCATAGGAAGATAGTTTTATAAAAAAACAAATTTGTAAAATTATTATAATAGAAAATTATTGTTTTGCGGAACAAATTTAATAGACCATTCAGATAAAACAAAAGATTATAGTGATTGAGTAGTCTTGAAGGTGAATTTCGGTATTTTTTTACGAGTTTCTGTATGAATTCTTCATAAAGACCCTCTAATATACGATTATTTTTTTTGCCAGTGTATCTTGATTATTTTTTAACAGCAAAAAGTAAACGCCAGCTTCCATATTGGATAAATCCATTTGGAAAGATTTAAAACCAATTTCTGATACCTCTTTTTCTGAAGTACTAATTAATTGTCCAATCGAATTGTATAATAAAATATTGAATTTGCCAATTGCAGGCGTTTGATAAGTTACGTAAAGCTTATCGTCCACAGGGTTCGGATAAATATTGACTAATCTAAAAGCCTCATTCCAACCTTCATAATAATTTGCTAACAGACTCATCGAACTCCCAAGATTTAAACGACCGCCAGACAAGGTTGCAAATGTTAAAGAATCCAAGGCATCCGTACCTTCCAAAATCATAGATTTTATTAATAAAGCAGTTTTATTCGGTTCATTAATCATTTCTTGTTTGAATAGTTCATTATCAAGGCTGTGTAATAATGCAATCGAACCAGTTACGTGTGGTGTCGCACACGAAGTTCCTCCAAAAGTGCCATAATTATCAATCGGTCGAATTGTGTAACAATTTGAACCAGGTGCAGCCAAATCAACGGCATAAATTCCATAACCGCCCTTTCGAGTATCGGTACTATCGGTATTTGTGACTGTTATCAAATAAGGACTTGGACATAATGTTGGGATATCACCTTCGAGGTGAACATTAATATCAGGATTATTAGGAACGGCGGAAACGCTTAAAATACCTTTCTCTCCAAGTAGATTATAGACCTCACAAAAAACGGCATAACTCTGTGGAAAACCACCCAAAAAACCTGCTGAAAAATTCGTCGCCACAATATAAGCTCCATCTGATCCACCCGAATCATTATATCGTTGTCGCATTTCCAACGCATAATCATAAGCCGTAATCACATTGCTAACACTCAAGTTTTGGACAGCAATCGAAAAGGGCAAAACTTTTACAGCCCAATTTATACCAGTCACGCCGATATCATTATTGCCTTCTGCACCAATAATTCCGGAAACCGCAGTACCGTGCAAACTCGGTACGTGATTATCCGAATTATCATCTAAATACCAACCATAATAATCATCGATATAATTATTATTATCGTCATCAAGACCATTATTTGGAATTTCAGCACGATTAATCCAAATATTATTGGATAAATCTTCATGGTTCAAATCAATCCCTGCATCTATCACAAAAACGACAATCGTATCGCCATTTGCAGACAAGCCACCAGTACTAAAATCCCACGCATCCGAAGCCGAAATAATATCCATATCCCATTGTTTATCATACAATGCGTCATTCGGAATATCCCGATATTCACCAATATAATTAAGTTGAGCCAATTGAATTTCGGATAATTGTTGAAGGGATTGAGCAATGATTAATTCATCTAAATTTTCATCAATTTTGATTAAAACAATATTCATTGTTTTGGATAAAACCTTTGAAATCTTAAACCAATTCTTAGGTATTAATTTAGATTTTGAAAGTTTATTTTCCTCTAAAATTTTCTTTTTAAAATCAAGACCATTTAATTGATTTTCAAGGCTTTCTAAAGAAATACCTTGCGAAAGCATCAAAATCAACTCCTGCTCGACATACGATTGAGCCTGACTCGTTATGGATACGAAAAAGAAAGTGATAATTAGTAAAATATATTTCATAATTATGTTTTTCGATTGTTTCATGGTTTCATTACGAATGATTGAATAATCGAACCAGAAAGCCATGAATTTAAGCTTTAGGATTTGGGTAATTATCGGATTCCTCTTCCCCTCGTTCGTCCAAACATGCAAAATCTTTTTCTAATAAAAGCGTGAGCGTATCGCTATTTTCTAACTGCATTTTATGCTCAAATCCGACTCGATTATTTTTTGACCAAGATTTACAATCTGAGACAGATAAGTACATCGTAATCGTATTTTCAGCAAAATCCGCTGTCAAGTCGTTGATACCATAAATTGCTTTCAAAGCGTAGGTAAACGTACTTTTATTAAAAACAGTTGTTTCTGAACAATAACCTGCTGCACTAAAAGCTTCAACTTCCGTGCGAGTCAATCGGTATCTAATGGAATTTCCTTTGATTCTTATTTTCATAATTTTGAATTTTAAGGTTTAGGGGGACAAGCTTTAAGACGAAGTTTTGAGGTGCGAGTTTCCGCCTAAAATTTCGTCCCTCAATCCCTTGTCCCTTAAAACTAAAGAAATGATTGAACATAATTCAAATATCCTTTTTGTCCGTTTCTTTTTCGCCAAGTTTTTGCCGATTGTTCTAATCGTTTGAACGCCATTGCATACAAACTTGCCAATGACGAAAAAACTCGTCCGCCCGATGTATAGTTTTGATTATCAATGTATTGAATATCAGCTCTCATCTCTTCTCGCAAGTCAATAATATTCAAAATATCATCAATCAAATCTTGTTTTAATTGCGAGGTGACCTCAGGTTCAGCTACCTTTTTACCTGCACTTTTGGCAGCGTAATACGTGATGAATTTGGTATAAATAAACGCTACATCTTTATCCACTAATTTCGGAAATTCTTTGTGGAAATTAACGATTCCACTTTCAATGCTTTGCATTAGTGCCATTAAATATTCAGGAGGCATCTCTTTTTCTGTTTTGTAAATAATGAAATCGGATAACTTTGCAAACTTAATTATTTTATTCCAAGAAAATAAGGGAGGAGGTTTTGAGGAGTGCTGTATTCTCCCTTAAAACCATTAGTGAGCGGTACAAACCTTGTCAAGGCAAACGGTGTCGGTTCTCTGAACCTCAAAATCATTAATAACATTATTTTTCTACAAACCCCGAGGTTTCGGGACAGGCAGGTTCGGTTCTCTGAACCTCAAAATCATTAATAACATTATTTTGCTACAAACCCCGAGGTTTCGGGACAGGCAGGTTCGGTTCTCTGAACCTCAAAATCATTGATAACATTATTTTTCTACAAACGGGTTCGGTTCCCTGAACCTTGTTACAATCGAAAAAGGTTCAGAGAACCGAACCAGTTTGTAGAAAGTATAAATTTGAGTTGTTTTTTGAGGTTCGGAGAACCGACACCATTTTTACCAAAAACAGCACCGCTCACTAATGCTTAAAACCTTAAAACTTTCTAAAAAAACAACGATGAAAAATTTAAGTTATCCAATTGGGAAATATAAATCCAGAAATATTAAATACGCCTTATCGTCCTGATGGTTGGACGGTTCGACAAGTCATTCATCATTTTGCATATAGCCGTATCAACGATTCCGCCCGTTTTTAACTCGCTTTAACAGAAGATTCGCCAATGATTCGCCCGTATTTTGAAGATAGGTGGGCGGAATTAGCAGATGCGAATAATGATGAAATCGAGAATTCCTTGACTATTATTCAGAGGCACACATAATTGGACGAAATTATTAAAACAACTTACCGCAGCCGAGTTGTAAAATGATTTTTTCAGCCCGAACACAGACCGTTTTTTCTTTAGCCGAAACCGTTGGTAATTATACTTGGTACTGCGAACATCATTTGGCTCACATTCGTCAAGTTGTTCAATGATTCGCCTGTCACCGACTACATCGGAGCAGCATTCGCAGCATCGACCAGCAAACGCAAATTATCGACAGCCGTTTCATAGGTTTTATCCTCAAAATTATTGGTTTCCAAAATCACCAATTGTTGTTCAAAAAAGTGAAAAATGGTTTCGAATGCCTTAATTTCCGTGTCGGTCGTCGTATCATAAATAATATCCTTGAGCATGTTAAATGCTTCTAAGTCAGGAATTTCAATTGCTCCAGCGTTTACTGCCCGACGAATCAACATTTCGTTCAAGCCTTCAAACGTTACTGCATAATCGTCTAAAGTGACAAAAATGATTGAAAACGCCATTTTGTCTCGATAATTTCTATGATTTACCTTTTTTAAAAAAAAGATCGTTTCATCGTTTTCTTGTAATTCGTAACCGTATTGTGGTAATTTATTTTGTAAATAGTCTAAAGTTATCATGTGTTTTTTAATATGAAAATGATTGTAAACTATGCTTTAATCAATTTATAAACGAATGGTTCAAAGTTAGATGGTTTTATGGGATTTAATGAATAAAGTTAAGCCGTGATGGATTTTATGAAAATTATAGGAACGATTCAAGCAGAATAAAGTAAGATAAAGTATCACATAACGGTAGTTTATTTTTTGATGAAAATGGATATTAATCGGTTGTTCCAAATGGTTAAAAACAATAAATAGTCTTAAATATGATTAATTTTTGATTAGTATTTTTATGTAGATGTCACAGAAATAATATTTATAGGTTAAGTTTCTCATTTATATTTTTGACATTTACGAATTACCATAGATTGGAGTACGTATTAAATTATTAATTTAGAAATATGAAAATAACTATTTCGTGTTTACAGTGCGAAGACCCGAAATAAGGGTAAATAAAAAGAACAATTCAAAATAGTGGGTTCGAGCAGCAGAGATAAATTGGATAAATACCTTTTGATATTAAAAACCATTATTATTTCCATTGAAACAACGGCTCAGACATACTAATATTCTTGATACCTAATATAACTGTTTAGAAGTTTTTGATAGTTTTAAATTATTGATTATCAATTTTTTATAATTCCTAATTAGGCACTAATTCCTTAAACCTTATCTGAAAATTATACTCAAATATAAACAATTCCAATACCAATATAAGCCCTACTTCTGTTGGTATATCATTACAACACTATTTTTTTATGCAAAAAAAAGAAAATTTTCTTTCGTTAAAAAATGCTTTTAATCAAAAAATCGAACTGAAACAATATTTAGATTTAAGTTTAGAGATGTTTTGTGTTTGTGATTTAGATGGGCGAATTATTTATACAAATCAATCATTTAATAGCGTAACTGGTTATGATTTGAATGATTTAGACGATAAGTTACTGTTGAAATTCGTGCATGCTGATGACTTGGTAAAAATGACAAGTGTTTTGTCAAATTATAGAAAGGATAAAGTGCCAGTACAACTTTTTTACAGTAGATTTTTGACTAAGAAAGGTAATGTCAAATGGTTTTCATGGAATATTGTCTATGATGAAACAAATAAGGTATCTTTTTTTTCCGCTCGAGAGACAACAAAAATATACGAAAATAGGGAGCAGCTAAACTTATTTAATGTGGCATTCGATAACGCGAAAGAGGCGATTATTATTGCTAAAAATGTTGGTACTTTCGACCATCCAAATCCTGCCATAGTTTATGTGAACCAAACATTTTTGGATTATTCTGGCTATGAGCTGGATGATATTATTGGCGAAAATCCTCGAATGATGAGGGGAACGAATGAGAATAAAATCGTTGTGGAAAAAATTAAGTGTGCTGTAAAAAATTGGGAATCGATTGATATAGAAGTAAAAAATCAAACAAAATCTGGTGAGGATATTTGGGTGAGTTTATCTATCTCTCCGATTGCGAGTGAAGAAGGTATTTTGACACATTGGATTTCTATTCAAAAAGATATTACAGAGCGGATTACTAAGGAAGAAAAATTGAGAATGTTTGAGTCCATTGTCGTGAATTCTAAAGATTCGGTTATCATTACGGAGGTTGAACCATATATTTATCCTACGGGGCCTAAAATCGTTTACGTCAATGATGCTTTTTGTGAATTGACTGGCTATACGAGAGAAGAAGCGATAGGAAATACCCCTCATATGTTGCAGGGAGAATTGACAACGAATGAGTCAAGAGTAAAAATGAGAAATGCCCTCAAAAAACGGGAACCTGTTCAAGTCGATGTCTTAAATTATAAAAAGAATAAGGAAACTTTTTGGGTAGAGTTATCCATTGTTCCTGTCACTAATGAAAATGGTCGTTTTACGCATTGGGTTTCGATACAGCGAGATATTACCGGAAGGGTGAAATTAAAGGAACAATTAGAGCAGAAGGTAGAAGAGCGAACTAGTGAACTGGAACAATCCAACCGTAAATTAGAGGCTTTTGCCTGGGTTGTGTCTCATGATTTAAAAGCTCCGTTGAGAATGGTTGTTAGTTATTTGGAAATTTTGAAACGGAAATTTACTAAAAAAATAGGCGAAGAAGCTGCTACAATTTATAAAAATGAATTCGAGTATTTGAAATTCGCTCAAACAGGTGCAAAAGAAGCAAACGATTTAATAGAAGGTGTTTTAAAATATTCACAAATACAGTCAGCAGAAGCAGATTGGGAAATCATCGACTTAAATGAGAAATTAAAAACTGTTTTAGTATTGTTAAGAAAAGATATTATGGTAAGTGAAGCAAAGGTTACTTATGGTGACTTACCAACCATCAAAGCACATAAAGTGCAAATGAAGCAGTTGTTCCAAAATTTAATTGCTAACGCTATAAAGTTCCGAGGAGATAATCCTTGTGAAATCAGAATTGAAGCTACGAAATATAGAAAGGGTCATTTATTTGAGGTTAGAGATAGTGGAATAGGAATTACAGATGTAGATAAAGAAGTGATTTTTAGTCTTTTTGGAAGAGCTAAAACTGACCGAAGACACGAAGGACAAGGAATCGGACTTTCGTTATGTAAAGAAATCGTAGAACATCATAATGGCAAAATTTGGGTAGAATCAACACTTGGAGAAGGGTCTTCGTTTTATTTCAGTCTTAATGTTTGAAATAATGAAGTAGCAATTAACCTCCAGCTTAGGTTACCGAGCTGGAGGTTTGGGATTACATTATTACAAAAAATCAATATTCCGTTTCAAACCCATAAATTTCGTTCGTTTTACCGCTGATTTTTGAAAAACCTTGCGGAAAACATCTTCCGTCACTTCTTCCCAGTCTTTTTTCGTCAGGCTCAATAAGTCGGGATGTGGCTCAAAATCGGGTTCATTATGCCGTTTAGAAAAGCTATTCCATGGACAAACTTCTTGGCAAACATCGCAACCGAACATCCAATTATCCATTTTTCCTTGAAATTCCGTCGGCAATGCTTCCTTTAATTCAATCGTCAAATACGAAATACATTTGCTGCCGTCAATGATTTTATCGCCAACAATTGCCTGAGTCGGACACGCATCAATGCAGCGCGTGCAAGTGCCGCAATAATCTTTCATCGGCGAATCATAAACCAGTTCCAAATCTAAAATCAATTCCGCCAAAAAGAAATACGACCCAGATTCCTTATTAATTAATAAGGAATTTTTACCAATCCAACCAGTTCCGCTGCGTTCCGCCCAAGTCCGTTCCATCACGGGGGCAGAATCTACAAAACACCGCCCGTCAACCTCGCCAATTTCATCATGAATGAAATTCAAAAGTGTTTTTAATTTATGTTTAATAACATGATGATAATCCCTACCGTAAGCGTATTGAGAAATTTTCGGAGCAGTCGCATCGTTTTGTTTATCGGGATTGTGATAATTATATAAGAGCGTAATCACCGATTTTGAGCCTTCGACCAACTTAGTTGGGTCAATGCGTTTTTCAAAATGATTCGCCATATACGCCATTTTTCCGTTGTAATTTTTATTCAGCCATTGCTCCAAAAGCCGAGCTTCTGCCTCCAGTTTTTCCGCTTTCGCAAAGCCCACAAACTCAAAGCCCAAACGTAAGGCTTCGTTGCGAATAAGGTCGGTATTTTTTTTTTGCTTGATATTCGTCCAATTGTAGGGCAAAAGGCACGCCTTTGCCAATATTCAATATTTCGGTTCAATTTGTAGGGCAAAAGGTACTTTGCCAAAGTTCAATACTTGATTTTTAATAATTTCAATGATTGTAAAGCTACGTAAATTAAATAAAAAGGCAAAAGTGTGTTTTTAGGATAATCATTGTAATTTGCATTTGAATTTTCTGAAATTGATTAATTTTTTATCATTTAATAGCAAAAGCTCGCCTTTTGTCCTACAAAATCACAAAATGAAAATCTTTCCTCACATTCTTTGTCGAGTTGGCGGTTTGTCCTTTGACGAATTGGCGAAGCTGAATTATTCAGTGGCGTTTTGTGATTTGTTGGCAAAACAGCGTTTTTTGGAAGCAGATTTTGAGCGATGCAAAAGTGAATTATTGGCGGATTTAAAATCTTTTGATGCGACATTTTCCGAGTTTCCGACGATTCGCAAAATGAAGAAATTGATTCATAAAAATCGGTCACTAAGTAGCACCACTCTGGAAAGTAGCACCACTCTCCAGAGTGGTGTAAAAATCCCTAACCTTCCTCATACCACTCTGGAGAGTAGTGCTACTTATAATGGGTTATTAATCCAAAAAAAGGAACTTACAAAAATGCTTGAAACCCAATTAATCATTGAAAATTTACGTATTAAAACGGAATTACAAACACTTTCTAAAAATCCAAATTTTCTAAATGCCTTGCCGTTATCGAGTATTATTTTGGCAAAATCGCTGAAAAATTATTGGAATAAAAATCCTAAAGATTTTCGTAAAAAAGAGTTACAAACGGAACAAACCGTCATGAAATACCTCGCAAGAATGGCAGCAAAAACCTCCCCTTTCTCGAGCTTCACAAAAGTAAGTACCACCACTCTGGAAAGTAGCACCACTCTCCAGAGTGGTGTAAAAAAAACAAATATAAAACCTTTTCCTACCACTTTCAAAAGTACCACCACTCTCCAGAGTGGTGTAAAAAAAATAAATATAAAATCTTTTCCTACCACTCTCCAGAGTGGTGTAAAAAAAATAAATATAAAATCTTTT
>Ga0306864_1000771_pt1 | contig 14237 bp, 12 predicted proteins | sample AntRauTorckE5430_FD_190448 | JGI IMG/M metagenome (GOLD analysis project Ga0306864, IMG submission 190448) | Saline lake microbial communities from Rauer Islands, Antarctica - Metagenome Torckler E5 #430 (v2) (version 2) | ecosystem: Environmental > Aquatic > Non-marine Saline and Alkaline >...
CAGCAAATGACGTGAAATATTCTAAATCATCTCCTGCGTCACACACAAATTGCCCATTGCCTTCGTGATATTGTCGATGTTCTTGATGTTGGCTATTATGATATCCTTCAAGATTCACGTGTTTCATGGACCCATCAAGATTTGTGACTCCAACAGAATAACCAGCATATCGTCCAATATGGTTCTGATTATTCCCATTCCATAGCTTCTTTCCAAAGCAGGAATTCGGCGGAACATCGCGATGCTGCGACTGATTTCCAACATTGTCACCGTCACCCAATAATCTTCCATCCACCTTGGCACTGTAATTGCTATCCTTTCCATTGCTCATTCCATTTCCATTTCCAGCACCAGAAGAATCACCAAAGAAGTCCCGAATGAGATCCTTGACATTCTGTTCCACAGGAACACTGTCTAACCCATCCTTTTGACTCCAACCACTCTTTGAAATTGATTCTAAACAACCCATTGTATCCAGGACAACATTAGCATCATGAACATCAATTCCTCTCTTCACAGCCCATTCCTGGAATACTTTTCTGACAATCTGTTTGACCAGCATTGGTTGCAATGACAAGGACGGTGCATTTATATTTGCATTTGCATTTGCATTTACAATTATCTTTGACTGATAATCATTACCGTCATTACCAATATCATTACCGATATCATTCTCATGTGTATATCCATCAGGAATCAATTGTCTACTTGCTTCGTTGTGAAAAAAGTCAAGTTTGAGTTTGATTTTGGAGGGAGACAATGATTCTTGGATGGATAATACTGTGCTCAAGAGCAAATGATAATCTGGCACTATGAATATCTTTGCACATCCTATTGATTGTTTACTCTTGTTGTTATTGGTAGTCGACGGCAATGAAGATGAGAGCGTGAGTGAGCTTTGCAGTTTGGAAAAGATGGAATCGGTCTGTTGGAGTTGTTGGCCCAATTGATCTTGCGACTGGATGAATATGACGACAGAGTGTTGGAAAGCATTTTGAAACGAAGAAATTCCGTCAAAATCTTGATGCTGTAATGCGGTGACTGATGCTGCAATATTTTCATTGGCATCACAAACATCATCAGTATCATCGTCAGTTTTTGATGATATGGATTCGAGCCGTTGCATGCGTTGTTGATCGTAGTATCGTACAGCAATGGTTGTCCCGCCAGCGAGTGGAAGCAAGAGGTCTGCCCCGCCAGCGAGGGAATTTACAATGCGGAGTTTCTGCGCTCTGCTTCGCAATTTGATTTCTAATTCTATTAGATCAAGATATCACAGCATACAAAATAAAATAGTGAGTCTTGTCGAATCGATTGGAGCAATGCTTGCTAATACATAATATTCATATTATTGGTCATGTCTTCTTTCTTACCGCTGGGCGATTCGTTTGATTCCCTCGCAAGCAAGACGGTTCCAAATGATATATTTGATCCACTCATGCTATTATTCATTGGATACAGTATCGAATCAAGCTATCAGTCGAATGATCAAGCTATCATATATCATATGATGTTGATTGTCATAACTGTTCACTCGCTTGGTTGCTATTCTCATTCTTTCTTCTTTCTTGTTCTTTGAAAACAAATTACAATCAAAAACGGAAAACGGATCTTCATTTTCATTTTCATTTGGATTTTCCGCCGAAAGCTATATTTTTCGCACGTTGCTCTTGACCGCTCATTTTGATCACCATTCATTTTCCAATGAGATGGACGGCTGGTGATGTTGTTATGTATCGTATTGATCAGATCATGATATGCCTCATCTCAAAAGATTCCATAAAAAACATTTAGACAATGTGTGAATTCGCTCATATAATGAATTGCAATTGACTTCACTTCGCGAAAGGTAAGCATCCTTCTCCTCATTGCCATAGCTTTTGAACCATCGGCACATTCGATGTTCTTGTGATGAAGATGACGAACAAACTCATGCGTGATTTCGTGATCGCAACATATATCAAATAAACTTCCAATTCATCCACATTCATATTCATGCACCTGGTTAATTTCAATATGCACCTTTACTCCTTCAGTTCAATCAACCCATCACTGATTCTCTCCATCCATCCCCTTTCTTCGACAGTTACTTTGTGATCCATCATGACGACGACTCCTCTCGTTGATACTTTAGTAGAAAATGCCAAATACATGCCACAGGCCAATGATAACAACGGACAACCATCCAAGTGCGAAACTGAATGCCAATCTCAACAAACCTCACTGATAACTTGCATGAACCTAATTCGTGATGCGAAAGAGAAGGTGAACGATACCTCTTCCAACAACAATGATGTGAATGCATGCCTCGGCCCCAGCATTGCAGCGTGGACTGACTGCTGTACCAAAGCCAGTGAGGATTAACGAAACTGAAGTCACAGATTTGCTGCCACTTCTTCCGTTACCGAATTGTCCCCGCCTTGATAAGCAGTAAGTTCCCACATCATGTTTTGCAACGAAAGTTAAAACGCTTTTCCCCGCCCGTTAAATGGCACGCCTTGATCGTCAACATGACTATTCGAAATGAAGAGATGAGACGGATCGGATTCCCCTTCTTGATTACTTTGGCTTATCGGCCATTGTCTATTTGATGACTCAATTCTCAAGTACGGATCGATGATTGTGTTGATAGGATCTTGGGTGAAACAACGAACGGCCAGAGGAAAGTGATATGAGAATGAAGAAACTATATTTGAGCCGAGCATTGTATGGGATGGTTTACATCTCACACATGCAGTGAGGCCATATATGTCATAGTTACACTGACTCTTTGCTGGCAAAAAAAAACTATACACTCGTCGATGAAACTTTCTCACTCTCACCTTTCCGTTCACCAGGTTAATGATATTCGCATGGAAGAAGCCGAAAACATGAAGGGAGAGTGCAATGTAAGTCAAATAATGCCGTATCACCAACATAGAAGAACATTCGACGTGGTGAAATGATTCAACGCCTTGCGTGGATGCCGCCCCAGTCGGATTTTACAGTGACGAGAAACACCCAAGAAAATTATTGTCATGATCGCCCCAATAACGTCGAGTGATTCTTCTATGAATGTCTGCAAATGTAGAATGCCAATTTTCTCATATTGTTTTTTTGACAGGTTGGAAATTCTGCTGTTGGCAATAGAATACCAAGGAATGCACTCATCCTCTGAAGGTAAGTTTTTCGTGCCAGAACAACGAAGTAAACCAATTCGCTGTGAAGAAACACAACCCAGCTCACTACTAGACAAAAATGTCGATGCAGATAGCATACCCGGCCTTGAACAGCCAAACTGAGCGAAGCTTAATGACACCCGTTGATAATTTGCTGCACAATCGTTCTCATTTAACTCATTTCATTCAACCAGATTTCACAGCAGAGCTACACGAACTGTAGTTTCACGAGTCTCACAACGAGCTATTTGTACCAGATCCAAATTTTAACCAATGATTTGTTTAACCAGATCCAAATAAGCACTATCTAAAACTTTCTTACTTTATTTATCCTGCAAGCTCTGGTCAATTCCATTTATAAATTGCTCTGTATGGTGGACATTGTACCAGACAGCACGAGAATTTATTGAAGGTGGTGCAAATGAAAAAAAGGTCTTCTCAACCTGTTTTAAAAAGCCTCTACGATACGATCGATGCTTCATTTCCAAACTAGTAGCCTACTCTCTAGAGAGAGAGAGAGCGACTAGTAACATAATGAACTGATAAGACTTGACTTTTAATTTCCTTCTCAAAAATCACTGAGCTTTCGTTGAAAGTGTACTTACTAATTACATATCATACGCATGCTTATAATATCATCCGCAATCCACAAGGCTAGCTAGGGACTGTGAACGCGCTATCCATTGATAAGCCTACAATCTACAATAATGGAAGAGCATCCATCAGGAGATCTCTTAGACGCTGCCCTGCAGCAGAAAATATATAAACGAAACGAACTTTTATATCGAATCCAAAGCGTCCGCTCCAAACGAAAACTCGTCCGACAACATAATGAATCCCTCGCTGAACTGCAGCTACTCTGGACGCATCAATACAATAGAATCACCGAAAAAAGAACAGGCGCCCTATCTTCATACGCACAGCAGCATCGCAAACTTGGCGAAATCCAAGCAGCTCATGATAAATTGAAACAATTTTATGTTCTACAAGATGTATTTCACATATGGCATCGTGGAGCTTATGCAACAATAAATGGCCTGAGACTGGGAATGTGCACGTTACCCCCAGTCGAATCTTCTCAAGTTGTGCAAGAGCAGACAAATTCATTTTGGAACAATAATAATATAAACGGTAGCGCGGTCTTGAAAACTATCGTTCCGTGGCATGAAATCAATGCAGCTCTTGGAATGATCGCCCTCTTGATGCAAACGCTGCAGAATAAATTGCACATCTATCAATCAAGATATATGATTCTGCCAAGGGGGAGCACAGCAAAAGTTTCATCTAGGAAAACTAAGCAGGAATGGGCTTTATTTCACCAACCTACTGCATTCCAATTTTTTGCAAGGAGAAATTGGAATGCAGCACTGAATATTTTAGGTTACACACTATATGAGATTGTCACGGAAATCAACATTCTAAAAAAATCGAATGGCATTGATGGAATGGAGTGGGTCATGCCATTTGATGTAACTCTGGAAGGTGACTGGGGAAATGAAAGGATTGCGATTGTGAAGATTGGAGGTTTGGAAGTTGACTTCAATGGCGATGGTGTTGAATGGACAAAATGTATGCGATATATTGCTATCAATCTAAAGCTGATTGTAGCGTTTGTTGCAACGTTTGTTGATAGAGAGGATGTACAATACCCATATGATGATGAGTGAGCAACAACTATAGAAAGATATGAAAAATCATTGTGACATTTGTTAGAACCGTGCACCCTACGCGTCGATCCTTTTCTTGAACCATACTTTCAAATGGACACCTTGGCACTCAAGTTATAAAGTTTTTGATAGTATCCAATACGCTGACTTTTTCTTCAAGCATTTTGTACACGTAGTTGTATGTGTACCCGATCTTACGTTCGAAATCAAAATCTAGTTGGTCCAGGACAAAGCGCAGGTCATCTTTGCTGTATATACTCAGTAGTTTCTGTTTCTCTGAAAGTACATCATAAGCTTTATCTTTGTCTCCCATCCGAAATATTTGCCTTTTCCACTTCCTTTTAGTAACAATCCCGTCAAATTTATCATAAGTTTGAACACAACGTTCATTCAGACGGTCGCCAATTAGTTGATTTTGTAGGTCATTTGGAGCGATGTCGCTACCATATGGAGGAGATAGTGACTCCAGTTGGATATGTATTCTGTTCTGGAGATACAGCCCTTTCGAGCCTTTATATGTAGCTTCATCTGGCTTGTCACTCAGCCATTGCATATATTTTTGCGTTCTAATTTGCACTATATTCTCAGCTTGTTCCGCAATCACAGTATCAGGATCGAACTGTTCCCCCTCTTTTTTTATTCGAGAGCAAAACCTCTCCGCCGTGCTTTGGTGACTTTTCGTTCGACGGATGAGAGCGGCTGCTTCGCCTGGAGTGGGATGGCATTGAGCAAGGTATTGTGATCTGTTTGGTGTGCAATATCAATTAGTATACAAGAAATTCTTAAAATTATTCCTACTAGAGTAGTTGAGTAAGGAAACCGTTCTATCTTACCGAATAAAGTCAGAAAAACTCAAGGTCTTCCCCTTTTCATTCATGAACTTATCATATGACTATCGTGTCAAACCACATAAGATACACAAGTTCGGGCATTATACAGCATTGTGGATGAAATTCAAGGTAAGAAATACAATCATGAAGCTGAGAAAAAAAGGATGAGGAAAACAAGAGGACGACTTACAATTTCATACATCTTTGGTAACCAAGTGAAAACATCGCGAGTTATCACCAGAAGTACTTCACTCTCTGAAATTGGAAATCCCCACCCTAAAGGAGGGAGAAAACCATGTTTCCACCCAAACTTGGGCGAGTCTTTGAAAACTTTCACTCTTTCTACCTTTTCCCTCTTATAAACCTTCTCGCCATTTTGTCTTTTGTGAAAGACAGGTGGCGAGCGATAAAGATTTTGACGGAGAATAGATTCAATCCAATTCGTTCCTGTGTGTCTTTCACCTTTGATAATGACTTCCTTCACAACGCCAGTCCCCACTGTGCTGCAATGATCAGGTAACTTCCTCTTTCCTCTTTTCATTTGTCGCGCCCTGTATTCTTTTGATTCATTTGCTGCAAGGGCTTTGCCAAGCTTAGGATTTGAGCTTATATTTTTAGCGTCATTGTTGTTGTAGCACAAACCGTACAGAATTATTGAAGGTAGCAAGGCGATTGAAAGTATTTTAGTCCATGCCTTTATCTGTCGCAATCCTTTTTTCGATTTCTTTCTTCTCACCTGCACCATCAAAACAAGCTATCCAATCTTCATCTACCTACATAGTGAGATGTCTTTGCTATTTGTCTTTTGGTTTGTTCTTTTTGTTGTTGCGTTTTTGTTGTTGTTGCTCGCTCTCCTCCGCTCGTATTAGGTACGAATCGTAGCTCGTATCGTATGCGAAATGGTAGATGTGGCCATTAAAGGCTAAACCAACGACAATAAATCAACCAGTCACAAAACTAGATCTCTCATCTTTCTGTACGATATGGTTTATGGTATGTAGCTTCTCTCATTTTTATCTAAAAATGGAAGGGACGGATTTCTAATAATCCAGACGAAATTGCTTGTCGGTAATCCGCACAATAGCACTACTGATCACAAGCGACTCAAAGTTCCAAGTCAGGAGGTTCCATGATATATTTATATCTGAATTAACGAGTACATAAACATATGAATCTGGCTAGGAGTAAAAAATCATTTAGAATTCAGATTTCATCAATCTATTGCTGCGAGCCCTTTTCAATAAGACCAACTTGCAAGCTCAGCCACACTTTTTGTGTTTTGTGACAATTACCTCAAACCCACCAAACTCGAACATTTTGGGTCCTGCTTTCAAAACTTCCATCTTTTTGAGACAGAATAGTGACGAAATGGGATGATAGGGCAATGGTAATGTCAAGTGTAATGAGAAGCCAAATAAATGATTGTAAAGTTTCCAATATCGGATACTACATACAACATAATATAGTGGACCTAATCAAACTATAAGCTATAAGAATACAATAGATACACACAGCCAGAGACCTTCTTTCCACAGTCTACGCGCGTAGTTACGACCTTCCGATTCCACTATCTGACCTGAGACTTGGATCTTGAACATCAATTGTTTACGTGATACTGGCACACTGTGGCAATCTGCAACCATCCAATTTTATGCTGTACGATAAAAGTACCATCATATCCTCGACGTAGCAATACACATCCAGCATCCATGCAAGTTTTTATTGTTTCATTTCCGGACCCAATGTACCGCCGTAGCTGCCATGCATCTCTACAAGAACAATTTTCACATCATGAAAATGATTCCTCTGTCTCAACAAGGCTGCTTGCGTTTCTGGTAATCTGCTTCATCTGCTGCTTACCACCTTTGAGAAAATGGCCCCCTTTGATGGTTGTGGTGATATATTTCGTCATTACATGCGTTGCATTCACCCTTGAATTCAATGGAGTCTTTCACCGAGCCTGCCATCTATTTCACGAAAATCAACGAGATGATTTCGACCTTATCGTTCGACGTCTCGGAAGCAGGCCATTACATATTCTTTCAAATTGCATTTCATTCACAATGGGTCTCAAGGTCAGCCACGAAAGTGAAAATTCTAATCAACTCATGTGTAACATCATTTCATTTTTGCTTTTGAGCTACTCGTTTGTCAGCTTTTTCCTGCACATGCTGCATTTTGGAGTGGCCCTCGTTGTTTCGCTCTCACCATGCGACTGAAAGTCAAGACAGTTGCGGCAAAGTAAGATATGCACCATAACTATCCTAAGCATGAGTAGTTCACTATTGAATTCACATGATTCTAAGCTAAAGAAAACATTACAATTATTGCGATAGCAATCACTTGGCTTACTTCTCCTCGTTCTTTGATTCCTCTGCAATGACTTTTCGGATAATGAACTGGTCCAGGGCACCCCTCCCCCCTGCGGCATCTTCCTCCTTCAACCATCCAAGAGCTATTGAAAGTGGACTCATGGCTTTGCCCATGGCTTCATCAAAGTATTCTGTGACACCGACACATTCCGTCTCTATACAGCGTTCCCCAGCATTCAAAACAAGATCGTTTAGCACTGTCTGTAGGCTTTCGATCTCAGAACTATCTTCGCTAATATAATGAGATAACAGGTACTTCAGGAACTCTATATCAACTTGGGTCTGGCGGTACGCAAAGACTGTGAAAGCGTTTTGTCGAATTTGTTCAATCCAAGCTTTGCAAGCAACGAGCATCATGGTAGACACCACAAAGTCTCTACTCAAAGTTGCCATGTCCAATGGATGGGAATACACTTGAATTTTTTGAGTGAACATCCGTGCTACGTCCAAAGATAAGCCCTTGACTACTCCAATTTTCGACGCACGGCCCAATGATCCAGTCATTGAAATATCTTGTCTATAGTCCACTTCAAAATCGGGAACAGCTGAAGCCTTTGTATCTGAGCCAAATGCTGCGGCGCAATTCAAACATACACGTTTGGTAACTTCAAGAATTTTGATTGCTGCATCAGAAGGACCGTGAGGGAAGAATTCCGATTGGACGGAGCACATCTCTGCGATATCGTGGCAGGCAGTGGAGGCTGCCTCATGACCATTGTTTCTAGAGTATATTGCCAACGCTCTAGACGACGCAAGACAGAATCTTGTGGATATCAATTTGTCAGAGTCGATATCATCATGGTCATGTTTTGGTCCTCTCAAAAACTCGTGTTTCGATTTGGTTTCTCCGACTGAAGAAGCAATGGATTGATTAATGTTGCCGGGTACATTTCTCTTTGCAATATGACACATTTCTACAAGGGCGATTGTGAGGGCATCAATCTTAAAGTCCGTAGCGTTATCATGAATGAGGCCAGAGAGTTCCTGGATAAGGTTTTGGTCGAGACAATCTTTTCTCTCATTCGCATCAGGATCATCTGCGGCTACAGCTCTAATGACATTCTCGAATTCTCGTAATTTTTCTTCATCCTCAGGCCTGGTAATCGGTCTCACATCCATGGTGATATTATTTCTCATTGATTCACATCCCGCAATAGATTCAAGTACAGCAGCTAACCAAAATGCAAATTCACGTGCATTCTTGTGAACTGACAATTTTACCATCTCTGAATCCAAAGAGGCGGATGACATACTAACATTCGCTCCACCGCATAAAATGCTTCTGATTGTATCATCGACGAACTGCATACTATCTGAAAGAGTCATATTTGCAGACTGCACACATTTGCCAATGTATGAGTTGTCCGAGGATGCTTCTTCGTTAATTATAGTCTTGACAAAAGGAGTTATACATTCCTTGATTACTCTGACTCTCAGAAGCTTGAATTTCTGCATGACTCTTCGTTTCACCATCGATTCTGTAGTTCCAACCGCTTCCTCTACAAGATTACTTGCAACATCCATGTCTAGACCAACTTCGGGGAGTGCCAATCCCGATGCTACCTCTCTTACTGCCTGTACTAACTTCATCAATTCATTAGAAATCGAAATGAAGATCTCGTCGTCATCCTCTTCATTATTTTCATCACTATCATCATTAACCTCAAGGGCATTATTTTCAAGGAGCACATTCTTGACATGAGCCAAAAATGACGCAAACCACGTTTTAACGTATTCCTTCAAAAGATTAGCATCAACTCCAGGTACAAGTGCGTTATCAACGATAGCATCTCCTTGAATCATTTGCGAGCGGAAAGTAACCCCGTAGAGTGTTGCCGCCTCTAGTAAACTCTCTAGAAATTTGGGTGGGTATAGTGACAGTACTTTTGCGTCAAGACTGTCATTTGTCACCTGTACATCAATCGCGTGGTCTTCAATAATTTCTTCGAGATAAATGGTGATGCTTTCAAGAGCCATGGCTTTGCATTCGTCAGATGTAAGTTTTACGAGAATGTTTTCGACCTGATGCTGCTCCTCGTTATCATCTCCATCTTTTTCTGCGCTTTCTTCTCTCTCCTCATTCTGCTGCTTGTTTTTAGCATACATTAGCATGGCACCGGCACACTCGTAAATCTCCGCAACACTGGCTGCAGGCAACACATCCATTACATTCACGTCGTTCGCTCCGAATTTGCCCCCACTCATCCAAAACCTATCCAATATCCCAATATTTCCAGCTTTCGTCCTTCTCCTGCTTCTACTTCTGCTACCAACATTCATATTTCCTCCGCACCACACCCACATTTTCAATCCACATTCCTCCATCATATTCCTCACAATCACCCCGCATTCCCCTTCAATATTCTTCAAACTCTCAAAGTTATCCGTATGTCTGGTTAATATCTTCATTGCATCCAAATAATCCCTCATTAAGAATCTGTATTCTCCCTTCTCTTTCATCCCCCTCAACGTCACAGGGAGCTCGACCAATCTGGTCAATCTAGTCAATAATCTCTTCAATTTCAACTTTTCCACGACCTGTTTTCTTTTTCCCGACAAGCTATCCTCCAATTTTCTGGAATTTTCTTCGACAACTTGCATTTTGTCGTGAAGCCTATCTAACCCCTCATTGCTTAAATCAACACTTTGCCCAATGCTGCGAATCGCATCTGTCGCTGAAATGAACTTCGAATAGTTCTCATACACCAATGTCTGCATGGTAGAATCCAGCTGACGGATAGATTGCGATAATTTATTTGTTTCATCGAGGATTTGCGTCGTGTTGGAATTGTGTATTAAATTCGAGGTATAGAGGGAGGGCATGAAATCCTTCGAGTCTAGATTGGCATTTTTACCAGAATCTTTCGGATGACTTTTCTCCGACAAGGATGGATTCATGTCGGACGAAGGGTTGGAGGTTTGCTTAGGTTCTAAGGCCTGGGCCTGCTTACCGTCGGGATCTGAAGATCCATAGAAGCTTTCGAGAAGTTTACGGCGGATCATTGCTTCACGGTTTTCGTCGGTGGAAGAAAGGAGAAATTCGTCATCATCAGAGGATTCAGAATCTGACGAAGATGAGTGAGATTGGTCCGACATTATTCAAGATGCTGCTATAGCTTTATCTGAAAATGGTGCAGGAGGTTGTCTGACTTGTGGAAGATAGGTATTCTGTAACTATCGTACCTAGTAGATTGCAAAGGGCAAACAAAGTCTTTCGTCTTTCTCTCTCGTGTCATCGCTCATCGCCACTGGTAATAATTTTATTAATTGTGAAGGGGGGACAGTTTCAGGTGGGTTATTAGAGATTGAAGAGTAGGTACAACAGAATAGTTAAACGGATCTTTAACATGAGAGGTTATGAACGTTAGATCCTAATACTTACTATGTACAACTCTGTAGTTGCTATCTTGCTATCTCTAGCTAGAGACATACGTACGGTACCACCGAACGATGATAAAATATAAGAAGGTGCTTTGAAATACAAAGATTTTGCGCTACAAGAAACGATTTCGTGATTTAAGATTAGCTTGCACCTCTGCTGGAATGACTGGCAGCTTCGCGTCGTAGTTTAGCAGCTCTCTTTCTTGCTTTTGGATTTGGCCTCTTTTTGGAAGGATCGAATTCTCCTCTGAAGTCCCGTGGAATGTCTTGGGTTTGTTTCGCATATCGCAATTTTGAATGGTGCTTGGGTCGGATCATCCCGCTCGGGCCAAAGGTTTGCATTAGCCATTGTTGTGGAATCATCTCTTCTGGTGTTTGACAATACCAAAAGCTTGGAAAAGGCGAGGTCTTGGTTTTCCCATTTTCCAACGCTTTGCTACCCATCTTTGCTTCCACCCAAGATGGTGGAATGTACGAATATCTGATCTCTGGGATTAAAAAGAACATGGAAGTAGATACTGTGGAGGAAAGCGCTCGTTTGTAATAATCTTTCGTGTACACAAAGTGGGGGAGCAATAGGAGAAACGGTTTTTGTAAATTTGCGCTCTTCGAGCAAAAATCAAGCACCTTTTCCAAATGCACACCTGAGTAGGGTGGATTTGTCACCAGTACATCATACTCTGGAGTCGCCTTTTGGTCGATGTCATCATAAAAATCTCTATTTTGATTGATGACGGAGGTAAATCCATATGAAGCGAGCTTCTCTTTGACACCACCATCGCAATAATAAGGATCATAGATTTTCAAGGTAGATCGTGTCTTGTTCAATGATTTAACTAAGCGATCGAGGATGACTTGTATGTCTCGATAGGCCTGGATTGGGGTTTCGCAATGATCGGTATCATCAACTTGAAAGGAGTAGCGAGGGCGCGCTCCTCCTTCCTCAGAAATAACTTCTTTTGGATCTTGATTGAACTTTCGTTTCCTTTCTTGCTTCTGGAACTCTTGCTTCTTCGGTTTCGAGAATTCAATTTCCTTATTAGTTGCAAGTACTGGTTGTTGAGAGGTAGCATTCTCCGTTTTTACATGTTGGTGTTCAGAACGTTGTTGTTCCTTATCTGCACATAATTTCTTACTGTGCTTCTTTCGTTTCCTGTTCTTCTTCTTTTTGAACGAAGCGTCTTCCGGATCCATTTTAATTGCAAGGGTATCTGAATCTAAATAGCTACAACAGTAGTTCAGGTGATAAGATAGGTTGTGACACTGTTTTATTGATATTTATTAGCAACAACAACAGTATGGCAGTAGTGGAACCTAGTGAAGCCATCTTTTAGATTTTTTGACTATGCTAGTTTTTATTTGGCAGCACGTACGATAGCACGTGGTACTAAACACTCAATAATGCTTCAGGTTATGTGTTATATGTTGTGAAAGATCGTTAAAATGTCCTCTGTAAATAACCGTTCCATCATTGTTCATTTTCAACCATTGCAGAGTTCCTCCCCCTCATGGTCGATAATTCATTGCTATCTGGAACTGCCTATCTAGAGCCACAACTTTCTCCTAGATCGCTATCCTCGCGCTGTCATTGTTTGCGTTCTCAAAAACTTCAAAACAATAAGATGGTCGACTCAATAGTTTTCTGAATGTAGGCGTCAATTATACTTTTTTGATTCTTCAAAACAATGCCAATTTCAAAGTCGTTACCAGCTTTAAGGCTTCTTTCGTGTAGATTGAATGTTCCAACAACTAAAATATCATCTGCGATAAAGATTTTGTTGTGCGTGTACTTGTTTGGATAAGTACGATACTGGTATTGACAATCACTCTCTGATAACAAATTTAGACCATTCTGTGTCTCTTGCCATAGCATGAAATTCCCAAGCATGGACAATGCTCCCCAGTCTTTGCCAGGATGATAGGGATTGATAGTAAAGTCATCATTACCAACAAGAATGATTTCAATGTTTTCTACTTCTTGTTTCCTCTTTGCAATAGCATTTAACACTTGTGGATGCTGGAAATACTGATTTTCAATAAAGACCAACTTCCGCGCACACTGAATGATCCCAATGACAAACCTTACTGCACTTTCACAAACCGCGGACGATCCTATGATCGAGCCACCCAAACACATCGAATACTGATACTCATGCAGCATCTTGTTTACTCTTAGGTATCGCACTATGCTATCTAAATCATCCTTGATAAAGCCATGAGGAGGATCTTCAAATGATACCTTGATTGCGTGTTGAACATAACTATCTGATTCACAAACTTTGTTAAAGTCAACCCCACCAAACATTGCATGTGTATCGTTCACAATAAAGCGTGCATGTGTAACATTCGCATGCATGGGATCGACGTAGCTGCCCAATAGTGTTGAAATGAAATTCCATAGCCTTTTGCCATGCATGGGTATGGCTTGCAGGTATTTTGGTGTCTCCTCGTCGTCCTTGGTGGGTGGCAAGGGAACATATGGATTGATATTGTGATAGACCATAACGTCCACTCCTCTGGATGCTGCGACTTCTATTGCTTTACGAAGGTCAGGGTCAGAATGCTGGCTCATCATTGAAATGAAAGTCAGAGTTGTTGTCGATTCCTCAATCATGGAAATGATTTCGGCGTTGACTGCCCTTTGAGACATTACAAATTGAACGCTAGAATTAGTACAACTAGCATTAGTCGTACCGTCACGACCTCTACAGCTGCTTCCGTCGATATTTCCTTCCACGACTTCTTCGGAAGAAAGCACATGGGAAGCAGTTGTTAAAGATGCCTAAATTTGGGAATAGCACATAGATTCAATTGTGTCAGTATTAGTAC
>Ga0306864_1000772_pt1 | contig 14228 bp, 8 predicted proteins | sample AntRauTorckE5430_FD_190448 | JGI IMG/M metagenome (GOLD analysis project Ga0306864, IMG submission 190448) | Saline lake microbial communities from Rauer Islands, Antarctica - Metagenome Torckler E5 #430 (v2) (version 2) | ecosystem: Environmental > Aquatic > Non-marine Saline and Alkaline >...
AAACCAGGCGACGAAATCGCCGTGACCATCTTTGGCGCCAGCCAGTCGGACTTCATTTTGCGGCTCGATGACCAGGGCTTCGTGCAGCTCGACAACGGACTGCGAATGCCGCTGGGCGGCATCCCGATCGGCGAGGCGCGCACCCTGCTGGCCAACCGCCTGCGGCAGTTCTACACCTTCCGCAACGGACAGCTCAGCATCCGCATCCAGGCGGCACGGACGATCAGCGTCAACATCTTCGGCGAGGTGGAAAATAACGGCAGCTTTTCCATGTCGTCACTCAACACCGGCTTCAACGCCCTGGTGGCGGCGGGCGGACCGACCGACCGGGGAACGGTGCGCAACATCCAACTGATCCAGGGCGACAAGAAAGTCATCCTCGACGTGTACGATTACCTGCGCAGCCCCACCGAAGGCACCGCCCTTTTTCTGAACAATAACGCGACCATCTTCGTGCCGCTGGCCAAAACGATCGTTACCCTGGAAGGTGGGGTGCAACGTCCACTTCGCTACGAACTCAAGGCGGGGGAAACCCTGGCCGACCTGCTGACCTTCGCCGGTGGCCTCAAGCCGCGCGCCGAAGCGGGCGATATTCGCATCACCCGCTACGTCAGGGGGCAACTGGAACTGCTCAACGTCAATTTCACGGAAATACCCAACTTCGTGCTGTTCGACGAAGACATCGTCAACGTACCCATCATCGAAAATCCGATTGAAAACTTCGTCACCATCGAAGGAGCCGTGCTGCTGCCCGGTCGTTACCCCTTCGGCCAGGGCGTCACGCTCGGGGAATTACTGGCGCAGGGCCGCCTGCGCCCCGGTGCGCGCACCGACGTGGCCTTTCTCTTTCGCAGCAACGACGACGGTACAAACCGCCTGATTCGCCTGGATGTGGGCGCGGCCGTGGTTACTGAGCGGAGTCGAAATGCCGGTGCAGAGAAGGTTGAATTGCAAAGGGGAGACCGGCTGCAGGTGCTCGCCTCCAGCGCCTTCACCGACGCGGCCACCTTCACCGTCTCCGGTGCCATACGCGACAGCTCGGTGACGCTCCCTTTCCCGCAGGACGGGGCGCTGACGGTGGCAGAAGCGGTGCTGCTGGCGGGCGGAACCGAAGCCAACGCCGAACCCGAAGTGATGCTCATCCGCACCCCACTCACCAATCGCGAAGAAAGGAAATATGAACGCCTCGACCTGCGCACCGATGGTGATTTTGTCCTGCAAGCACTCGACCGCATCATCGTGTACGCCAGGGAACGCTTTTCTGACCTGGCGACGGTCAGCATCTCCGGGGCCGTCCGTAACGGCGGAACCTACACCTACGACCCCAGCCTGACGATCCGTGACCTGCTGTACCTGGCCGGTGGCACCCGCATCGACGCAGCCCCCGACCGGGTAGAGGTGTTTCGCCTCCAGATTACCGCAGGGGTGGAAACGAAAACGCTGCTGACGACCATCGACCTGAACGCCGGTGTCCCCTTCGAGCTACAAGCCTACGACGAAGTGGTGGTCCGTTCGGCCGCCGAGTTTGAAGCCATTCAGAACGTCGTCATTCAGGGCGAAGTCCGCTACCCCGGCAGGTACGCCCTGCTGAAAAACAACGAACGGCTCAGCGACCTGATCGAACGGGCGGGCGGCGTGACCAGTGCCGCCGCCGCCGCCGCCGCCACCCTGTACCGCGGGGAAAAAGGCATCGGCTACGTCGTGCTAGATCTCGATAAGGTGCTGGAAGACCCCGCAGACCCGGCCAATATGGTGATCCTGGGCGGAGACACCCTCTACGTCCCCAAACGCAACGAACTCGTCACGATCTACACCACCGGCACCCTGGCCGACCGCTTTGGTCGGGATTCTACCACCATCGACGGTACCCTCCAGGTCGCCTACCAGGGCGATCGGCGGGCCGACTGGTACGTTGATAACTACGCCGGTGGCTTCGCTGAGAACGCCCGCCAACGGTGGACTACGGTGGAATACGCTAGCGGTAGGGTAAAGGAAACGGAGCACTTTTTGCTTACGGAGCGGTTTCCGCGGTTGGCACCGGGGGCTAGTATTCGGGTGGGATTGAAGCCGGTTAAGCCACAACGGGAAGAACGAAAAGAGCCAATTGATTGGGGGGGGATTGCGCAGGCTACATTAGCTGGGGTTACCAGTTTTGTTACTATATTTTTGTTGCTGGATCGGAATTGAAAAGGGGCCTAGTGGACTGCGAAAACTTCAATTCGAGTTACGCATAAGTGTCAGGAGAAAAATCAGAAGTAACGACGGGAGGAGCGGTTTGATTGAATTGTCGTAAATAGTAGGAGTATTAACGGATACTTAACATTAAGGCGGTAGGCTAATTTTCCCATGATTAATTTTTGAATAAGCATATAAAAAAATAAAAAAATGATATCTACAGACGATGATACTACGCTAAAAGAACTAATAGTCGAAATTCAAGAATTTCTTCTTTTTGCTTGGAAAAAGCCTTTGATTGTCATCTTGTTTGTGATATTAGGCGTTTCGCTTGGGATACTAAAAGCATATACTAGTAAAACTTCTTATTCAGCAGAACTAACCTTCATGATTAATGAAGATGACGGTGGAGGAGTTGGAGGAGTAGGAGCCATTTTAGGGCAGTTTGGCTTCGGAGGTGGAAGTAGTGAGCACAATCTAGACAAGATAATTGAACTCAGTAAATCCAGAAAGATATTACAAGGTGTAATATTCGATAGCATAACCATATCAGGCCAAAAAAACAGTATAGGTAATCATATTATTAATGTGTATGATCTACATCAAGTATGGGAGGAGGAAGAAAAGGAAGATTTGCACGGCTTCTATTTTACCGATCAATCAGAAATAACTAATGAAATAATCCATAATACAGCCGCTAAGAATATTTATAGTATTTTGGCAGGCAGTCCTAAAGAAGGGGTAGATGGTCTTGTTCGGACTGTTTCTAACGATTTGACAGGAATACTTTACATCAACGCCATTACAGAATCTGAGGAGCTATCACTAGGCTTAACTAAAAATGTTTATAATTCGCTTAGTCAATTTTATATCGAGAACAGTATCGAAAAGCATTTAACGACGTTTGAGCAACTCTCCCAAAAAGCAGATTCCGTAATATCTGAATTATCCTCTGTGGAATACCGGCTTGCAAAAATTAAAGACAGGTCTTCTGGAATTATTGATCGCAGGAATAGACTCGAGGAGAATAAATTACAAAGAGATGTACAAATACTTACAGTGTTGTACGGTGAGGTTTTGAAAAACAAAGAGACCGCTTCATTTGTAGTCTCGAATTCAACTCCTTTTTTTCAGACTGTTGATGTTCCTACACTACCGCTTTCGAAGGATAAGATATCCATGATACGCTCCATTATCATATTTAGTATGATTGCTTTTATTTTATGCTTTTCGTTTTTAATCTTATGGTATATTATCGCCAAAGCACTAAGGTAAGATTATTGCTCATTAATTTACCTCTTTAGCTTTTGTATCGTATGGGGTTTGAATACTTTGGGAGTACAATCATTGTGGTGTTTATATGTTTGGTATATCTGCTAACGGTAAGATATGACTTGTTCGCAAACCCCGCCTTTTTCTTAGTTTTTTTTCAACTCCTTAATTTTATTGGCAGTATTCAGTTCATTGATGTATCAATTGAAGCAGATCGTATTTATTTTGCCCTGAACGTAATTGCCTTATTTTCTATGTTAATGGGTTTGTTGATCGGTGATGTGCTTTTTCCAGTAGGGAAACGTAGTATAAAAATATGGAAAAAAAAACCATTAATAATTGAGACAGGTATTGTTTACAGTAAACTACTGTATATACTAGTATTGATATCAGTAGCTATATGTGTTCTCTATTATGTTTCTGTCGGTTATAATGTCTTTCTTCTGGGTGTTTTTAGCCTTTTTCAGGGTGGGGGAGTAGTTGAAGACGTCAGTAGCTTACGCTTAGCTTCTTACAACTCAAATGTAACCGGAAAGTATTTTTACCCTGGCTACGTAAACCAATTTAAAAATACGCTGCTTCCGCTTAGCTTAGTGTATTTGTGGGTGAGTAAATCAAATTTGCCGGGAGGAAGTAGTCTGTTAGAAAAATTACTTCTTGGTATCTTATCATTGTTAGCCCTCGTATTTATATTAGGCACTGGCCAACGGGGAGCCTTTATCATCGTAATGTTGATGGTAGGAGCTTTTATAATGGTAGTTGCTTCTGAAAAGAAAAGAAAAAAAGTAATTTTTTATGGAATTATTTTTGCTTTATCGTTTTTTGTCTTGAGTACATACTTATTAGGAAGAGCAGGAACGGAAGAATTCAACTTAGCTGAAATATTTGAATCTATATTCTTTCGAATCGTGGGGGCAAATCAGTATGGTGCAACTCTAGGGTTTAGGTATGTTATTTTTCCAGAAAATATTCAGTGGGGAGGAGAGTGGTGGCGTTCTTTAGTAGGATTGTTACCTGGCGTTGAAGGTAGCACGCTATCAAATCGAATTGCTCGACAGCTATGGGGAGGATTCGGAACCGCACCGCCTTCGAATGTGGGGTCTACTTATTACAATTTTGGAATAAGTGGTGTAATCTTAGTGCCGCTTCTTTTTAGTTTGGCACTCAAGTATATGTACAAGCGTTTATATTCAAAGGATAAAAAAATGTTTAGAACATTAATTTATATATTCAGTTTTGTTCTGATAGGAACATGGATAGCAGGAAATCCAATTAATTTTTACTTCAATACTGGGCTTGTTGCAATTATTGTGCTCAAATTGGGGCTAAACTTCTCAGAGCGAATTTTTGGTAGAAAGTACTATCATGCGGAATGAGAAGAGAGTTGGCGTTTATGAGTAAAACAAACGGCGGTGTATCAAAAATACAATAGTCCGTGGAGGTCTTCAAAATTATGATAACTGTAAACCAGTGAGTTGTAACAACTTCATGAATTAAACCCGTGTCGGGGTAAGTGTAAGCGTCACCGAAACCCAGCTTTAATTCAAATTACCGGTTATAACTCACCTAAAACCAAACACGGCTGCTGAAAGTCAGTAGATAATAAATTTTAAATAACAATATGTAATTTTACTTGACCTTAAAACCGCCACGGACCATTGAAAAGTAAGGATGACGCTCTAAGTTGAGTTGCCAAAGTAAATATTCTACTTGCTAGGTTGTGCCATTCTTCAGACTTTGAGAACGATAACGCTTTTCGGACAAGAGGGCTACACGGTGCTCTAATCATGGCATTAAAGTCTTCGATAACATAATTGTATGCCTTCCTGATTCGATGTTTGTCAGCGGGAAAATCTTCTTGTAAATATCCCAGTCATCGCTTTCAAGCTTACAGCTTCTAAACCGTTTTAAAATCTTCTTCCACAATGCTCTCACCGAGGCATATAAACGGCCATCAATATGATAGGCTACAGTCACTCGATGAATGAGATCGAAGACGATCCAAATCCATCGTTTGTAAGCCTTCTTGCCTACAAAGCACTACATCTCATCAGCTTGTAAACTAAAAACTTTGATCTTTTTTATCATTTCCTTCTTTTGCCCCAGGCGTTTGGGGACTTGACTCCATAAAGATTGAGCAAAAGCTTGTAGCCATGTTAGACTTACGTCAAACACACGGCAGATTACTAGCAAGCTATTACGCTCCAAAAAAGATTTACTGATCAGCAGCTAGACTCCCGCCTGTACGGTGTGCTTGTTGTAGAGAACAAGCTGCCTGCCGCAGTCTTTACATCGATAATTTTGCTTGCCGTAGTGAGCAGGTCCGTTTTTGACTATTTTTGTGGAGCGGCAGCGAGGGCAACTAATATACATTAAACTTAAAGTTTGAGCACTCAAAAGCTAACAAATCAGCCTTTTCGGCCCAATTTTATATCCTCCTTACTTTTGATACGCCACCCAATTTTTTAAAGTCTCATCACGAATGCTTAAGAACGGCATTGTAATTAATGTTATCTGTTGAAAATAACCCAAAATAGTTATATATCTAGTGCTCTTAAACTACTAAGTGGTACTGTTTCTGGTCAAATAATACTTTTAATAACAACCCCGATACTAACCCAATTATTTACGCCTGATGATTTTGGGGTATTGACTTTGTTCTCATCAGTTATTGGAACAATTTGGGTTTTGGGTACTCTTTCACTTGATATTGCTATTACCTTAGAGAATGATGATAAAAAAGTAGATTCTGTAGGTAGAGCGGCAATTTTATTTTCTTTGTCTCTGGGTACCCTAGTGTTAATAATAAGTTTACTTTTCAAAGTTGATATTATTGCAAAATCAGGATTAGAAAAAATTCAGCCGTATTTATTATTGTTACCAGTTGGATTTGTTTTAATATGTTATTATTATATATTAAACGGTTGGCTAATTCGGCTTAATCAATATGGAAGTGTTTCTTTAGCTAAGGTTGGACAGCAAGGAGGAATGGCTATTGCCCAGCTTGTATTAGGGTACTTTTATCCTAAAGCGGTCATGCTTTTATTTGGCTATATATTTGGCTATTTGCTAGGGAGCATAGTGCAACTGATAAGCCTCGTTAAATTAAAAGTATCGGTCATAAATTTTAGTTATACTAACCTTCATCTCAGAATAAGAGATCATCAAAAGCTCATTAAGTATACAACACCCGCTCGCTTAGCCAATCTAGGAAGTAGTACTATGCCTCCTATATTAATTGCATACTTTTTTGGCCTAGATTACGCTGGCTTTTTTGCAATATCCCAGAGAGTTGTAGGTGCGCCCATAAACATGATAACGGCTTCAATCTCTCAGGTGTTTTTAGGTGAATCACGAAAGATGATGATGGAAAGCCCTGCCAAGGTGCTGCAGACCTGTAAAAAAATTGTATTATACTTAATAGGATTAAGTTTTATTCCTTTCTGTATACTTCTATGGAAAGGACCAGTAATAGCAGGGCTGGTTTTAGGTAACGATTATTCTTATGTTGGCGAAGTAGCTAAATACTTAACAATAATGTATTTCTTTCGTCTAATTTCTACTCCATTTTCAATGACACTTAATATCACAAATAATCATTCAGTTCAATTCTATTGGGATATTATTAGGCTAATTACTATTGTATCTGTTATTTATTTGTCCAGAAATCAAGATTTTCTTTTTGTAGTTTTTAGCTTTGCTTGTGTTCAGGCCGCGTTTTATCTTTTTCACTATGTGCTCAGCATTCAGAGCATCAAAAAAGCGACTGTCAATGAGTGAACCGAAACTTCTAATAGTTACAACTTCATATCCTCCCAAGGGAGGACCGGGCGTTCAGCGTAACTTAAAACTCACTAAGTATTTTCCTCATTTTGGATTTAAGCCTTATGTTTTAACGCATAAAGAAGTTTTTTTTCCAGTAGTTGATTATGATCTACTTTCTGAAATCCCCAGAGAGGCTGAAATTATAAGAACGGAAACTTTTGATCCAAAGCGGATAGCATTTATTTTTCTCAATAAAAAAGAGAAATCATCAACAAAGGGTAATGTAAAAATTCAAGAAAACTCTTTTTTCTACAATTTTTACCGTTTCCTAGTAAAGTGGATATTAATTCCCGACGTAGGAATATTATGGTTGCCATTTGCAGTTTTTAGTGGGGTCAAACTTATTCGTAAAGAGAAAATATCGGTTATCATAGGGTCATGCCCTGGTGGGAGCAGTTTGCTCATATCAAGAATTCTTTCAAAAGTAACGGGTGTACCTTTTGTATGTGATTTTAGAGATGGATGGACTGATTATCCTTACCATAATTACCCAACAGCAATTCACCGAAAGCTTGACGCATGGCTTGAATCTATGGTAATTCCTAAAGCAGATTTACTCATACCATTCGGTAGTTTTTTAACGGAAAAACTGATTAGTCGATATTCTATATCTAAGGATAAATTTGTTGAAATTTCAAATGGATATGACCCAGCTGACTTCAAAGAACTCAAAGTCGAAATTATTCCGGGTGGGAGAAAAAAAATTATTCATAGTGGTAATGTGATGGAGTACCGGCAAGAAGCATTTGCAACTTTGGTGAAAGGAATAATAGAATTACCAATCCCTTTTAGAGAACGTATTGTCTTTGAATTTATTGGAAACGTTAACCCTGCTTCTATTCAGCTTGTTGACGAAGCGGAGCTAAGAGATAACTTTATTTTTTATGGATACTTACCTCATAAAGAAGCATTAGCCAAGTTAGTGTCAGCAGATGGATCAATAATATTATTACCAGTTGGCGATTTAGCTGCTGTTACGGGTAAAATTTTTGAATATATAGCGATTGATAAGACGATTATAAGTATCTGCGAGCCTGAAAGCGGATGTGGGAAGCTTACTCGCGAAATAAATTCTATCGATACGGTTATTCACCCTAAAGATTACAAGAAGGTCTCCAGAGTTTTGCAAGAAGTCGTTAACCAAGGATTCCCTCAGCTCAAGTTAGGATCTAGGGATAAGTATAGCCGTAAAAAACAGACTGAAAGGTTCGCAATGGCTTTGCATAGTCTTCTATCCTAAGTAGCCCACCAAAACTTACTTTACAACTTGCTGATCGTAGTTGAGCTCAAATTCTTGTGTTTAGAAATTGGTCAGAATATGCCGTATTCTGTTATGCAGACTTTTTTTTGACTCAAAGTCTTGCGGACGAAGCCATTGGTATTTCATCATCTTCCAAGTAATCTCAATTGGATTAAGATGTGGACAATAAGTTGGCAAGTTATAGATGAGCAGGTTTTTCTCCTCCCAGTATGCAACCCGATCCATGAAAGCCTTTGACCGGTGCCAAGGCGCGTTGTCCATGACGACTATGGTGGGTCTGTTTAGTGTGCTGGCGAAATCGTCCAGCCATTCAATTACTTGGTCAGAGTTAACCTTACCCTCCGTCAAATAAGAGGTAAGTGCACCCGTTTGTTTGTCCAATAATCTAAAAAACGTTCAAATTTCCTCCTTTGATAGCCTTAATTCCCTGTTGGCAACCTTTAGGTCCCCAACCGTAAGGAATATTGGATTCTAATTTGAAGGTGGTTTCATCACAAAACCGAAGATCGATCATGCCACAGATAGCCATAACAAGGAGCATCTCCAGAATTTCTTTGGCACGGGCCACCTCGGCGGGACTGGGTTATTTGCCGGTTACTGAACGGAGCCGCTTGTAGGTACAATCGTTTTTTTTATAAACCTGATGAGTGTCTGCTTAGACAATTCAATCCCGAACTCCCTTTTTATAACGGGCAAGGCACATTTCAACATTTCAACTGCTGCGGATGATCGGCTACAATCTCCTTGATTCGTTTGATTTCGGTAGGGTTGGTAATTTTTATGATCGGTGGTCTGCCACCGCCTTTGTTGCGTCGTAATCCAGCGATGCCGGAATCTACATAAAGCTTGAAGCAGGTATGGGTGGTTTGTCGGCTTACCTCTAGCAGTAGGGTGTGTAATCTGATAGTAGAATGATCCGACGGTATCTGCTGGGACAAAATTCTCATAACTGCGCTAAAACCCAGTAGTTATGAATTTAGCGAGACCCTAGAAAACGGCGTTGCGATTGTCAATCAGATTACACACCCTACCTCTAGCAGTGCAGAAATTTGGGAAACCTTCTTACCTTTGTTACTCAGCAGCAGCATCTGGCAGCGGCGACGATAACGACCTTTCTTGCCGTTGAGATTACCTTCTTTGAGGGCCTGACGCTGAGCCTCAGTTAGTGTGATGAATGTATTTTTCTCTCCTATGCCTCAAAAAAAAATTTGGCAAGTAAGTTTTGAGGGGCTACTTAATCTCAAAAAAGCGTAACTATTCAGGGTGTTTTGAATGCATAAAAATATAAATTTAATTAGGCGTAGATACTTCCGAAAAATAGTTGACTCATATTCAATGCTTCAGATGTGTATAGAAACTTCATTTGACTCATGGACTCGCTCCGTATTTCGGATCATATTTTTTCAATCCTTGCAAGTCGCTAATTATCAGCTGTTTGCGAACCATAAATAGTTACAAAAAAGCAAGAATACGACGGCAAAAACTTAGCGTACACCTACCGACCAAATGAAACGTCAACGGGATTCGCTGGGAGAACATAACGCAAAATATTGGGCCATCACCCCAACCACTCCCCATAATTCTCTCGATTAACCACCTCAAACTCCGCTCCCGGATAAGCCTCCTCAAACGCTTTGGGCAATTTGGCGGTCCGCTTCGGGTTCCATTTGAATTCATAGGCGTGTAGTGTTCCGCCCCGGTCTTCGATCCAGTCAATTTCTTGCTGGTCGTAGGTTCTCCAGAAGTAATTGTAAACCAGCATCCCGGAGTAAAACTGGTGTTTGATGCGCTCGCTAATGATGTAGTTTTCCCAGAGCAGGTCGATGTCGCTGCGCTGTTCGATGGGGCTGAGGTTGCCGATCAGTGCGTTGCGGATGCCATTATCGTAGAAATACCACCGGCGGCCTTTCACAATTTCTTTGCGCAGGTTCCGGCTAAACGCGCCGACGGAGTGGAGGATGAACACTTTACTCAGCAGGTCGAGGTAACGGTCTACGGTGTTTTTACTCATTCCCAGTTGCTTGCCGAGTTCGTTGCTACTGACTTCGCTGCCCACCTGGTAGGCGATGAGCCGCAGCAGCTGCAAAATTTTATCTGAGTTCCTGATGAGGTCGAATTCCAGAATGTCCTTTAGCAGATAAGACTTGATCAGCTCGTCGAGATAAATTTTCTGCTTGTCCTTGTTCGGAATTTGGAGAAGTTCCGGATAGTTGCCGTACACGAGGCGGTGGTGCAGGTTGGCGCGTCGCTCAAAAACAGTTTCTGTTTGCTTGAGTTCGCCTTCGGAGAGGGCCAGGAGGTGGAAGGTTCTTTTTCTTCCCGTTAGCGGTTCACCGGTAAATTTTTCGAGGTCGAAAGCGGAGGAGCCTGTTGCTAAAATCTTGATGCCATCGATGGTGTCGACCATCAGTTTCAGGACATTTCCTATATCGGGAATCTTTTGTGCTTCGTCGATGATCAACAGCGAACGATCACCGATAATGTTTTTATAGTTCTGGGTGCTGCGGTATTCCAGTAGCCTGACGACTTCCTGGTCTTCACCGTGTAGTAAAAGATAGGGCTCGGTTAGCCGGTCAAGAATTTGTCGGATCAAAACGGTTTTCCCAACCCGTCGTGGCCCAAGCAAGACCACTACTTTGTTAGGGCGGAGGTAGTCAACTACGTCGTTTTCTATCGCTCGGTGCAGTAATTTCATGGGGATGTTTTGAGGTTATAAAGTCATCAGCGAGAACGCACAAAACCGTAATTTAGTCAACGTACTGACTAAATTTAGCTAAATTCTGTCAGTACGTTGACCAAATTTAGCTAAATTTGGTCAGTTAGCCTGTTTTTTATCGCCTGAACCACCTTTTGCGGCTTTCGTCAAGACAATCGCAAAAAATGGCTGGTGTAAGGTTAGGGGCCTCCCGGTCTGATTGCAAGAGATAAACGCTTGAATTTTCGGGCGTAATAATTAGTTGCGCTACTGCTTCCTGGTTGGAACAGGAAGTCCGCAACCTTAAAACTTTCGTTTGTACTGATAGCTTAACCGCCTTTCCCCCGGCAAACCACCATTTAACGAACCAACAGACCAAGCCTCTTGAAACAAATCATCCAAGACCTTTCCTCCGGCGAAACCATCCTCGCCGAACTGCCCGCTCCGGCCATCCGGAGCGGGCAGTTGCTCATTAAGACGCACCGCTCTCTCGTCTCGCTGGGGACGGAGAAAATGCTCGTCGACTTCGGTAAAGCGGGTTGGATCAGCAAAGCCCGCAGCCAGCCCGAAAAGGTGAAGCAGGTGCTGGAAAAGATCAAGTCTGACGGACTGAAGCCTACGCTCGACGCGGTGTTCCGCAAACTCGGGGAGCCGCTGCCCCTTGGCTACTGTAACGCCGGCGAGGTCATCGGCGTGGGGCGGGGCGTGAGCGGATTTCAGGTTGGGGACCGGGTGGTGAGCAACGGCAACCACGCCGAGATCGTCAGCGTACCGGAAAATCTGGTAGCAAAGATTCCCGACGGGGTGAGTTACGAAGACGCCGCCTTTACCGTGATCGGAGCCATCGCTTTACAGGGCATCCGACTTGTCAGCCCCACCTTCGGGGAGACGATCGTGGTGACGGGCATGGGCCTGATCGGTCTCGTAGCCAGCCAGTTATTAAAAGCCAACGGCTGCCGGGTGATCGGGCTTGACTTTGATCAAGGGAAGCTCGACCGGGCTGCGGCCTGGGGCATCGAGACCATTAATGTAGGCAAGGACGATGCGGTGGGTGGCGTGATGCAGCTAACGGACGGCATCGGTGCTGACGGTATATTGATAACGGCCAGTGCAAAAACCAACGACATCATCAGTCAGGCGGCGCAGATGAGCCGGCAAAAGGGGCGCATCGTGCTGGTGGGCGTAATTGGTCTTGATATCCAGCGGGCCGACTTTTTTGCCAAGGAGTTGAGCTTCTCCGTTAGTTGCTCCTACGGGCCGGGTCGCTACAACGATGAGTACGAACAGAAGGGGCTGGATTATCCCATCGGCTACGTCCGCTGGACGGAGAATCGTAATTTTCGCGCCGTACTGCAAGCCATGGCCGAGGGGCAACTCCGGGTTAATTCCCTGATTACCGAGCGAGTAGCACTTGCAGATTTTGACCAAATTTATGGGGAAATGGGCAAATCGGGTTCCATTGCCAGCATTCTAACTTACCCTGCACCTGCGGCCGCGCCCCAAAGAAGCGTACACGTAACTGACCGCACGTTTACCGCCGGGACCGGAACGATGGGCATCATTGGTGCTGGCAACTTCACGAAAGCGATGATTTTGCCCAGCCTGAAAAAGGTGAATGCACCCGTAAAATACATCTCTAGCGCTGGCGGACTTTCGGGGACAACCGCCGCGCAAAAGTTCGGTATTGGCCAGTCCGTTACGGACAACCGCATCATGCTCGACGATCCTGATCTCGACGCGATCCTGATTACCACCCGCCACGATGCCCACGCCAATCAGGTAATCGAAGCGCTGGAAGCAGGCAAACACGTTTTCGTGGAAAAGCCGCTAGCCCTGACCCATGAAGACCTGGATCGGGTCGAAGCCGCTTACGAAAAATCGAATAAAACCTTGACAGTTGGCTTTAACCGGCGGTTTTCTCCGTTCAGCGAGGACCTGAAAAAACAACTTGGCGACGCGCCGGGGCCGATCAACGTAATTGCCACGATGAACGCCGGTTTCATACCTCAGGATGTTTGGGTGCAGGACATGGAAGTCGGCGGTGGTCGCATCATCGGCGAAGCCTGTCACCTGATCGATTTGATCACCTTTTTCACTGGCTCTCTGGTGGAAAGTGTGGTGATGAACGCCATGGGCCCCAACGCCGCCGAGAATACGGATAATGCCTCCATTCTCTTGCGCTATGCGGATGGCAGTCAGGGCGTGATTAACTATTTTTCCAACGGCAGCAAGGCGTATTCCAAGGAAAGAATCGAACTGTACAGTCAGAACCGCACGGCGGTAATCGATAATTTCCGCCGGTCACACTACCACGGTTTTTCCGGTAGCGGTATGAAAAAGGGGCAGGATAAAGGCCACGGAGAGCAGTTCCGGCGTTTTTACGAGAGCTTGAAATCTGGCGGTCCCGCCATTGTCCCGATTGCGGAAGTGATGAACGCCAGTCGGGCCGCCATTTCCGCGGTGGAAAGTCTGAAACAGGGTACTTGGGTCCGTATTTAAGCCAGCTTTTACGGTTGTGGCATACGCTACGACACCTCAAGCCCCGGCAGGTCGCTTATCAGTTGTATTACCGCCTGACGAAGCGATTGTCGGAAAACGGAATGAAGCTTTCTGTGGTGGATGAGGAGGCTGGTTTTCGGTTTTCCCCGCTGGCGGAAGGGATACCAGTGGCCGCCAACCAGCTTCCCGAACGATACACGGAGGCGGGCTTTTGTTTTTTGAATAAGCAGCTTCGTTTCCCTTCCTTCAGCACCATTGACTGGACGTTCGCCGAACACGGAAAACTATGGACCTACAACCTCAACTACTTTGAGTTCCTGCGGCAGCCCGACCTCGACCCGGATGTCGGCGAACAACTGATTAATAGCTGGGTAACCAGCAATTCTACCCATCCGGATGGGTGGGAGCCTTACCCGAGCAGTCTGCGGCTGATCAACTGGCTACAATTTTACCGGTTGGTTGGGCGGGAAGTTCCTGTCCGGGTACTGACGTCCGTTCGTC
>Ga0306864_1000773_pt1 | contig 14206 bp, 13 predicted proteins | sample AntRauTorckE5430_FD_190448 | JGI IMG/M metagenome (GOLD analysis project Ga0306864, IMG submission 190448) | Saline lake microbial communities from Rauer Islands, Antarctica - Metagenome Torckler E5 #430 (v2) (version 2) | ecosystem: Environmental > Aquatic > Non-marine Saline and Alkaline >...
CTTTTACTAGCTAGTGTCAGATAGTCTAGAGTAGTCTGAAATCTCCTTCAATAATCTGCCAATTGGATTGTTTTTTGTTAGCACTTTTTACAAGTACCATAGTTTTACTAGCTTTGCGGCGAAAGTACACGCTCACCCAAGAACATGAACATGTATTAGAAAGATGTTACCCTTTGACCTGGTGGTTTGTCCAATGCTAGGATTGCATCTAAGCTAGGAGGTAACCTTCCTCATTATGATGCGATATATCAGGCGGGTGTGAACTGCCACAGTAGTACAAAGGCGTTATTCAATTCCGCTGGGTTTGATGCCTTGTTGCCAACTGTTGGTGATCACGAGCTGGGGGGTAATGAAGGTTCAGGTAGGAACAAAGTTATCAACAGTTCCAGCCTATAGGCAAGCTTACGTGCACGAATTTTTTAGAGATGGACAGAAGAGTGGACCATATCTTTTTAAGACGCCAGTCGCAGGTGCTCCCGCTCGTCCTGTCGATACTATGTTTGAACGATCGTCATTTGCGTATAGATTCAGGAATGTGGTGATCATTTCAGTAGATGCTTACAAGCTGGTTGGTAATGGGGATACTAATTACTTTGATAGAGAGCAAGTGTTTTGTGGTGAAGGTGCCATTACTTGCGATGTCTCTGGCGATCATCTTGCTTGGTTTGAGAATGTCTTAAAATCCGCTAGACTGGATTCAACCATTAAGTATATTTTCGTTGAGGCTCACGTGCCTGCCATACATCCTGTGAGAAAAGTTAATTGTTCAGCGCAATTCATGGACGGGGCAGATAAAAGCGAGTTTTGGAAGTTGATGAACCAGTATCAAGTGGATATATATTTTGCAGGAGAAGGTGAGTAGATCTGGCAGAGATAGACCACATACAACTTGAAATGCAAATAAGTCACTGATACGAGGGGTCTCACCCTTACTTTTAAAGTTCACTCGAACACGGTGTGTCAGTCTCCCTTTGGTTCAAGACATCTCATACTGAGAAAGACATGGTTTTGGTATACTATGAGCAGACTTGGGGCGTATCGTTGACGAAGGATCATCTTGTCATCACCCTTCGAAATGGCATCCCAACGTTTTCCGTCAAGAAAGGTCAAGCATACACTGTCACAGGTATAACTTCCATTGCAGATAAGGAATGGCACCACCTCGCACTAACAGTGCCAAAGCAAAGTTGTCTTTCATCTGAGATTCTGTTGTATATTGATGGGGACAAGACCACTCTAGACAGTCTGAAACCAAGTTCGCCAGACAACCATGTCTTCTTCACCACAACAGGGAAAATGAATTTAGGAGGTTTTGGATATGCGTCAGAAGCTGCATTTGAGTTGTACAACAAAAAGGTGCAATATCTTGGAGAGCTTGACGATATAACTGTATGGTCTAGAACACTGTCTGTAGAGGACATATTGATACTCTCATCCAACGCATCCCTAGAACCTTCCTCTTCGCCTTCGCCATCTCCAAGTATCACAAATCCTCCATCTCAAATATCTTCTGATCTAGTGCCAACAACAAATACCACTGATTTACCAAGTTTAAGACCAACAATTTATCTGACTGATACAAGTCCCAGTCAGACACCTGATTTCCCTAGTTTACCAACAAAAACTGCTTCTGAATCGCCATCTAATTTGTCATCAAGCCCCAGTCAATTTCCTGTATTCGCATGCGATGGAAATAATTGCATGGACGACAAAACGTTTGAATTCACTCTGAAGAATGGCAATGTGCGAAAATGCGCCTGGATCGGAAAGAGAAATACTGCAAACCATAGTGCTATGTATTGCGTATATGAGGAAATAAAAGTGCGTGCCAAAAGAGCTGCGGCGTGATTGATTCCTGTCAAGATGATGTTGAATTTAAGGTTTCTCTCCACAACGGGAATACTCAGAATTGCTTTTGGCTCAGCAAAAATAAAGAAAAGGCTAGAGCACGGAAATACGGATACTGCTATGAAGATGATAGGTCGACTCCAACACTTCTTGCTGGATCGTGTGCTAGATCATGCGGGCTTTGTACCGACGACTAGAATCGCTCTTACAAGCGAATAAGACGCAACACGTATTAAAATGTGATTGTAAAATAGTTTGTTTACATCGTCAAAATCTTGTGGTTCTAGAGTGAAGAGCGAAGCAGTGCAGAAGAACAAGCAGCATTGTATTAAGTTCTTCGAGTTGTTTAACGGAATGCGCAAAATCTCCTTTTAGGGGAGGACTCTCTCAAACCTCAAAATCGCTCATGTCAATGAGGTGCCTGATTTCGCAACTAGTTTGACCTTGCCTTTTGTTGGATGCCGCTGGATTAAACAATGAGAAGTGCCTGTGCGAGTGTAGTTGTCAGCCTCCAGTAGAATCGGACAGTAAATTAGATTAAGATCTATCACGACATTTGTATAATTCAGCTCCTGAAATCTTACAATAGCAAGACGGCTTATTAACAAGAAAAGAATCTTAAAGGTTGGAACCTCGAATGTTAATATTCGAGATGTCACATTGCTGTTCCACAACACTACACAGAATCTCTACACAAAAATAATTACGCAGTTACATATCGTTGTAATCACGACACAAAATATGTCAAGAAGAGAGACCCAAACTGAATGTTTCTATTACTTAACAAACTTCAATTAGCGTAATCAGTTGTCCACAAACGATGAATCCTATATATATAATTAGGAAAAGAAGGTTTAGAGGTAGAGGATTTACTGCAATGTTTCTTATTATCAATACTTGAACTTCAGGACTGTAACTTACGAACAAAAAGCTTTACGTACTAAAAGTCACACTGCTTCTTGTCCAACTGTTATGTGCTACACCATTTATCGTTACTATACGTAACATTCATTTATTATAACCCCTTAAGCAGAGAATTATTCAATCGGAATTCCATTGAGAGGCACACCATAACTTAAATCTTCTTCTTCTTTCACTTCACTTCCACTTGTTTCTGTCGCACTTGGCGCGTCCTCGTCAATATTAGCAACATCAATCTTGTGTTTTATGTGTATTTCTATTACTTTCTCTGACAATCCTAGTATTGGTAAGGGAGTAGGATCCTCTCCGTCGCTGACGCTACGATGTGATCCGTACCTTGTCGCAGTTGTTATCTCAGACATGATTGTTTTTGAGCTGTCAGCTTTAATATTCTGTCGAATTCCATCAATGGTTGAATCCGATTCGAAGGCATGTATTGGCGTCTCTTGTCGTTTCGTATATTCAAATTCCACTGATTCGTCTTTCTTCGTTACAAGGCGGTCAATCACATTTGCCAAGAAACCAACTTGTCCAGACATTTTATCATTTGCTGTAGAAACACCATTCATTTCATCAGTAGCCTTTGAGGAAAGTGGCGGCTTCCCAAATCTACTGCTCAGGGGTCTCGCGTTTGCAGCAGCAACTGCTGCGTCGACAGCCGCGAGAACAGCTACATTCTTTGCCTTTTCAAGATTAACAACGCGTTCCATGGCATCATCCTTTTCTTCAGTCATTTCTTCTAGTTGAGCTTTCAGCTGTTTATTTTTGAATTCCATTGATTTCATCTTTTGCTCCATTTCAGTCATTTGTTGCTTCACACTATGAAGTTCTTCTTTCACCTGAGACATTGTTGTTTCATCATCCAATACATTTATCTTTGCCATTGTCTTGATGTGCTTTATTCGTCTTGCGAACAGAAGCGTCGACTTTGTTTCTTCCATATATAGGCCAGACGCAGTCGCGCAACAAATAAATGCTAGCCTTGCGTTTCCTGAAAGAGATGGCTGCAGAACCCTCGTCAACTTAGAGTCTCGATAATTGATGTGCCCTCGAAGATTAGTGGTCTGCTTCGAAGGCGCCCCCAAAGCTTGGATAACCAGTGACAACGTCAAGAGACTAGGAGTATCAAAGATAAACGACGAAAGGATTAGAAATAGCAATGAATAGAAACTGGTAAGTTCTATTGTCAGCAGACTCACCTTTTATTGATACTCCCGCCCTCTTTCCGTCTTTGATCTGTACTGTGAGAACTACGATGTCGAACACTCTCAGAGCCGGCAAGGTCAACTAAGTTCAGGGTTGATCTTCGGCTGTGTTCACCAGAACCACTCATGTCGTCCACTGGGAAACTATCAATATTGATGCTAAAGATAATATGAGATCTCGACGACCTCTTGTTCAATGTAGTCTTTGCAACCACTCTATTCCGTTCTCCCGCAGACAAGCAAGACAGCAATTTCTTTAAAGAATTGGCTTCAATCCTGGTCGTATCCACGAAGACCCCACGAGACGCATCCTCCCTGATGTTAAGCCTACTATCCTTATTAGAGTCGGAGAATAAGTCCCTCACCTCGTCATTGTACACTTCAATAACTGAAACGTTGAAAACAAAATCGCGTCCTTCAATCAATTCAGCTTCTTTGAATAAATCTCTTGCGACCATGTGAATAATTCCCAACTTGCCTTTGATCATTCCATCCCTTATTGTCCCACTACCTTGCATGGTGTGGGTTTTACCCGATCCTGTCTGTCCATATGCAAATATAGAACCATTTCGGCCTTCAATCGTACTCTGCACCAGCTCCTTCCCTGCAAAATTATATACATATTCAGTCGTATCAGTACCATCAAAGATTTTGTCAAAAGTAAAGATCGATCTTCCAGCCTTTCGATCTTTCTTTGCAGTCGGCGTCCCGCTCCGCTGCACCTGTACTATCGAATTAATCTGTGGCATGGGCTTCCACGCATATTCACCTGATGTCTTATATAGTTTGGGGTTGCATTCTCGTTTGTTTAGAGGCCTCATGCGCAAACAAACTTTGATTTCTTCCACATTGTTCTCATCAATGTTGCTTGCAAGGTCATTCATCTTACTTTGTATTTGTTGGGTTTCGGTGTTATTTCAGTATTCAGTCTTCAGTGATTAGCGGTAAACAACGATAATTATTGTTGTGTAGTAGTGTCAACGTGGTCCGGGTCCGGTCAAAGGTCAAAGGCTCCTGCTGCTTCTGATCGATGGATGATGATGATGAAGCGCGCTCAGCTATTTTGCGGCATAGACATTTCCAATTTAAATTTCTAGATTTCAACTGACATCATTCTTTCGACTATTTTAATGTTTGATTGATTTTCAACGGTTGATGATGGGGGCCATCAAAACCAATACCCCTTGAACCTTGAGAAACAACATCTTCTTGAATAGCCTAAATAGCCACATTTCCCCCTTCTCACAATTCATATCCAATTACATCACATCAACAACATCCAAGATCCAAGTCCAAGACAGTTATAATGCAAAACATAAGAAGACCAGTATCGTACCTCTACATCATCAGAGGAGGCAGTATCATACTTTGAGCAAGTGTGGCAGATCGAACCAACTTCAGCAAAGTAGCAAGAGAAACGATGGTGTATTGCCATGCAATTGCAATTTCTATTGGGCTGTGCCTGATCATCAGCGTCACCCAAGGCCTTGGTCTATCCCCTCCTACTAATGCTAGAACTCACAACCTACCGGTGACCAGATCGTTATCCAGGAAAACTTTCCTCCGTACATCGGACACTGACACTGACACTGATGATGATGCCTCATTGTACTCAGACGCACCAGCAAAGAAACCATTCACATTCGGCATCCTAACCTCTGGTTTCCCACCCCAACAACTTCTTGTACCAGTCGTGAAATTCGTAACATTCAATGTATGGAAACTAATGATGAATGAACTAGTAACACATGATGAACAAGGACGGTTTATACGTGAATCATTCCAAGCTGGTAATAATCCATCACCATTGGAGTTGTTGCCAAATGAAAATGTAAATAATGATCAGAATGCATCACCAAGGTATAAATTATATTTGGGCAATCCATGCCCATGGTGTCATCGTGTAAAGTCAGTAATGGCACTGTTGGAATTAGATACTGATATTCCAGTAACCACGCTTATTGACAATGCAGAGAAGGCGAGTAAGGGAGGGTGGATCTTGCCAGATACTGCTGCAATGGACACACGATTGGTAAACAATAATGTAGCAGATGAATTGATCAAAGGTGATCTTGCAGGAGTTTACAATTATTGTTATCGTGATTTACTCGAGGAGGGCGAGAAATATAAAGGAAGGTGCACAGCTCCATTGTTGGTGGATGTTCAATCTGGCAAGATTGTTACGAATGAGTCCAATGAGATTATGACTCTACTGAATGATTATGCTCGACTCAAGAGAGAGAAGTCTCTTGGTGGAGTATCAGAAGTAGATCTACGTCCTGCTGGCATGGAAGACGAGTTGGACAATGCAACAAAACGTTGGTTTGATATGGTATGGAACGGAGCATACCGGTGCGGATTTGCAACCTCTCAAATAGCATATGACGAGGCAGCCGCCGATGTACTGAAAGGATTGGCAGAAATGAATGACCATCTTGCAACAAACAAATATCTTGTTGGTGATACAATATCCGAAGTTGATGTTAAGAACTTTGCATGGGTAACTCGCCACGATTATGCGTATACAGTCATCTTCAAATCCCCAGGTGGCAGAATAGCACAATATCCAAATATTGCAACATATGTAAAGAGAATGGTTGCTGATTATCCTGCATTGTTGGATACTGTGGATATGCCAGATGCCTGTGGATCATACTTTCGGCAACTGTTCATGTTAAATTTTGGTAGGATTATTCCGTATATTCCGAATGTTCGAGAGTGGGTTGCTGGATTGTGATTGATCAATGAGACGAGAAGCAAAGGGAAAGCTTTAGAGCTATCAGTAATTACACAAACATCATAATGGATCATACGAACATTGCTTTGCTTCAATATAAACATTCTTCATATTATCACATCCAAGTAGATTAAACGGAATCTTCTCTATGTTCTTATACACAAGTTCTTCTTTCCAATAATCATGAGTGCGCAAGATGCTGTTCCAAGTGCAATATTTCCTAGAGAACCCCTTACCATATATTTAGAAACTGCGTATTTGTATCTCTTTGGTGCATCTCCGTCACATTCGGCATAGCTCGTAGATACTGAATAGCATACACCCTTGCTTGAACACACTCCCCTAAACCTAACACTAAAAAAATCATTCCTGTTTCTGTGGCATCTTATCAATATCACTAAACACCAAATCCCGTTCCTTATTCAATGCATACAATTTCCCACTTTCCCCAACATCATCGAATAACAATTGCATGGTACCCTCCACTCCCTCTTTTGGGGTTTGTGCAGAAGTCTCTGTTTTTGCCAATCCTGCATACTTTGGCATTTTGAGTATCAAATCAGTGTAGACCAATCCAGGATCGACTGATGTTACACGTAGCTTTGGGTATTGGTTTGCTATACGAAGCATGCACGCATCTCCAAACATTTTTGCCAGACCATACATATGAAAGTCTGGAGCTGAGTCTGCGAATGGATACGTTACATGCAATTAGATGGAGGATGCATTGGATGCATGGAATAGTTATTATTGAATAACAAGATAAAAAATATATATTGAACCAACGTAAAAAATACATATTGAACTAACCTGCAAATGGTCCACCAGGGAATGATATGGATTCAAATGCAGCTATACGCTCTTCAATGGTATCAGAATCTGTGTACGCTGCTATGCATTCATCAATCATCGGTGCAAGAGTATCCTCCCATGAACTTGTTGCATCCATTAGTTTCGCCTGAAGGTCTTCACTTGCATAGGAGTGCATCAATGGTCCAAGTCCAGAGGTAACCACCACGACACGTCCATCATCTTCAACTAATGGAGTGAATGCACACAATATACGTTTTACACCCGTGGCACACACATCCATCAATTCAGGTAGGGGGTAGCCCCATAGAATACCAGCATTTGACACCAAGCCAGATAACTTGTTGTCATTTCCTAATTTGTTTCGAACAGTTTGCAAAGCAGCAGAAACACTGTCTTCGCTGGTAACATCTAATTGCACCACATCTACCCTTTGATGCACTCTACTTTCCTCACCACCACCACTGCCACCGCACTCTTCTACCAACAATTGTTTGGCATCCTCACCCCGTTGCAAATCTCTACTGCATAAAAATACGTGCGTGTCAGGTTGTTCAGTAAGGATACGTTGACATAGTGCGTAGCCTTGACCTTTATTTGCTCCTGTGATTAGATAGGATTTTATTGGAGGGGCAGAACCTGCAGCAAAGGCTGTGGCCGCTGTTGTGAGGGTTGCTAGGAGGAAGAGGTTACGGAAGGCTGCCATGGTCATCATGCTGTGTTGCTGTGATTGCTTTTTGTTTATCATATCTTATATCTTTGTAGAAAAATGAATGAGATGCAAAAGTTCTGAAGGATGGTCATTCGTCATTCGGGTGTCGGGTGTCCATGCCGGATATGACAATATTTTATAACCTGTAGAGGCCTTTCGTGCTTGTTTAAATACGAGTACATAGATAATATCTTTTTTACCGTCCCACCAGCACTAGTATGGTCTATGGTATCGTAGTTGCTAGTAGCTACTCGTACAACGTACAACAGTACTTAGTAGTGATTGGCTCATTCTTCATTCTCCCAACTCTCAATTCATATTTGCACAAAGGAACAACGACAAAGGAACCATGACACTACTGTCACACTGCCTCCTCCTAATTGCCGGGTACATCGCCGCCACCGAAGCTCTAGCAGCTCCTCTGCAACAACATGCAGTAGTCGTCGGCGCCGGACCAGTCGGCATGGCCACCGCCCTAACCCTTGCCACTCATCATAATTTCACAGTCACCCTTCTCGAATCCTCACCATCATCCTCAGCGCAAACTGAATACGACCCCACAAAAGCCTTCCTCTACAATCTAAACGGTCGTGGACAGACACTCACATCTCAATTCCCAAATATGCAAACCAAACTAGCCGAACGATCTGTCGGCAGCAAAGGAATGATGTCGACCAAGCTAACAATCGTACCTGCTGATCCAAACGAGGAGATTCCAATGAAGAAGGGTGCTGCTGCTGCTGCTACTACTGCTGATGGAAAGCAGGCAAAGAAAATTAAGAATGAGGATTTGAAGAATGCATTGAAGAGTGAAAAGGCCGCGGGTGTGGGATATTGGCTACCACGTCATGCAATGGTAAAGTTAATGGCTGAATGTATTGACGAGCATAATGCATTGCGTGGTACATGTAAAATTGATTTATTATGTGGACAGGAGTGTGTAAGTATCCTGCCTACACGTAAAGTCAATGCAAGCAATGTAGTTATCGTTACTGCCAAGGATGTCGATGGATCGTTAAAGCTACACCAAGCTACACTTGTGGTGGGTGCTGATGGGATGAATTCAAAAGTACGACAATGCATTGCTACATCCCCAACGAATACTTGGGAGGGCGGACTAGATCCAAAGAAGTTTGAATTGAAACAGTGGACGAGTCCAGCTAGTCATTTGAGGATTAAAGTACTGCAGCTTCCACCTCGGTTTGAGATCCCGAATGCCAATGGTAAACCTCCACTAACAAGCACAAGTGAAGAGATATATGCATTGCGTTCTGTAAAAACTGGTCCACGTAACTATCTATCGTTGGGATTATTACCCATGAAGGATAACAATGCTGTTAGGCCTACTAATATTGTAACACGTCCTGATCATGAGGTATGGGATATTCACGATGGACCAGCAATGCAAGCGTATTTTCAAGAGGCATACCCGAGATTTGATTTTGTTAGTGACAAGTTGATATCCGCACAGGAGTGGGAAAGATTTGCAAAAGCCAAGGGCACAAAGTTTCCTCACTGTCAATACTCGGAGGGATTGGCAGTTTGGGATGGCACTGGGACTTGTGGTGTGGCATTGGTTGGGGATGCGTGTCATGCTTTCCCCCCAGATATTGGTCAGGGTGTGAATGCTGGTTTGTGTGATGTAGTTAGTTTAGATCGAGCGTTGAAGGGACTGAATACTGAGACTGGCAAGGTGGTTGCCAGCAGTGACGGCAAGAGGACCGCGTCGTTGCAGAAGAACTTGGAACGTTACCAGCAACAGCATGCACCCGAAAACGCAGCACTCATCCGCCTTGCTCGGTTCGGAGCTCCGTATCAGTATAAGCAGCCCCATCGTGCTGATCGGGTGTTGCTCAAGCTGTGGACATTGAATGTTGCAGTGCGTTTGATCCTGAGCAAGCTTACATTCGGATTGGTGCCGCCGTCTAGTATCATTTTGAGTCAGAACGAGAAGTTGACATACCGGCAAGTGATGAGACGTGCAGACTTGACAACAGCAGTGTTCAAGGCAATATTTCTGGGTGTGTTTGGTCTTTTGATGAAGCAACGGTTTGGTTTCGGCTTCTTAAAGGCATTGTTTGCGTAGTGCTTATGTCATCGTTCCTTCATCCATTATGTGGTGCCCCGAGGCTTTGGCTTCGCTTGGTATGAAGCTAGACAGTGAAGGGAGTGCTCGTCTCAAAGGTACATCAGTACCTTAGTTGAACAATACCAGCATTACTTCCCATTAACAATTATTTCTCAAAAGAGTTAAACATGCTCACCGTGTAAGCGGAATCGTCATTATTAATGCAAACATCCAACGCGATGAACTCTGTCTTCGATGGATGGGTTTGAGCGATGCCGATGGTGTAGAGAAAGCACGTATTCTTTCCCGTTTTGCCTCCCTAAATGATATGTTGATTCCTAGAGTTCACCATGTTGAGCAATTTTTCTACAGTTGATATGCTTGCAAAGATAATGCTTTTGCTATATCTACTGTCAACTCAAACGACCCGGCCAAGAAGCAGAAGATAGGGACGGCAAAAACTAGCGCGGGAGCGAGGAGCGAGAAGCTCCAATCCAGCGAAGTACTAGATCGCTAGCGAAGAAAATGGATTAATGCGACTGACTATTGGTCAATTGATTATTACTCGCATTCTCTATGAAAAAAAAAAGCATTGCTCAATAACTTTTGTGCTGTTCTACCTCATCACCTGTGGATTTGCACCGAACAGCATTCATAATATCCAAAATCCTCTACCGTGCTCAATGGTCTCTTTGATAATTTCAAAACTGGAGGCAGCCGAAATAGCAAAAAGGAGACGTCTTTGGATGATCAGTTAGTGGGAGGCACAGCAGAGAGTTCTCAAATTGCACAAAGGATCGACTATAAAGATCGCCAGAAGTACTTGCCGATGGATGATTGAGCGCGTTCATTCTCAGCTATCTTGCTTATTCATAGACATTTCAATTTACATCATTCTTCTGCATTATTATCTATTATTCTTTCGATTCTCAATTATTGGCTGGAGGGTTTTGGTTGATTTTCAACGGTGGACGATGGGGGCCGTCAAAATCAATCTTATATGACTTGAATCTTGAGAAACAACATCTTCTTGCTCACAATCTTGCTGTATTGGTTTTATGGAATTAGGAGCACTGTTGACATCAAGGTGAAGTCGATTGAAGCTGCGGATGAGGTCCTAAGGTTGATAGAAGAAGAATGCAGCTCCACTGGTATCGGTGTCAAGTCTAGTGCAAGTGCAACTGGCCGTTCAAAAATGCTAGAAATGGTAAAGAGCGGCAATTCGAGACTAACGCGGAACTCATAAAGCTTGGTATAGGTGACCCTTACCGTGCTATGTTGCAAAATTTGATTGCTTTAGGTCCAAATGTACTGCCAGCTGCCAGACTATCAACGTCGAGTAGATGACATAATGGAGAGAATGATGGCCAAGAGAGCCTATGGATATCTATTGGAAGATAATGGGACGTTGATTGATACAGATCTTCTCGTCCTCCATGATCTCATCCATACGTTTTCATCACAAACAACAAGAAACGGCTCGCAAAAGCTGACTAGAGATGTAGCTCTGCAGGGTGCGGCGGCATTGGCATGGCCTGAAAATTTTCCGGTAGCAAATTCACACAAGAGTGTCATAATAGGGGTTCTCCATTCGACGATCAATGCTGATGATAAAAAAATGTCAACAAAAGTAGCAAGCATTGAAGATGCTCTGTATGCTACGGAACTTTTAGACACAATATTGCAAGAAAACCTGCTCTTCGAAACTCATTAACTTGCTATCGTGTCATACGTTTTTGGGGTGCGACCAATTCAAAAAATCAGGTAGAAGGGGAGAAGAAATTCTTGGAAGATTGAATTATAAACGGGGATCCAAGGAGTGATCAATCGTCAATGAGGGATGTAGTTCTGTGATCTAAACAGTCTACAATGGAGAATTGGTCCACGTCTGCAGCAGCTGGAAAACCAGTAGCTGCAAAGAGCGCTTCAAGTTTTTTGGATAGAATGGAAGATCGCTTGATTATGAAAGTGGCAGTTTTGTTGAGAGGTCAAGGAGAGAAAGAGGCTTCTTCTACATTGAAACCTGACAAATTATTTTCTCCGCTGCCCTACAGCAGTACGCAACAGTCATGACTTCCACCTACGAGCTCGTCCGCTATATCTATCCAAAATGCAATTGCAGTAGAGTGTGCATCATCCCTGAAATTTCATTGCAGTCGAATTTGGGTGTGAAAATGTTACCTCTATTATGAATTCATGCATTGAAATGAAAACCTTGCATCCAAACGTGGATAACGAGCTGTCCAATGTATGGAATAATTATTTTTTTGACAAAAATAAATACACCGGAGTCATCTATTCAAATAATCAAAGAAACAACCTAGTTCTGAATAATCCATTACGACCAGCAGCAGGTATTAGTTAGGAAAGAACTGTTACTATACATTTCATAGTTGAGGTGCTCACCAGTCTCTATATAGAGACTTATTGTGTCGTAACGTAACACTCTTCTATTAAAGCCCTTGAAATTATTGCCACTTGTCGTTCTAGCTCAAATGTGTTATCTTCATTATTTTGGTTGTAAGGATAACATAATTGGTAGCGGTGTATTGTTCCTGCTTAGAAGAGGCGTCTTGATGATTCTGTTCTTTGTAAATATGTTATTCACCTTCAAGTGAAAATACTAGTGATGGCATTCAAAATTATATATGTCCACCATCCATCCCAAGAAGAGCCCAGAAAAATGGTTTTGATTAAAGGCACGCGAAGAGAATTTCTAGAGAATGATTATGAACAATGACACCACCATCGCCAATATCTCATCATTCGTCTCCTCTAATGTTTTTGTTAAAGAAGGGCTTGTAGCTTCTCACTCGCTTTCTTCAGTCTACAAACTTCACGCCGGTCAAGCCAAGCATTCTATACCCTTTGATGCAATTGCTGGAGGATAACAATGCGAACTCCATATGTATTCCATTAGAAGAGCATTATCATTAGCTGTTATCACTTTTCAAATCCAAAATACACGCCAATCTAATAGACTCAGGAAAACCTCAATTTTTCCCCAAACAACTTTCGTTCTTTAGGTCCGAGTAGGCCATTTAAGATGTATCTTGTGTAAGAACGGGAAGTCTTTAGGTACTTTAAGACACATTTAGATTATTACGACAGTTTACAGACAGTTTACAGACCAAAATAGAGATAAAGTTAGATAATTATAGAAAATAAAATTATACACCCTCAACTCCACCCTGGGGCCAATGTAATCTGTAATCTCCATCCTTGCCTCCGCCTTTTTCGATGAGCTTTCCTAGGCTTTCCTGCTGAATTCTTCCTCCAAATGCTCTTAGTCTTTAACTAACGGTTTATAACCGGCGATCTCCAGCGATAAACCAAAATACTCTCTTGGTTTCATCTATAATTATCTAACATTATCTATAATTATTAATTATCTGTAATTATCTATAATTACTGTATAATTATCTAACATTTTCTCTATTTTGGTCTGTAAGCTGTCTGTAAACTGTCGTAATAATCTAAATGTGTCTTAAAGTATCTAAAGACTTCCCTTTTCAACACAAGATACATCTTAATGTCTATGACCAGTGCATTCGTAGAGTTCTTTGAACGTGACACTTTAGAATAGTATGATTAAGATGATTGAACAATTCCGATCACCAATGTAAATATCTATTGTTCCTAAATTGCAAGGTCCTACAAATGAAGCGTCACTTATGATTCAATTACTTGCAAGTTGTACATTTCATTCTTGGGAAGCCCTTGCTCTCTAAAGCCGTCCTTTGATGCTAACTATTCCGTCACTTATGATTCAATTCCTTGCAAGTAGTACGTTTCATTCTTGAGAAGCCATTGCTCTCTAATGTCGTACTTTGGTGCTAACTATTCCGTCACTTATGATTCAATTACTTGCAAGTTGTACGTTTCATTCTTGGGAAGCTAACTAT